>MDSY01024557.1_pt1 | contig 61108 bp, 36 predicted proteins | sample 811131 | NCBI WGS metagenome assembly MDSY01 (sample SAMN05326643, study PRJNA326480) | marine metagenome | isolation source: seawater | place: Atlantic Ocean: South West | collected 2010 | reverse complement strand
GTGTGTGAAATAACACCAACCATAACCATCATCCCCAACAATAATCCAATGGTTTCCCATTCGATTAGGGTAGTGGTTTCTGCGAGTGTCAAAGCCGCCCCAGATTTGTAATAATTCAATGCAAGAATAGCGGATAGTCCACCCAATGCAGCCGCCAATGTCCTGTGGACAACCTCGCTGATAATCAGCGCATAAACGAACAATAGAATTCCAAGACCAACCCATACTGGTTCATTTCCAAAACCGTCTTTTAGAGTAATTCCAATGTCGACTGCTGCACCGCCTCCTGCGTTTGAAGAGGTTATGAAACTCATCAGACCAGCTACAACAAGTGCTAGAAGAGCAATCCATTGGGAGGGATGCCTGTTGAGGATACGGGTGGTACGCATGTCTTGGCCAGCATACTCGCCTCTATGAGCATTGGGTCCCTAACGGGACCAAAGAACTCCAACATTGCCTCTTGATAATACAAGGACAGAGGATGTTTCTTTTGCTAGGTGTTCCCAAACTAAAACCCGGTCATCACGTTCATAGATTCCTTTGTTAATCTTAATTTTCACTAATCCTCTTTTGGTCAATTGACCAATGATTTCTTCAACAATGTTTTCGGTAACACCTGTCTTTCCAATACGAACACTGGGCTGAAAATCTCGACTCATGGCTTGCTTTTTGATAGTTGAAGGAATATCAGTCATCTCTAGACCCCCTATGGGATTTGGGCCCGCCACCAAGGCGTCTAACTCGGCCACACTCCAGACAAGTTGTTGTTCTCTGCCCGTGTCGGATTCGAATTCTCGCAGTTATGCCAGGAATTAGAAGTGTGGTGCATCCCCTACATATCCAGTGCCTATGAGCACTAGGAAGAGGTAGTCGATTCCTCGTTGAGGTCTTGACTAGATGTTTAGCAGCATTTCTACGAGCGATCATTGGCATTGAAACATCTATCATGACCGTAGAAAGATGGTTTTGTGCTTCGAGAGCATTTTCTCGACGAAGAAGTTTATTCTTCGCACGCCCTTTGTTTCGGCCCATAATCTCAACTCAATTCAATGCTAATAAAATGTCATTCGTGATCTTATCGATTGCTCTATCACCATCGATTCTATGAAAAATCCCTTCAGACTCATACCACTTTGCGAGTGGAGAGGTTTGCTCATGGTACGCCCCTAACCGACTCATCACCGTATCTGCATTATCATCAGCACGTCGTTTTAATTCAGTAGAGCCACATGAGTCGCACACACCATCTGTTTTTGTGGGGTTAAAGGTATCATGATACACGGAACTGCATTTTCCACAAGTATAACGGCCACAAATCCTGTCAACTATCCTCTCATCAGGAACCTCAATAGCAATTACGTGAGAAACCTTGGTAATGTTAGCGAGTGCTTCTGCTTGAGGTATAGTTCGTGGGAACCCATCAAACATAACACCATTTACAGCATCTTTTTCTAGAATTCTATCTTTGATTAATGCAATTATTACTTCATCTGGCACTAGTTTACCAGCGTCCATGTACGCTTTAGCTTCTATTCCAGTCTTCGTTCCAGCCGATACTGCTGCTCTGAGCATATCTCCAGTACTAATTTGCGGCAGCCCTGTAGAATCCATGATTCTCTGAGCCTGTGTGCCCTTCCCAGCACCCGGCGGGCCGAACAAAACTATGCTCTCCATGGTTGAGGCGTGTAGTGACCCTTTCTTCACTGTTGGCCTTGTTGGGCAAGCCATTGGTGGCCGTAATGTTGCCACTGTTCCATCGACCATCCAGGAGGTAAACCGGTTGGCGGAAGAGGTGGTGCAAGTGGAACTTGGGCAATAGGTACCGCCACAGGAGGTCTTCCAGAAGGCATTGCCACAGGAGGTCGTCCAGAAGGTATTGCAGAAGGAGGCCGGCCTGAAGGAACGACTTGTGGAGTACCAAGAACTGGCAAACTAGGAACTGACTTAGATAATGCATCTGCAATTTCTTCTGCAGTAACTCCACCGCTAGCCAATGACTCTTGACCCACGACTGAATCCATCATCGCCTGCATCCTCAGCCCATCATCAGGAATTGAATGCGCATCAGGAGAGACTAATTCTTCACCTGAATTATCTTGAGGTGCAGACTTCTTAATCCTGCGGGCGATTATCACGCCGACCAAAAGAAGACCAAAAACAATTGATGATGCAGCCCAAACAGGCATAATTCCAAACAATCCCCCTTGGTCTTGGCGGTTTTCAACACTGATTTCCAACATTACAGATTCAGAACCACATGTTAATTCTAATTCTTCGATACCCGCACTTGTGTCATCATTCGATTTAACAGTGAGATCAATATCTACACTCGAACCTGCAGCAAGCCCAGAAATTGTTTCTTCTGAAAGTGTAATGTCCCAATCATTTTCTGCATCAGATAATAGTTCTGCTGAAATTGAGGTATCAAGTGGAACGTTACCAATGTTCGTTATTGAAAATGTCTGTGAACTTGAACTTCCTCTTTCTACACCCAGAAGAGGCCTGATTTCATTGTCGTATTGAATTGCACAGTAGGAACCTTGCTGAACAGCCACAGGATATGTTGCTGCAACTTGCAAGGTCTCGTAACTATTGTCAATAGTTGCATAAATTCCTAAATCGAATGCTGAACTTGAAGCCGGCTGGTTAACTGGAGCTTTGATAGCAATTGTCAATTCTACTGACTCACGTGGATTTAGGTAAGTAGCAGGATCAGCAAAGCCAACTTCCCACCCATCAGGAGCTAACGAATATGACCAATCTAAACTGATCCCAGAGTTACCTGCGTTTTCAATAATTATAGTTGAATATGTGAATTTACCAGAAACTTCTGTGTTGAAGGAATAGTCTTCAGACGTTAAGAAATTTAGTCCGATTTCGTCCTTGACTACCATCGTTGTTTCATTGATAATGAAGTTCGACGGGCTCTTACTTGTCTTGACAACTAAGCGGTTTTCGTCATCACGTTCAGCAACTGGCGAAACTAATATTTCAAAGCGAATTTCAGCGACTTCACCCGGAAGGATGTTGACTTCTACCTCACGGTTTGCTACATCTGACCCATGAGAAACTTGTATTGTCCAAGTAGTTAATTCAGGGTTAATCCTCACTGTCAAATCCAATCCAGTATTACCGGTGTTTTCAACTTCAAGAGTAATGTTCAATCTTTCGCCGGTGTCGACATTGATGTCGCGAGCATATGTAGATGGCCCTACTCCTATTCCAGAATCGTCCAATAGGTTGGTTTCAAAAGTTTCCAAGGCCTTTACCGTGAGAGTAACTGTTTCACTAATGTTCAATGATGGGTCTAATTCACTAGTGACTGAACAGGTGATTGAATCGCTACTACCTGCTTCAGGAATGCCGTCCACTACTGGAGGAACATACAGCCTAATTTGCATAGGCAGATATTCCAATATGTCTAATGGCTCAAAAGAGTATGACGAAGAATTAGATTGTCCCAATTGAACTTGCCACCGGTTTTCACTGTAACAATCCAAATCATATAATGCAGGAGAGTTACCTGTATTCCTCACGGATATTGAGAATGCAGTACTTTCTCCAGGCACTGCTTCTAGACCTCCTGTACCTGCAGCCGCAACTTGTACATCTTTGACTTCCTCAACAACTAAACGAAGCCTAATTGAGTGCTTCACTGAAGGGTTGTTGGAATACTTCGCTGTCAAATCCATGACATAAGTGCCAGCCATTGCATAGCGATTGGTAGAACCAGATAAGTCAGCATCATCATCATTCATAGTGATGTTCAGATGCATCGAATCTCCACCATCTCCCATAGCAGAAAGTGTGAATGGTCCTTCTAAATCAGAAGAACGCGACCAATCATCTTCAGGTGACAAAAGGGTATCTGGTCTAATAGAACTTGGAGTTTGAATCTGCGACAAATGTAATTTCACTGACTGAGTATCTGTACCCTCGTGTTTGAGAATAATGGGCCAAGTAAAACCTTCACCTGTAGAAGGGTCTAGGGTTTGGTTGACCAATGAAGGATCTTCTTGACCTTCGTTATCAAGAGTAACTAATCTCACACCCAATGCTGAAACTGTTATCGTCATTTCTTCGATGTTGTTATTGAGGCCATTCAATTCATCATTCACTTCAATAATGTCTGAATCCACATCAACTGAAAGACGCATGTCATGGTCACCAGTACTGGTAAAGGAATGATAGATGGTCAAGGAATCCATAACACCAGAACTGAGCGATGGGCGCTGGCCATCATAGAGAGTCGTGCCTTCTGTTAAATCTTCTAGCGTTACTCTGAATTGGCCTGAATCAGCAGTTCCTTGGTTTAGCCAAGACATTCTAATAGTGATCAAATCGTTTACCAACGGTGATGTTGATGATGGGAATATAGCACCATCGAAAGCGACTAAATCTGCTTTTTCATCTAAAGAAGCATCGCCGGTTAGAACTAGAGAATAGGATTGGTCTAATCCTCCGGAATGTGATACTTCTAACTGCCACTTTCCAGAAGGCAGAGTTGAGCCAGGTGCCAAATTTATTCTTTCAACGTTATTGATAGAATCATGTACTCCATTTGGTACAGAAAACCCATTTACGATTACATTTCCTTTGTGAATTGTACCATCTGGGGCCGTAAGAAGTAAGTCGAGATCATTGATTAAACGTGATTCGTTTTGAGCAGAATTAGCACTACCTGCCGCATCTGACCATGCTAATGTAATGTCAAGTCCAGAACTAGGATCTATGTCGAACTGATACAAAGTTGAAAATCCTGCAGATAGTGTGCGAGAATTATCGTGAAATGTATCGAGAGCATTTCCACCAAAGGACGGCATTACAGTGTTGGATACAGAAATTTGGCCCCACCCTTCCTGCACATTGGGGACATCGGCTGAGCCAAGATCTATTGCTCCGTTAATACTCACGGCTTTTAGGAGTGAAGCGGTAGGTGTAACAATACCAACTTCTTCTCTGATAAACTGACGTATCAATGACACTGAACCACCTGCAACAGCTGTTGCCTGACTTGATCCTGTTAGCGACATGTACAATGGGTCACCGTTTGAATGAATTCCGGTTCCACAACTTAGGCCTGATGGAATCGAAGCGTCTGCTGAACGCCCAGAGCAAATAGAAACTCCAGGAGCAACTAAATCGGGCTTAACTCGGCCATCCAATGATGGCCCTAGCGATGAAAAATTCGCTACTGTACCAGAGGGATTGGTGTTGGATGCTCCGATGGATAAAACATTCTTGGCAGTTGACGGAGCTAGAACTTTTGAGGCATTTTGTGCAGGGTCATCTCCTGCGGAAAACACAGGTAAAAATTCAGGATTGTCATGCACAAATACGTCCAATGAACGTGAATCTGCCGTGTATGCTCCGTAATTACCATTCAGCCCCCATGCATTAACTGCTACTCGTGAACCTTCTTGCTTAGCGTGAGTAAGCATGTCATATATCGAACCAATTCTTCCAAAGACGCCAGTTGGGTCGTGCTCAAGAGCATAGGCCACGATATTAGCAGCAGGTGCAATACCTGTTGCTGATGAATCCCCACTGCCATCACCTGCGATTGTTAGAGCAACGTGAGTCCCATGACCCCCATTTGTATCCGCTGGACTTGGATCCAATCCATATTGGGTGTAGACTCCAGCTATACGTCCTATTATGTCAGGGTGAGTTTGGTCAATACCAGTATCCGTGAATGATATTTTCTCTCCAGAGCCATCTAATCCGAGGGATGAGTTGGCGAGAGTAGGTATCCCTACAATGGCACCAGCGACAGCGTTGGTTAATTTCATTTCAAAAGTAGGTTCAGACCAGATGATTCGACCATCTCTAGACAAAGACTCAAGATTGATTGATCCTTTTATTTCGCACAAATGTAGACCGCACCATGCTTCATCAGCACCCATTATTACCAGATCATGAGAAAGTCCAGCCAGTGCCTCTGGCTTCAAATCAACAGCAGGAATTGCTGCTATGAAATTGGAACTTGAAGTGATATCTGGAGACACCCTCCACCCCGGCATCATTGGACCTGCCCAACGTACAGATTCATCTTGTTGAATAAGTTGTAAATCATTAGGGTGGGAGAGTCTGACTAGCCAAGCAGGTCCACCCAAATTGTCCAATACAAACAAATCATAATCGTCAACGAGATTGTATAGCGATTCACCTGTGTTATGGTTTAATTGAACAATAGCCATACCAGTTTGACGGTAATCTTGCAAATCATCTAAGCGTGATTTAGGCAAATCCTCTGTAGTTGGGTCAAACGAACCTATTGCTAAATGAATTTGGTAGTCAACATTTTTCAGTGGTGATTGAAATGATTCAACTGGCTCCATTGCGTACCAGTTAGATGCTGCTGATTCCAAAATATCTTCTTCGATAGGCTGAGGGTTATCTACTGCACTAGCAAAAGGGGCGACAAGCATTACTGCTAGAACAAACAATGTCCTTCGTGCTGCCACCATAGGCCTGCCGACGGCGCAACCATACTTGAATACAAGCCTAAGATGAGCCCTATAGGGCTCACTCGAATAGCGAGGAAATTGCTGCATCTGTCTTAGCAACTGAGACCTGCCAATCCGTCTCTGTACCCATCAATGCCCTGATAGCATCGACGTTCTCAGGAATGACATCAGATTCTTGATGAATTGCTTGGAAATAATATAAATTATTACCCACCAATTTAACTCCATCTTCCCAAACAAAAATTTCATGCAAATCGCCCCAAGTCCTACCCATATCACGGGCAAACTCCATCACTTCAGCAGTAGTTGTAATACCAGTACTGGCTCCATTCATAATAACAATACGTGGGCTGTTTGACCACATTTCAATAACGCTTTCTGTAGTAAGTCCATGCCCTTCTGGAAGTGTAGCAACAATCGAATGCACGTGCATGATAGTAGTAGGTACTGCAACGGCCAAAGAATTGATTTTAATTTCTGGCTTAACTGTCATGACATCAGGGCCATGATGACTAGGTACCTTCAGAACTGGCTTAATCGCATTGATTGGACCTTTCTTAGAGTCTCCCGGATCTGCCGCTCTACGTATCATTGTACATTCAACTGAAAGTTCACCACAGTGGTCGTATAATGGAACTAATGTTCTAGAAAGTCCAGTAGTATTGCATGAAACAACACGTGTACCTTCTGCGTTGAGATTAGCAGCATGATTAGCACATGAGGTGTAAGACAAACCTGTCATAGAGTGCTTCTCACCACCTTGGAAAATCCATTTTACTCCTGCTGATTGATACTTGGATTTGTTGTCTGCACCCATCTTGCCAGGGGAACAGTCTACAACGACATCGGCAACTGAAAGAAGATCTGTTAGTCCACCATGGCATTGATATCCTGCATCAGCAAATGCTGCAATGCGGTCTGCATCGTCAAAAGTGCAGTACAGAGGGTATCCTTTACGTACTGCTAAATCACAGCCAAAGGCAGGACGCGTCTTGGTTACACCCACAATTTCCATGTCGTTTTGACAAGCGACTGCATCTGCAACACGCTTTCCAATAGTTCCGTATCCATTTATTGCAACCTTAATGGTCATGGGGCTCCCTATCTAAGGTGCCTTCGCGCCCCTCACATGAACCTTGCTTCGCGTATCTAAGGCCTCCAAGAGGCAAACGGTTGATGAGAGAGAACTCACCCCGAGAGGGTGATGGCAGACATTGACGACGTCGTTGCGAGTTCGATGAGTATCAATTCCAGGCTACCAGCACAGCTGGAAAAAGCACTCGAAAGAAACATTGTACTGAGGATTGGTTGGACCACTGGTGGCGAGCCTGTTCCAAAGGAAGGCGAACTAGGACTTTGTCCCAATTTACCTGAAGGATCCAAAGTCCGAAGCCTTGGATATCTCGGCTCATTTACTGCAGCGTTTGGTCAAGGTGGAACATATACTCATCAAGGTGACGTCGGGTCCTTCCTTGGAGCTGGAAATAATGGTAACAAAATAACTTGTGAACGCACAGCAGGTCCGTTTGCAGGTTACGGCCAAAAAGATGGTAGAATTACAATTCTTGATGGTACTGGCGATGATGCTGGTGCAAAAATGAGTGGTGGTTTGCTAATAGTTAGAGGCGATGCTGGAATCAGAATTGGCGGCGGAATGAGTGCAGGAGATATCATTGTTCACGGAGACGTTGGCGGAGACCCGGGTGCTGGTATGACCGGTGGAAGGATAATCGTTAACGGGAGATGTCCGTCCCCACCTCCTGGAGTATTATTGAGAACTTTAGAGAAATCTGAAGTCACTAAAATCAACAAACTACTTGCTGATGGTGATTTGCAAATCCCAGCAGATGCTGTGTGTTTAGTTCCGGATGGAGATTACACTGAGGGAATAATGGCTGAGTGTCGTGAAGACCTTTCTGGAATTGCTTTGATGCCAGCGACTACAAATCATCATCCAAGCCATTCGACATGTGACACTGTATCTCTGATCGGAAATGAAGATGCTTTAGCACTACCAATACCTCTATTGCCCTACATTCCAAACGGAGTTCAGGACAACCTATTCCACCCCTGCTTGGTAAAACAAAACCCTAGAGATTGCGACATAGTGATTATCGATTCAGATAACATTGCGGATGCTGTTAATTTAGTACAATCATCGGCAGGTTTTGCCATCGACATGGACTCATTACCTCGATTAGATGGTGCTGCTATTGATGGTTTGTTAGTGGCTCTAAGATGTATTGGTGGACCTCTCACAAAGATCCTTTTCATTAGAGGAGTAAGCCAATCTGCATCACTACATGCTGATGCCCAACATCATGGCGCCGATGCTGCAGTGAGTGTACTAAATGACGGGAGTGGGCTATGTGCTGCCGCTTCATTACCATTAGTTGGACGCTCTGCATCTACTTCATTGAGTGATGATTGCCAAGCCTCATTGTGGCTACCTTGGGCGGCTACTAGTGAAGATTTAGCGATACTTTGTGCATCAAATGTGTCATTCACAATCTGTCCAGCGCCTGACGAAAATGTCGCTGGTTGGATCGCTCAGGTCACAGCAGGTCTTTCAGCACACCTCAACCGCCTAGGATTAGCTTCAATCGACTCCCTTACCAGAGCGAACCTAAGAGCTTGTGACCAAGATACTGCAGCAGTTAGTGGCCTACGCCTGGCTGGCTATGACAGACCTCTTCCACACTGGTTCGCAAGGTGATTTAATGCCAACAATCAACGTCGAACAAACTATTCTTCGTAGATTGGTTGAATCTCGAGGACGAGAGCACAATGTTAGCGACATGGCGTTTAGATTACCACTCATGGGTACAGATATCGACACCTGTGATGAGGAAATACTCGACATTGAAATATTTCCCGATAGGCCAGACCTTCTCTCTGCAGAAACGTTGTTTCATGGCATGATGCCATTTTTACACGACTGCCCCCCAAGCCCAAGACTAGCGGTAAAACCAGGTACAATATCAATGCGGGTTTCTCCAGAACTAGCAGATATTAGACCGGTAATACTTGGTGCTGTAGTTAGAGGCGTTGAAATTGACGAAGATGTGATTAAACGGTTGATGGAGCATCAAGAGAAATTACATTTCGCACTCGGTAGAGGACGCAAGCGTGCTTCGATCGGAGTACATGACTTGGGAAAGATCGCCCCCCCATTTAGGGTCGAAGCTGTTGGGCGTGACCATTCATTCATTCCATTAGCAATGGATGAAGAAATGACTATTGATGAAATTCTTGAAAATCACCCCAAAGGTGTAGATTACGCACACTTGTTGCAAGGTATGGAAAAGGTACCAATCATATTTGATGCTAATGATTCAGTTCTTTCATTCCCGCCAATCATCAATGGAGATCACACTACTGTTACCACCGATACTAGAGACATATTCATCGATGTTACGGGACTAGACAATCGTGCTTGTGAATCCGCACTCATGCTAATTTGCCTACAATTATCGATCCTAGGCGGAGAGATTGAATCTGTACGAGTAAATGCATGTGATGGAACCGAATGGAGTATAGACGGTTCGCCAAAGGTGCACAGTGTCGATAGAGAATTGGTCGAAGGTATTCTTGGAAACTCATTTAGTGATGATGAAATTGAAACAGCAATTAGGCGAATGGGTGGTATCTACAATGGAGACACATCTGGAGTTCTGTCAATCTCGATGCCGAGATGGAGATTTGATATTCTACACCCAATTGATTTAGTTGAGGAAGTTGCAATAGGTCACGGATATGATGATCTAGCATATGATGTTCCAAAGGCACCTCTAACAGCAATACCAAGAACAGACGGCCACTTACGACGAAGAATTCGTGAAGCACTTCAGGGCTTAGGACTAATCCAGATACAGTCTCTCACTCTATCAAATGATGCTGACCAGTTTACATCTGTTAGATGGAAATCTGATGGCCCAATCACGCGAATGACCAACCCTATCACTACCGAACACACAATTCTGCGACAAAACATACTCCCTGGCCTATTACGGCTTTTATCTGCTAATCGACATCATGATTTGCCACAGGGTGTTTACGAACTTGGAACTGTTGTTATCGACCATCACAACCGTGATCGCTTCGCATTCTTAGTTGCAGAACGTTCCGGTGGTTTTGCAGCACTCCGAGGACGAATCCAAGGGCTAATGAGAGATATCGGGTGTCCAGAATGGAGACTTGAATCAATAGAAAATGGACCTTGGCTAGTAGGAAGGTCCGCCTCTATAATCGTCAATGATATCGTAGTTGGTGAGTGTGGAGAAATTGACCCGAATGTTTCAGAAATGTTTGATTTGAATGTACCAATGAGTGGTGCACAATTTGATATGACGGCACTTTCAAGCGTCTTAGAAGACCCTGTACACTAAGCAATTTGGATTTCAGATTTGGAAATCTCTACTGCTACAGTCTCATAGGCAATGTTGACATTTACAATGCATGATTGATTGCAAAGGTCGATTCCATTTTCAATCAGTATGATTGTTTCATTACCATTCCAATAGTCTATGTCCAAATCTTCGGTGAGAATCAAACAAGGTGATGGTATTACTAATTCTGGATTCTCTAATGCTGGGAACTTAGAACCATTCAAGGCTGCTATTTTCATTGTAGGAAAACGGCTATCATCATCTGAATTGTAATAGGTTAGAAAACTGATTTTGAACCACATATCGCCTTTGTTTAACACATACACCCCTTCGTTAGGAGTAACTCGGTGTACAGACATGTCATATGTGTACCAATCTAGGCGCTCGTCTGTGTTATTGGGTGAGACAGAAATTGGCTCAACTACATCAGAGAACTCAACATCGGCAATAAAACCCCAACTGACATTTTGTTCTAGATAAATGTCAGTTGAGGAAAACCTCATCCAATGATCAGAATCAGCTCCCTCAACCTGGTTTGCAACATCCAGTTGAGTGAATTTATCATCACTGGTTGCATCTACTTGAGTTGTAAAGGTTAGACCATCCGAGCCTAAATTAGCAGTGATTAGACTCTCTGACTGTTCTGGATTGGATTGAACTCCAAATGAGCAGGTGCGTCTATCGCCTGCAATCTCGATTTCGATATCGAGAGAGGACCATAACAAATCTTCTCCACCATCATCAAAAGATAATTCCACAAGGTGGTTATCATCACTAGAATTAACAGTACCGTTTGTACCGTAAATTAGCACTGTATTGGAAGTGCCAAGGTCTGACTCATATGATGTAACCAGATATGTCCAAACGGCTCCAACCACAAGTAGTATGATCATCGAGATACATACTACAATTGTGGCTAGGCGTTTCCGATTCAACATATCACAACTCTTCAGAACGATTAGTTCTAGCAAATAGGACTGCACCCAAAGTTGCTAGAATCATAGTCGCTCCCAAGAAGCCTGGCGTATTATTGTCACTGTCGCTCTTATCCTCGACAGCCGGTTCTGCAGCTCCATCTCCTACTGTGACCTTACCGAACATGTCCAGGGACACGTGGGGTTCACATGCGTAGTAATAGGTGGTGTCTTCAGTAAAGGTATGGCTGAAATCCACATTGACTTCGGCTGCTCCTGAAGTGATTCCACCGCTAACGAACTTTGTTGACTTCATTCCATCAACTTCCTTGACATTGTGTGCCATGTCTGCATTCGACCATTTCCAACATACAGTCTGGCCCACATCGATACTAACCGACGCTGGCGAGAATGCATATCCGTCAGAAGATATACCGATTGTCACATCACATGTGGCAACGTCTTCATCTGCAGGTGGCATTAGAACCTTGTCTATTACGTGGATTACACCATTGCTAGCTAGTACATCGGCTTGTGTTACCATTGCCACTCCTTCGCCAACCATTACACCCAAGGCATCACTAACATACACCAATAATAAGTCACCATTAGCAGTAGTTACATTTGATTTACCGTCAGTTAGGTCTGTGGACATGATTTTTCCAGGAACCACATGGTACAGCAAGATATCTGCAAGAGTTGCGATCTCTTCATCGGTAGTAAATGAATCCAAATCGATTCCAGCATCAGTGAATGCTTGGTCTGTTGGAGCGAACACTGTGAAAGGACCTTCGCCTTGTAGAGTTGTGACTAAGTTAGCCTTGGCCAATGCAGCGACTAGCGCAGTATGGGTTCCAGTTCCGTCAGCAACAGTTGGAATATCTACTAAGTCGACTGGTGGCATTAGCACTTTGTCGATTACATGGATTACTCCGTTGCTGGCAATTACATCAGCCGTTATGACTGTTGCATCTCCAACCATTACAGTTCCATCTGTTACTGTGAATGAAGCATCATCTCCGTTAGCCATTGTGATGTTCATTCCGTTTGTCACATCAGCAGCATTTACCGCCGCTCCGGAATATACATGGTACAGCAATATATCTGCCAGAGTAGCATTTTCTTCATCTGTATCAAATGTTGTCAAATCAATACCTGCTTCTGAGAATGCGTCATCTGTAGGGGCAAACACAGTGAAAGGTCCATCGCCTTGAAGTGTTGTGACCAGATTTGCCTGTGCGAGTGCCGCTACAAGAGCAGTATGAACACCAGTTCCAGTAGCAATTGTTGGAATATCTTCCAAGTCAGCAGGAGGCATTAGGACTGTATCGATCACATGGATGATTCCGTTAGATGAGACTACATCCGCTGTGGTTACAGTAGCACCTCCGATCATAACAGAGTCATCTGTTACTGTGAATGATGCATCATCTCCGTTAGCCATTGTGATGTTCATTCCGTTTGTCACATCAGCAGCATTTACCGCCGCTCCGGAATATACATGGTACAGCAAGATATCTGCTAATGTCGCATTTTCTTCATCTGTATCGAATGTTGTTAAATCGATTCCAGCTGCTGCGAACGCATCATCGGTTGGAGCGAATACTGTGAATGGTCCCTCGCCTTGAAGCGTGGTAACCAATTCAGCATGCGCAAGGGCTGCTACTAGTGAGTCATGTACACCAGTGGAAGCTGCATTAGTCGGTATGTCGTCGTTTTCGTCTGCTGACACATTCATGGGTATCGCTGAAAACAATAGTAAGGCTACAAGCAAGGTAACAGTTTTTCTCTGCATTGGCCTGCTCGCTCTTCTCCGAGTATATACTCTTTTGTTTCCAAACATGTTTTCCAAACGCTGCATAGAGCATATGTTCCGTTCGATTGAAAGGTAGAACTGTGTCGAGAAACCATGCGCCGAGTAACAATAGTCATCATCACCTTGCTGATGCTGCCATTGATGCCTGCTAGCGCAGATGAAAACCCGTTCAACTTTTATCTGGAGGAAGAGGTTGTAATTCATCCAGGAGAAACGGTACCAATCCGAATCGCTTGGCATAACATCGTTGGCGCAGAAAGACATTTCCAAATTAATGTCAATCAATCACACTCCAACCTAACGATTAGTGAAATCCCCGAAAATTGGACAAGAGTTGGGTCTGGAAGACTTGGAGAACTCAACATCAATATTTCCGTTGACCAAAACTCGGTTTTTGAAACAACTTCGTTTTCGCTAGATATTATTTGTCAGGAAGAGCCGGATTGGCAAGAGACCTTCGAAATCGATGTGTTGATTTCTAAATGGTCTAATTTGGTTTTCGGTGCGAATGATGGTTCGTCCTTTTACGTACAACAAAACGTCAATTTTTCAACAGCTGTTAACTTCACCAACAATGCAGGTTATGACGACATTGTAAAAGTCAAAATGGAAACTACATCAAACTGGGAATATGGGTTTGTTGAAGACGTAAATGGAGATGGGGAAATACACATTGACCTTGTAGAGGGAGAATATTTGTTCATACATTTCTGGATACACGTACCACCTGTGCAAGACGGTTCTCCACTGGCAGGAACTGGTCCTAATTTCATTCTGCAGGCAGAATCTAGTCTTGATCGGCGAATATCCAGTTGGTCATTCGACCTTGAAATACAGACCTTCCATAACATGACTATCGACCAGACCAATCAAAACTTGAGTTTGGAACCAGGAGATAGTGGTAGAATTGAAGTTACAGTTAGAAATAATGGAAATATCGACACATATCTTGATGCAGCGTTGCAATTAGGGTCAATAACAGAGGACAGAATTGAACAAGATGGTTGGACTATTGCCTTGTTTAACGCATTCGAGTTTCAAGCATTGTCTCCTAATGAATCTAGAACTTTAGAGATCGGTTTCGAAGCACCAAATGAAAATGAAAACCAAATCGAAGTAGAATTAAGAGTTAGGCCACAAGCCTTCCCTCAGCGTGTTAGCAAGGTCAGTGTATCTTCTTCAATAGATTGGAATAGAGGTGGAACAATGTCTCTGTTAGGTAATTCATGCTCATCCGTTGAAATAAATACTACATGCCAAAAACAGGTCAAAGTAGAAAATACCGGTAATTTTTACGAAGAATATTCATTGTCCTTAGTAAATGAAAATGGAATGTATTTTGAAATTACTCCTGAAATATTTGGGCTTTCAAAAGGAGAAACTAGTTCAGACATTCCGTTAAATTTTACAGCATTTAGTGATTCAGAAGGGTTTTCGCAAGCATCAGCAAAATTGGAACTACGCAGGGCAGATGGTTTCTTGCTTGAGGCTGTAATAATCCAATCAACCACAGCCCCCTATGTTTACTGGGTTTGGGAAGAGGCTCAAAGTGCAGTTTCTAACGGGAGATTAGAGGTTGCGATAACTATGCGTAATGAAGGAAACATTGTCGATGGGTTAGTAGTGAGAATGTCGTCATCATATTACACCGAGATGAGTTTCATCCCACCTAATGGGGCGATTACAGAGGAGGGCGAGGATAATATTAGGTCATTTGAAGTTGTCAATTGTGGCATGGGTGAAGATTTCACTTTCAGAGCCTGGGCTAACATTCCAGATGACCAAGGATCTGCTGATGAGTTCTATCTTAACATCACAGCACATAGCAGATTGGCTGAAGAAAACCCGTTCACATATTCTACTAACTCATCCTTCGATGGCGTAGTAAATTCTGATGAAGATGATAGTTCAATTGTTGAGTCCTTTGCTGACGTAATTTCAACGACTTGGAGTCTGCTTTGGGCATGGAAGTGGATTGTCATGGCTGCCGCAATTAGTGGTGTAATGATCAATAAATCTCTGAAGGACAAAAAGGCACGAGCAGAAGAAGCTGCCCTATTTGCACCACTTCAAAAGGTGAACGAAGAACCTGAAGACTGGATGGCTGAATTCGCTAATAAGAAGCAAGCAGTTCCTGAACCGGCCAAATCCCCGGAAGTTCCCAATGAAGTATTTACTGGGATGTTTCAAGCTGTTAGTGGGCAAACAAAACCTTCGGCTGAACCTGTAGACTCAAAACTTGTAGGTGCTGCAAGTACTGTTCTTGACCACCATGAAATAATTGCAGTTAAATCACGTCTTGACAGTCTCGCAAACGAAATTGCATCGGGAGAGATTAGCAAACCTCATGACTCCAACATCGCACTTCCAGATGATATTGTCCCAGTTACTGACAGAACTGTTGCAAAACCTCGAGTAGAACAAAACGCACCAAAGATGCTAGATCTAGACGACCTTGATTTGTGAGTGGTAAAATGAACATTGGCGTTGATGAAGCAGGCAGAGGCCCAGTAATTGGCCCCCTAGTAGTATGCGCTTTCGCTTCAACATCTCAGTCGTATTTACGAGAATTAGGAGTTAAGGATTCCAAAGACCTCAGTAAAAAACGACGAGATGAATTGTACCCAATCCTTTCACAATTGCCACACAAAGTAATCATATGTTCTCCAGAGAGAATAGATAACTCAAGTAACCTCAACACGTTAGAAGTTGAATTATTCGCTGAAGCATTAGCGACAATGCCAGATGGTGACATAATGTTAGATGCTTGTGATGTAAATGCTGAACGATTTGCAAATAATGTTTCAAAATTGTCAGGCAGAGTTTGTTCTGCGGAACATAAAGCGGATGAAAATCATCCTGAAGTTAGTGCTGCGAGCATAATTGCCAAGGTGACACGGGATAGAATAATTTCTGAGATATCCGAAGAGTTAGGATTCAACATTGGAAGTGGATATCCGTCCGACCCAAAGACAAAGGCGGCAGTGGTTGAGTTAGTTAAGGGTGAGAAACCTCATGATTGCCTTAGATGGTCATGGAAAACTGTAGAGAATGCAATGGGAAGAACACCTCCTGTGCGTCCAAGTGCCAGTCAACAAACCTTGTTTTGAAGAACTAAAGCCCCCACGCCCCGATATGGAGTGGCAGCCCGACCAGGCAACATCAGATCTCATTCGCCATCTTGCACTGCAAAACAGTTTGCAATATTCTGGTGAAGGACAAGCAGGTTCAGTGATTAGTCGAATCATGGGTAATCGCGCTGATCTAAGGCAATTTGGAAAGTTTATTGCTCCATTAGTAGCCAAGGCTGTATCAGAGGCTAATGCAATGGCTATCAAAGATGGTCTTGACAAGATATCTGAAATATTGGAAGCTGAAGCCCCAGAGTTATTGGAAAGAAAGGTACAAACTCGACGTGAAGGTTTACCAGAACTACCTAATCTAAATGGGAAAAAACCAATTTTGAGATTCGCTCCAAACCCGAATGGGCCGCTATCATTTGGCCATTCTAGAGGACTGGTAATAAATGGACAATATGCCAAGGATTTAGGCGGAGAATTAATCCTCAGGTTTGATGATACAGATACAACAGTAAAACCACCTATGATGGAAGCATATGACTCCATACCAATTCAACAAGAATGGCTTTGTGGTTTCCCCGCCCACCGAATTGTGATAGCCAGTGAAAGGATGAACCATTACCACGAATATGCAATGAAAATGCTCAAAGGTGAATTTGGATATGTATGTACTTGTTCGGCTGATGACTTCAAAGTACACCGCGTAGGGATGACTGAATGCCCTTGCCGGGATAATTCTATTGAAACAAATCTAGAACGATGGTCGATGATGAATGACCCCAATGCATACCAACCAGGTGATGCGGTTCTTCGTGTGAAAACCGATATGACTCTGAAAAATCCTGCACTAAGGGATTGGCCAGCGGCTAGAATACAAATTAACCCCCATCCACGAGTTGGAAATAAATGGAGAGTTTGGCCACTACTGGACTTCCAATCTGCAATCGAAGACTATCTTCAAGGAGTAACTCACATTATCAGAGGTAAAGACCTGATGGATTCAACAAGGAAACAAACATTGCTCTATGCCCACTTTGGATGGGATTATCCTGAAACAATATATTGGGGTCGAGTAAAGGTTCATGAATTCGGTGCATTTTCAACATCACAGATGAAAAGAGACATTGCAGCCGGTCTATTTAGCGATTGGAATGACCCGCGACTGCCAACATTATCTGCACTATCGAGGCGCGGAATACAGCCTGAAGCACTACGTGCATTTTGGGTTGAATTAGGTTTAACTCAGAAGGATATTGCAGTTCCTTTGACTACTTTGTACTCGCACAATACAAAGGCCATAGATAGTAACGCCCCTCGTCTTGCATTCATTCGAAATGCCTACCCTGTTGTATTGAAAGGTGATTTCCCAGCAGAGGGGAGTATTGAATCTCATTCAGATACCGAAATGCCAGTTAGAAGTTATTCAATAGATGAAGGTGTTTGGATTGAGCAAGAAGATTCAGGTAAACCAATACGATTGAAGGATTTGTGTGATATCGATGAAAATGGAATGGTTGAGAGTATCGAGCGAAGTGATAGGAGGCCTGTTGTCCACTGGGTCGCTGGAGGAAGTCCCTCGCAACTTACTATTGCAAACGGTCAAGATTTGATCACGATTGAGGGAATACTTGAAACAAACTCTCATCCGGTAGGAACTATTGTTCAACTCGAAAGAATTGGCTATGCAATTATTGAGGAAGATGGGTTACTTATTGTCCACGACTGAGTAATACGGGTTCACCCTCTTCAGTAGTGATAATAAATCTAGGCGACCATTTACTGCTTTGTTGCGGGGTTGGATCTACCAGAATGTCTAGTTCACATGCAGCACCGCAATTACCACTACGTGAAAGGTGTGCTAATGTCAACACACCGAGGATGTTTTCACTACCTAACACAATTAGTGCATTAACAGATTCTAGTCTAATTTCGGCTTCATCAAGTGTGTCTTCAGACCCTATAGTTGAGAACTCCATGTCATTGTCTAACGTGTCGGGTTCTTCAATTATCGCTATAGATGGATTCAAGAATGCTAACGTTTAGGAGGTAACATGGCAATCGAACGTCTACTTACCGGCAACCTTGGTTCTCAAGTCAAAGAATTGATGGCTACAGAGGATATTGTCCTAGAAGCGGTCAGAGATTTAGTGAAAGATGAGATTAAAACCTACATCAAAGATAAAGTCGAAGCAGATAAGGAACTCAAGGATGAATTGAAGGAAGCAATTTCATATTACTTCAATGCTAAAGCACGTTCAGTTTATGCAGAATTAAAAGCCAGTAGGGCTGCTGCAAGACTTGGCTTGAGGATATTACCAGAAGAACTCCAAGGTGAAGTTGGAGAAGCCCTTGTCGGACTTTTCGAAAAAGAACTTGGTAACTTGTTAGAGAAGGCACTTTGAGCACTTGCGGGCTCATTATGCCACAGTTTTCAAGAAGGTAGAGCGCGCACACCAGATTTAGGTGAAACCACCTATGCGTACGTTCAGTCCAGTTTTGTTGTGCGCGATCATTCTACTTTCCTGCATTCCTATTTACGAAGTTGAAGCCGAATCAGTGGAAGTTTGCTGTGATTCGACCCCAATCGAATTGTTCCTAACTGGTTCTTCGGCGTCCGGAGGTATGACTCCATTTGAAGCCGAACTGACCGGTGAATCAGAAGAAAAAATGATTTCGGATTCTATTGCACAGCCTGAAGAGATTGCAAAATGGTCAATCGATCCTGCTTGGACTGGAAGTTTTCCTTCATCAACATGGGAATTTGCCATTGATTACGAAGTTGCTAATGCAGGTGGTGTACAAATCAACGCCACTGTGGAAATAGAGATAGGTAGTGAAACCTATGTGGGAAGTACCGACCAATCTAATTCTTTCCTCCCCGCCGGTACTGGCCAGTTGTCCATTGACATTAATGTTGATTCTGGCTCCATACCTTCGTCTACAGATATTACTGTCGCCCTATTGGCACAAACTGTCGTGTTCAGCGTACCTGGCACTGAAGCCGGATTGAAGTTCACATGGGGCGGAGATGGAGACGTGTCCTCAATAACTGCCGACATCCCGATTGTGGATTTATTACTGGATGAGCCCGTGACAGAAGGAATGGATGTGTACGTCTCATTGGTTGTAGCATCTCCGTTCGGACAACTGACTGCTGCTTATTCCAATAGTTTAGATGTAAGCGTGAACAACGGTATACTTTCTGGAGATCCAATAGAAACAAGGAGCGGTGACTTTGTACGCCTTACTTGGACTTGGCGAGCTACAACTACTGGTGAGCAAAATATTACCGTTGAGGCAAGCATACAGTTGCAAATTGGCACGCCAGTAATGTCTGGGTTCACTGAATTCACAATCAATCCGTATGATGATGGTAGCTCAACGGTAGGAGTGTTCTACCCAACTGAAGAACCGGTGCGCACAGACGGAGCCGGCTCACCGCTTGCTGTAAAAATCGACATGATTCTCGAATATGAAGAAGGTTTTCTCACATTGCGTAGGGAGATTACTATGACTGTTGATGAAGAAATCGCTTATTGGATGCGATGGGGAATGGATAATATTGGAAGCGATGACCTTACGATTGGTTCACCATTGAAAATATTCAACTCGGGAATGGTTACTGAAGAAGATAGACGCAACCGTGTTATTGACAATGTCGAAAAAGGTGAGTTTGAAAATCAAATGGCCAATCTTGCAGTGACATATATGAATGAGGGTATGGCAATTGATCTTGAAGATTTGATTGGAAATGAACGAACGAGCGATGATATCCAAAGGATTTCTTTTGAGGTAGATTTACTCGGTGAGAACAAAGTTACTCCACATCCACTTAAACTTAAAATATCTACACTTGAAATTGTCACAGATGGCGAAATCAGGGATTTGCTAAGCACTTTCTATATCGATCAAAATCCACCGGTCTGGTCTAGTATTGACATTAGCATATCAATCGAAACTGGAATGATGTCGAGCCTAACGGGTGCAAAGATATTAGGTGAAGATTCGATTGAATTGACTCATCGAAGGACCCCTTTGGGTGAAACAATACAAATTACTGCAACTGGATTGAATCCAAGTTCATCGACATTCACACTTTCTGCAATGCCTACCACTAGTCCTCTGAACGCCCCGCTAACACTTACAATAATCACTTTCGCTATTATCGCAGGCGGGTTTTGGTTTGCCTTACGCATGACTAAGACAAAACGAAGGGGCGCACTATGGATTGAGACGATTTTGATACCAGTCGTATTTCTTTCACTTTATCTGGGGTACCCTCCATTAACAGTAGGTGTGATAGCAGGAGTATCTGTAACAATGTGGATAATAACTGCAATAGCCAGCCCAAGAAGAAAGGGCATAGCATCTCAAAAAACAATTGAGTCAAATTATCCGATAATCGAATGCCCTGCTTGCAGTACTCCAAACCCAATAACTACAGATGCAAGACCGTTCAGGCTGCCTTGCGAAGGATGCGGTAGGATTCTTAAGATTGTAGAATAATCACAAGTGACCGTTCATAATCAGTGCATCAGCGATGCCACTGGCGTGAACTCGAGCTTTGTCAGAGTCATCAGGCCATTCATTTCCGGCAAGGTGTAGTTGACTAGCAATATCAGATTCCACCCCAGGTATAACAGCACGATGCCATACTAACTCTTCAAGCCTCATAGTAGACATCCCGTCTTCTCTCAATGCAGGAAGAATCAATTCACTGATTGCAGCACTTCTTGCATCTACATCCATTTCAGGCCATCCTTTTACCAATCGTTTGAGCATTCTTTCTGCTAATCCAGGAATCATACCAAGGGCAGGATTTACCACCTCTGGCAATGGACGAACATCAATTGAACCTTCTAGATCAAGATGGTCTCTTAGTGTGGACATCACCGGGTCATAGTTTGAATCCATTCCTTGCCTTAGCCAACAGCCTGCAATAGTCATAGAGCGCTGTTTCCTAACTCTAGCACCATCGGGGGCTAGAATTGAAGCCAATGCAGAACAAATAGCAACACAATCGAGGGCCCCATGGTGTGCTTTCTGGGAAGTTTCAAACTCAATCTCAACCGCTAAAGGAAATATGTGAATATATTTTTCACTTATTTCAATCCGGTTTTGAGTTTCATGGAAGGGGTCAATGTGAATTATCAAACCATCAACTTCAGGGAGTTCATGAATATGGTCTCGAGCCACATGGCGCCTAGGAGGTAGCACTCGCCTTCGGTAATGAAGAGAATTGTCAAGAAAAGCCGCTTCTAATTGTGCAAGTGCCAAAACCCCATCTAAGTCCGCAGGAGCCATCAATTGAACCAAATTGGCCGAACTAATCGCTTCGCAGACTCCATTCAGCGAATCTTCTAGTGAAGAGAAAATTGTAGACTGAAGTAGATTGTTCACTCACTCACCTAACAGAGACTCCCCGTAGGTAGTTCATCAAGTTGAGTGTCAATCACTCAACCATCAAGCGAAGTTGGTCACGCTTATACTTCCATTCAGAAGGAAGGCGACCTTCGCCGATGTAGTACTTAGCGAGGCGGCGTATCTTAGCCTCAGTAAGTTCTAGGGAACGTTTGTTGTGGAGGTCCTTACGGTTTCCAGATCCAAGATGTTCAATGATTCCTACTGCTTTGCGCATTAGGTTCATCATATCTTCAGGATAAGTACCACCTATCTCGTTTTCAGCAAGGATTGCACCGATTCTCTTTCCACCCAATACTGAGCGGACGTCAGGAACAGCATGCTTGTCACGAAGTATTGTACCGATTGAAGCAGATGAATGACCTGCTTTACCGAGTTCTACAATAAGTGCAGTAACTGCTGATGAATCGTTGTTTGACCACTCTGGTGTGGTCGCATTGTGAGGCTTTGTGGAACCGGACTTGCCTTTCCTCTTAGCGTACATACGTGCCATAATCGATACCTCCGAGCATTCCGCCGACCTGTCACCCATTCTTAACCGCTGCGCATGAAATAAGTTTGCAAATCACAGTCTTTGATGCATTTTAGCGAGTCGACCGGGGGTTCCTTCCCACTCCCATGCAGGAGCAGCCGCCCGTGCAGAACCAATACACTGCGAGCCTTGCATAACCAAAATATCTTCGCCAGAACGTATGCTTTTATCATAAGATTCGAGGATTGAAAGATTAACATCCCCTTTCCACTTGATATCTGGCTTCAGGTGTATCCGTTTGAGCGAACCGAGCGAATCTAAAATCGGGATTGAAGATTTTGCAAGTGAAAAACCTCCTCTTTCAGGAGCCCACATTGCAATCTGTTCATCACCTTTGAAAATCTTCCAGCGGGGGATTCTTCCACGTATATCTACGCCTTTAAGCCAGGTGTCGTTTAGATGGTGAAATCTAGATACAGACTTGAAATTATCCAGGTTTATTTTGTCACTACTCCTTCTCTTTACCCGCACATTGTCATATACCGCTTTTCCAAGTCTTTCCAAAGCATCATGGTATGTTGCAGAATCTCCATCTCTTGTGTCGATAATTGGAATTTCAGATTCGTAATCCATTCCCGAGTGATTGATTATCAAACGGTAATTATTGCGTGCAACTAAAGAATCAAGCATCTGAGTTACTCTAGCCATTTCATCCATTGTCCAATCTCCAGTAACTGGGATATCATAATGCCCAGCCGGCCACACTTCTTCCAAATCACGTGGAACTAGCCCCAGCGGTGAAGTAACCATGACTTCATGAGCAGCATTATGGTTCATCGAACGGATGAAAGAACGGTGGCTACGTGAAGAAGAATATGGTTTACGAGCGGAACAAGGTAAGAGAATTAGAATGTCATCGAGCCCTTCTGGAGATGTGTATTCATTGGAGATAAATTTCACCCAGTCAAGGATTATTGGATCATCATGAGATTCCACACTGTGAATTCTTAGGGCTGTAGACCCATCCACTATTTGGGAAAGTATTCCTTCTTGACTTGAAATTAGAGTATCATAATGACGCATGTGCTCTACTAATCGTGGACTTGAAAGCGATTGCGATTGAGCCAACTCTCGTAATGAATTACTTGCAATAGCCGACCTTGTTTCGGTTAGAGCTGCAGCCCAATGGTCTATTGCGGGTTCATCTTCAGAGATGAGTCTAGGACCATTCCAAGTTAATACAGCCCCGTGGGCTTCTGCTTGGGATGAACGCGTTGTGTCAAATAAATCGATTCCAAACCATGACATAACTGCACAGTTGTCTGGTCCACCAACACCAGGCGCCCACAGAAGTGCTCCTGGAAACCTTCGCTTGATTACATGGATAGCATTGACTAAACGTCCAGGTCGATTTGCTAGTTGTAATGCATCTGTAAGAACGACTACATGAGGATTCAAATCTCCGTTGAGTAGTTCCGAATCATGGTTAAGTGATTGCCATGAGATTGGTAGTAAATCGCCTTTAGACGCTACTTCTCCAGCGTCTGCCTCATCTAGGGACGGAGGTAAAACATGACCGAGGGATGCTGAAAGTGAGGGGCCGTTTTCGTCGCTTTCCCATGGCGCAAATGCTGCGCGTGAATCTAAAGTTATGTTACGAGGTATTGCACCGTCACTCGAAGTTGAAAATGGAGCCCAAACTACATCCATCTCCTCACCATTGCTCAGTACAAGACCTGGTGTCTTGGACAAAGGGTTGGTTCTGTCACCTAAACCCCATAATCGGGCCAATCTGTGTCGTGCCAATACAGTCCGACCCAAGCCCGCCATGATTACAGGGGGATGTGCGCTGGTCTTGAATGATTTGAAGGGTGATGAGTAACCCGCAAGGAGCATGGGAAGAACCGTTACCTGCCTGTTGGCACTCCTAATGGTCTTACCAATGGCTAGTCTCGCATATACTGAAACTCAAATGACTGAAGAAGGAACTGCATGGTTTGATTGTGAAGACTCTTGGGCCAGCATACACAATTCTAACGGGGATGAAGTTGCAAACGGCAGCGATTATACGGTATTGCTAAGTGCTGAAAATCATACTTTTGAAATTCCAGAAGATGGTGAATGTCAAGGTGTAATTCCTGTATCTGGGGAAATGCCTGACACTAGACCAGCCCCCTCCGAGACATTTGCTACAATTAGTCACCCTTTGTGCCCGCAATATGGCCATTCAATTACTTGTCCAGGGATATACACTACAGGGGATTTGATCGATGACTCTGCCGATATTTTTGCAATCAATGTTAGTCAAGGCCAAATGCTGGTGGTATACTTAGTAGCCGCATCAACCAGTATTGAGGTGGCACTTCATTTCCAAAATGCCACAAATGAAATAGAATTGGACAAGAAGATTATATTGTCAGTAAACACATCAATTTCAGATAACAATGCACTGTATGTACCAATTGATGAAGATGGTAGAGTTATCGCATCAGTATCTAGTCCAAGCCTAGACACTATTTGGTCGATACGAAGCAAGTTATTTGATGTCAGTACAAACCAACCTCTCACACATTTAGACAATATAGTGGGAGTAGGTGAATCCCCACTAAATTACCCTCTTGGTGAAGATGAATCCCTAGTAATAACAAAATCAGTTACCAGTGACGGAGTTGAACAAGTTGGAATAAAATATCGTTACATATATTCTGAAAATTCAATATCTGAATGGAAAAATGCATCTGTCGATGACAGAATAAAAGGTGTCTCTGACATTGATTATATCGAATTCAAGTGGGAATGTGAATGTCAATGGATGTCTTCTATGTCACGTTTCAGACATTTCGATGCAGGCTGGGGAATGGACGCACCAGGCCTACTTCCAATGAGTTCAGCTAGTGATAATTCGTCTTATCCTTTGGTAATAATGGATGGACATAGTGAAGATGGGGAATTAACATTACACATGGGTGACTACAGAGATATTCTACGAGTCGAAACTACGGGATGGAATGAATCAATACATCTTGTTGATGTGATAATTGAAGGGGACATCTATGATTTAGAAGTCACAATATGGGATATTGATCAAAAAACTTGGAATCCCCTGGAAGAAGTAACTAAGACCTATTCTATGAACCAAATTAGCGCATCGCTAGAAGTTGGACGAGGCACACATTTCATACTCATCCAGCACATCAATGGAAGTGATTCAGTAAGTGAAAATTCTGAACCAATCAATTGGAAAATAAGAGTCACTACCGCTGTACTAGATGAAGGAGAAGAACCATGGTTCCCACCATCGGAAGATGTGAAGGATGCTGCCTCGATATTCTATTGGCTAATCGGATTTGTATTGATTGTTCCATTCATCATTTTCTATGTAGTAGTCCAAAAAGACAAACAATTTGCGATTGAATTTGCTAGTCGTAAAAACCGATTAGAATGGCTGAGCACTAGATTAGACAATGGTGAATTCAAACCTGGTGAACTAACTCGAGCCCTTAGAGCCGTATCTTCTCTTGAATGGGAAGAAGCCCTGGATGTGTGGGGTGAGCCGAAACTCCGCCACCTAACAGAGGGAATTGACATGGCAATTTGGTCATTGGACCCTAGACTTGCTAAGAAAGATGAGTGGCCTCTTTTGGTCGCAGTCAAATCCATGGATACTGAATGGAACGTTGCAGCACTAAGATTTGAGGCACCACAAGGTGAACCTTGGAATATTAAGAGTGTAGAGCCAAAACTGCTTTTCAGAGACCATGAAATATTTCTTGACACGATCAATAGAGATTCGAGGCTATTCATCCAAGTCACATTAAGAGGTAAAGGAGATTCGATGGACGTCCATATTTCTGGTATGGTTAGAGGAGAACCTATGGCCTCAAAACCATCGAATACGATTTATCGAAGCGACGAAACATCTGAAGAATAATCAGCGACGTCTGTCATTAGCGTCATCAATAATTTTGTCAACAATATCACCACTACCAGAAAGCTTCTTCCTCAAACTGTCTAGAGATTTTTTTGTTGCCTTGTCGAATTTTTTCGGCATGTGGAGTTTACACAAAACCACGACATCACCACGGCCAATTCCACGATTTGAAGGTAACCCGCGTGATCTAATTGTGATAGTATCGCCAGAATTAGTTCCCGGTGGAATCTTAATCACTAAATCAGAGCCATCGATATGAGCCAAAGAAATACTAGTGCCCAAAGCAAGGTCTGTATAACCAAGAGGCAATGACATTATCAAATCCATTCCATTTCTCTCAAACCAATTATGTTCTTGGACGATTATTTCAATAAATAAGTCTCCTGAAACACCATTTCCATTTGGCGCAGGCTGACCCTTACCACGCATTCGTAATCTGGTACCATCTTGAGCACCCTTTGGAACTGAAAACCTCAAAGTCTGAGATTCAGATTGTAGTCCATCGCCAGAACATGATTTACATTTGGCCGCTGCAGATCTTCCTGCACCTTTACATCTTGAGCAGGCTCGTACGGAATCCTGTACAAAGGGACCGATTTGTTGTCTGACTCTAACCTGGCCTGCACCGTTGCATTCCCCACATTGAGTAGTGACACCATCTTTGGCACCAGTACCTTCACAATCAGCGCATAAAATTGGCAATTCGACCTCAAGCTCATCTTTACCGCCCTCAAGTACGGCTTCTAGATTGATTTCATGCCTAACAAGAATGTCATGTCCTTGCCTCTGAGTTGAACGACGGCTGCCCCCCCCAAAAAAGCTCGAGAAGAAGTCGCCACCGAGAATGTCATCAAGATTGATGTTGAAACCTTGGAACCCTCCAGGACCGAATGGTGAACCACCTGGACTATTATGGCCAAAGCGATCATAATTTCTTCGCTTGTCACCGTCTGACAATACAGCATATGCTTCTTGAATTTCTTTGAACTTTTCATCTGCATCAGGTGCATCATTTTTGTCAGGATGATACTTCCTTGCTAACGACCTAAATGATTTCTTCAATTCAGAATCATCGGCGTCTTTGGATACGCCAAGAATTTCGTAGTAGTCTCTCTTATCAGACATCTTGGGCACCTCGAGCAATGTATGGGGAGTGGCGGGGGTTTTTCAGTACAACGCTCAAAGGTTGCTGCCACAGTTCAAACAAAACCTTTCACCTACTGGATTTGAAGTGCCACATATTTGACAAGATGGTTGTGATTGGAAACTCGGTTGTGAGGCTACTGGAGCGCTTGGTGGGGTAGGAGTCCCAAATGCCATTTGTTCAATAGTCATCTCCCTAACTACTGGAGCAGTTACCTGATTGGTGTTTTCATCAATAGTAACTACTTCAACACCAGAATCGGTCATGGATGACATTTCCATCGGCCTTGGACGCCTCTCATCTGACTGGACTGGTTGAATCGGTGCAATCGGTCTTTGAGCAATAACTGGAGCAATTTGGCTTCGTGCAGACAAGGCTGCACTTTTTTGCTCATCACGTTCGATTTTACGGTCCTTTCCTCTTAGAGCGGCTATCCAATCTAATAACGAATCCATTGGGGAGTTTTTCCTTACTGCCCCAATCGTTGCATGAACTTCGCCTTCATCGAATTGTTCATCACCTGAAATTCGGGCTTGTGCTCTACGTACGTGTTCAGCATCAACCAACATCTCAACCTCTACCTCGTCTTCTATTTCGGTGGATTCTGAACCTAAATTACCACCTACTAATCCTCCGACTTGTCCCTTGAGATTAATTTCAGCCTCTGCGGAAAGTTGAGTATCCATTGTGATATTTTTATCCCAAACACCTTTCTCTTCGGCCTTGAAATGACTTCCAGCAGATTTTACGGCCTTACTACGTTGCCATTCATGGTCTCTTACGATACGAGTGTTGCGATACAATAGGGCACCGATTCCAATAGTTAGTACGTGTAAACCAAGATCGAGTTTTGGCGAAACCGCCATCATATCCCCTAAAGGTGTTACAATTAAGCGTAAAGTATTGAGGACTAAAGTCGGTACCAGAAGAAGAATTACCGAGGTCAACTGTCTAGCCATCAAATTGCTGTTTCTGTATTTCACCAATGAAGGTTTGCGCATTATGAGCGGTCGCTAGGGGCTCTTCCATTACGTATCAACCCATCAAATAGGCCAATTGTGAAAGCGGTGTGCAAGATTACTAGACAAATGGGGATTCCAAAAACGGCGCTTAGAGAACCTTTTGGCCGATATACACTACCCATCAGTAGTAATGTCACCATGTACACAGCAGGAGCCCACCACCAAAATTCTAGTGTGAAAATAAGTATTAATCCGATTACTGGCAAAAACTCTCTCACGTCAATTCTTTTTGGATGTCTCAGTATAACTTTGGTTCTCCAAAACCCGTACCTGTGACTCATCTTCCACCAATTGGCCAGCGAGGAACGCTTGTGCATGTAAACACAAGTAACATCAGAACGCCATAATTGCCAGCCAGCGGCTATCATTCGCATTGAAAGGTCACTGTCTTGGCTTGTAATAAATCTCTCATCCCAGCCGCCAATTTCACGTAATGCCGCAACGCTATGCAAGCAGAATGCAGGAATCTTAGTCCGGCCTGTACCTCGGAATCTCTGAAATTGTCCTCCGCCAGATCCGATAGGAGATGATAGCGCTCCTTCGATCCACTGTGACGTTTTATCGGCAGAACCGCCAGATTCTGTTCGACAACCAAGTGCTCCAATTTTGACACCATTTTTACTCTCGATTTGCTGCATTTTTGCTACTCTTTTCTCCACATGGTCTGAATCGATCCAAGAATGGCCAATAATTTCCAAACAATGTGTAACTGCCGTACCAATTTCTTTTAATGCTAGATTTCGGGCCTGAGCAACACGCTTCCCGGGATTGTGAATTACAGTAATCTTATCCCCATATTCAGATAATAATTGCAAAGTAGAATCTTGTGAACCACCATCCACCACCAATATGTCGACCGGATAGGTTTGATCAAGAAGACTATCTATGCAGCGTGAGATAAATTTCTCTTCGTTGAGGACGGGAACCACTGCGCATACCCGAACTACCATATCCCCCTCTGTTTGGCTTCAGAATGTCAAGGTTGGCCTGTTATCTTCATTGCACATGTGCTTCTGGACAACAATATGGCGAGACTGAAACTTACAGGAGTTGGTGAAGGATATTCAGTATTGGTATCAACAACTTTGAGTGGCGCTGATGAGCCTGAATTGGTTCTAGATGCCGTGATGACACTATTTCCTGAATTTACATGCGGCATACCTGCAAAGCCTACTTTTCCAACCGACCAGAATGATACTATAGCTTCAGAAGGAGTGTCACTCGGATTTTTTCTCGATGCCATTCACAAACAATACATTCTAGATACTGCACTCGATCACATGTCAGCCAATTTAGATTCGAGTGGTACAATATTCCACGTTTCAAGACAGGCTGCAATGGTTGGTAAAGTCGCATTCCCACTACAAGGAGAGTCGCCACTAGGTGGAGTGATAACTGTGGAAATCGGTGGAGAGAACCTTGAAGATTGGTTAGAGGCTGCAACTTGGCACAGTGGCCGAGAAAATATTCCACGAAGAATCGGTGATGAATTCACCATGGACGATAAGGGTGAGGCTGTTACCTGGCACTAATCGCTTCAGCAATATCTCGGTCTGGCCCAAGCCACTCTACTTCATCAGGCCCAGTACACCAATGCACTTTGTCGTGAACATGAAGTTTCATTTCACCACTAATGACATTGCAAATCATAACATGTAATCTGACCACAACATCTCCATGGTCGAATATCCAAATCCCAATTTCTTTGCCAACTTCGACATCTAATTCTAACTCTTCTTTTATTTCTCGAATAAGACATTGCGAAGCATCCTCGCCATCTTCGAACTTACCACCTGGGAATTCCCACCAACCTGCATGCTTTTCACTAGGTGCTCGACGTGCTGCTAGAAATTTCCCATCATGGATGATAGCTCCTGCACCTACATCCAAGCACGGTGGACGCAACATTCGATCAATGCACTCCAATACCAAACCTCTCGCATCACTTTGATTCAATGGTAAATGTAGAAAGAAACACGGCGTTCTATCCTCTAAGGAATTCAGAGTTCGATAAAGGGTTTCATTGCAAATGAATTCCCCCGCATCATCACTAACACGTGGTGAATCAATCATTCGTTCAATGTCCCAGTCATCGACGTTAATGGTTGAAAGTAAATCTCCTTGTCCTGTAATGCTGGATCTTCGTATTTGCCTACCTAAGTTATCTGGAATTCTAAAGTCAAGTTCATCCTTGGCTCGTATCTCAATACGAGGCCATTGCGCATTTTCAGCCAGACCAATATGGACTATTGCAGCAAATTTCCTCTTTGACACCATTTGAGATACAATCTTCGAACCATTTTCATCCACTGGTAAAACGATTGATTCAATCATGTGATCTCGGACAAATTCACCCGATAAAGAAAGGGCTACCTCGCCGGAAATATTGGTTTGATGAGCCCCAAAGGCTTCGAACCCGGTAACGAGAACTGGCGTCTCCATGTTTAGTCTCCATACGTTCACTTCAATGAGATTTGTGTCGCCACATTGACAAGTATTCACTCACACGGCATTACAATGCAGGATGATGTAGAGGTCCTAGAGGTCGTAGTACCTGTTAGCGAAGACTCTGTTGATTCATTGGCCCTTGGTAAGACAATTTGGTCGGAAATAACGGCCGGAGTAGGGGTATGGGGAGCTTTTAGACCGGTAATTGCAGTTGTTTTGTCACTGGTTCCATTCCTCTTCTTAGGCCAGCACTTCAACCGAAATCATCGAAGAGGTACTGATTGGTTCTTGCTTCAAATCCCACTTGCCTTTACTCTGGTTCTGTGGGTATTTCTGTACTTATGGTCAATATTCGTGGCATGGCGAGATGCAAGTATCATGGTTTCACAAAACTCATGACCATAATTGATTATCACAATCAATTGTACCACTTGCCATTCCTTCTAAATCAGATTTATCATCATCATCAAATTCATTAGGTAAATCACCAGTAATGAAATTACCAACATCATTACTCTCAATAGCCCAATACATCACCGAGTCCTCGTTGTTCGAATGACCTAGGTGGTCGGGGTCTTCGTGAGGGATTGGAGATTTGTAAACCAAATTAACTAGACCTAGAAGGTGTCCAGTCTCATGAACAGTGACTGCCCTTTCAACTTCCTCGCTAGAAGGACGCCCAAAGAAACCTTCAGCATCGTCGACTGAATCCTTGAATATTGCAACAGTTGAAGCATCTACCGCGACACCTAATACTGAATCATCCTGATATTTACCAGCAGGGAATAGGAAGTACCAATGTAGAGTGTCAGAACCCATCGCATCGCCTCCATGTTTCCATCTTTCATTTCTGACGTCATCTGACTTCCATGATGAATCAATTGAAAAATCAGTCTCGGAAGGAATGATTTTTATTCCCCCAGGTTTATTGCAAACTTCTTGTAATCTAGTCTTGACTAAATCCATCGCCTCCGGATTATATCCAGTTTCATATAGAACATGGAGTTCCATTTTTTCAAACTTATCATCTTGCAAACAGGCAAGAGATAAACCGCCCGGAATTCCCTTCTTTTCACTACTCACAGAATCATCTGCAAAGCAACCGGATATTGCCGATGTGCATAAAAAAATAACAACAAATAAACAACGCATAATCTCACCTAGAAGTCTTCTGGAATTTCTGTAGGACTGAAAAGTTGCCCGGGCCCTGCTGCTTGAGATAATTGACTGCGGACTAAATGTTCCCAAGAACGCATAACTCCAAGGGCATCACTGACAAGCATCTCCTCCTCTTCGAGTGTTACCCGAATTAGGGTATCAAGAATGTCCATTCGATCTCTATCAACAAGAGAAAGAGCTTTCTCTAAATCAAAGGATGCATCACTTTCAACTGACTGAACATCAAGAGGCCAAGCATTTGCTAGATTCCCGGGTAGATTTGTAGAATGTTCTTGTAATTGTTTTAACAAGCGATTAGTCCATCTTGAAATCACTAAGCTAGTTTCCAAAACAGGCATACTTAGTTGATTTATCAGGTTGACTAAGCGTTCCTGCAAAGTAACCATCGAATCCGAACCACTCATATGGCCACCTCGTCACTGATTTGTTTCCATTGATTCAACATATTGTTGACCATAGTGAGACCATTGTTCCATAGTCCATCCGGCTGGAAGTCCGCTTGGAGGTAGAGGTACATCAGAACCAATTCCGGATTCAGCAGTAACTTGCTGTCCAATACCTGGTGAAATTTCAGGCAGAATTTTCCCATCCATGGTTTCGATTACCTCTGCGGTTTGGTCTGTCTCATCTACTTCTCCCCCACGCTTGATCTTACGAATCTGAACCATTGTCCACACAGCGTAAGACATAGCGCCGAGTGCGATTAGGTACATCAATACAGATAATTGTGAATCTGCAACTTGATTTGCTAAAGCATTACCATCACGCGCAACTTCATCTTTAATTAGAAGAGGTGCGATGGAAATTCGTTCTTTCTCAACACCAGAATCGATTAGAAGTAGTCTGAATTCAAGTGTATCTCCTACATCTCCTTCGGCAGTCGTGCCTAACTTAAACTGAATTTTTTGCCCGGTAGAAATATCAACACTCACAGAAGATACTGTCTTCCAATCATCACCAGAAACCAGTTCCTGCAAAACAAACGTTGCATTCCCGGAATCTCCAAGGTTTCTAGCTTCCAATGTAAGAGAAACATCTTCGCCAGGTACAGGAGTCGGGTTCGACCACGACCATGTCGTATCTGCAGCACGTAGGCTAATATCAGGGCCAGTTAGGGCAAGAGGCCAAGATGCCAAGGGCTGAGAGATTTGGTTACCTGCACTATTGTAAGGATTACCAGATGCATCCGAACCGGTTACCCAGACATCTATTGTGTAGGATGGCAATAGCATTGTAGCACCACCATCTGTAAGGTCAATATATCCCGTCCAGAAGAATTGGTCTTCGAAAGGAGTAGTTTCTGGTAATGGGGATGAACCTCGACTAATCTCTGCTTCACCTGCTCGAACAAGATAGTGAAGAACTGCAGGGTTGTCAACTGTGAAACCTTGGTCGTCTCTAGTTTCCAACATCACTTGCAAATCTCCAGCAAGAGAAATTGGGATTTCGTCACCAGGTTCAATTCCTGCAACAAACACAGCATGAATTGAAGGTCTTTCGCTATCAACTGCTAAACGAAGTCTTGGCTTAAATTCAGACTCATCCTCTGCTAATCCAGGTAAATCGAGTAATTGGGCACGCAAATCTAAGTGACCACTACGAACATCGGGAACGAGCATATCAATACTGAAATATCCACCTTCTCGACTAGTAGTTGTCCATTCGTTATCATAATCACCCAATGATACTGTGAATGCGCCAGAAGGGGCGGGAGTTTCATCCTCCGAGAACAATACACGACCACTGAATCGTAATGCTTGGCCTGAACCAATTAAGGTCTCATCAAATTCAGGGTTGTAATGATTAGTTCCATCACGCAATTCGATTGCTAGTAGATGGCCTTGTTGTGTATCAAATCTAAGATCATTATCAAGACTCCAGAAGTCATTTCCTAGTCCTGCCCTGTGAATGTTGCACGGTACATCAGTGTCCAGCCCACAAGCCTTGTCTTCAATCCACACCTTCGGAATGAAGTGTGATTCACCATTTGTATCCCAAATTTCTGGGAAATTCCATGTTAATTGGAATTTGATTGACACAATCATCCTAGATTGGTTTTCAGGGTCTAAGATAACTGAAGAGTATAGGTTGGATACAGCCAAACCAGTTCCACCGCTCTCTAAATGCAATTCAGGAAGTCCGTCCTCAGTCACAGATAAGTATGCGTAAATTGAAGTTTCAGCATCATCAAAGTCTCCTGCTAAGGCTAGTTGAACATAATCTACATCCCACCAACCGTTGATGTCAGAAACCATGAAAGTTGCCGTATATGAGATTCCAGGATGTAGCGGGTCCAAGTCATCATGGCCCATTATAGTTGAATTATCAACATCCATTACAGGCTCAAACTCTTCTCTAATGACATACCAAGATAGCGAATCATCCCATTGAGGAGCCACATCGCCCGGTCTATCTCCACAAAATTGATCAGCACCTATGTCACAAACAGGTGAACCACCCATAGCTATCACGTTACCTTGACCATCTTGTCCAGTTACGTAGAATGCAACCTTATCGAGATGTATTAACATTGAGTCATCAATCAGTCCGTTGAAGATATTCAGACCACCTGGCAAAATTTCAGGAGTTGTAAGGGTCTTCGAACGATATTCAATAGGCTCAGGAAGTCCATTGAAATTTGAGTCATCGCATTTCTCATGCTCTCCAGCTTCACAACCAACCCAATAATGTAGATCTACTGTTTGAGGGGGATCGACTGAATCTTGGATGATAATCTCGATTGATTGCCCACCTGGCGAAGGTGGTCCCTTCTGCATTTCTGATGAAATCTCTGGGCTCGCAAACAAAACTAGTGGGGCATTACCATCGAAAATTAGTTTGATTGTGTTGTAACCTGGATTGACATAAGTTGAACCATTTTTCAAATTGACAGCCTCGATGTATAGAACCATACCACCTGGTTCTGATTCAATCGGTGATTGGAATGTCATATTGTATTGCCCAAATGCAGGGTTTGGCTCGCTGTGAAGTATGAATGGCTCGTTAATCGGGTCACCATCATAAGTTACGTTTTGGCCTAATACACGTAAATCAAACTCTCCGGCCATAGGTGAAAATGCAGAACCTTCGAAATTAAGTGCCCCGCTTACTGAGAGATTAAAACCACCACGAACCCAATCACCAGGGTATAACTCTCTTCCAGTTTCTTCCCAAACTCTCATCCCGTCTAATTGAATATCATTTTCGACATTAAGTGAAAGAGTATCGGTAGTCCAGGAATTAATTTGTGGTCCAAGGTCATCACTCATCGAGACTACTGCTTCCATTTTCCGTTCATCGTCCCAACTCCAGTTAACACGCATTGGCATATTTACTGAAACTGTGCCATCAATATCCATTGAAGAGGTGCAATTACCAACATCAAATTCGACGATTCCACCTGCATCGTCCACTACACTACAAGAATCACCTAATAGCCACCTGAAAGCCGGATTTCCTCCGTTTGAGTTATTCAAACCGATTGTTGCATCTGTTACTTTATCGACTAAATCCCCGTGGGCTAATCGAACAATCAAGTTACGATAGACACCATCTGGTGAAACTAGACCACCCTCTAGACTCGCATCTAATACTCGGGTTTTCAAGCGATATTCAATATCCAATTCTGTTAATTTTACTCTACCAGGAGTATTTGCTTTGACAGCTATAGTAATTTCAACATCACCAACTCCATTGTCCGGTATGTGACTGTTGAAAGCATCAACCAGGCTAGGAGTTTCCGAAACGACGCTCCCAACTGGGGAATCATCAGAAGCAACTACTGAACTTTCGTTAAGGAAAAGTATTGATTTCCAGTCCCAAACATTGTCTGCTCCAACGTCTAGTTGTGGGCCATCTGGATAACCCTCTTCATACCATAGAATGAAAGAATCTACTTTAGGAGTTAATGAGGTGTCACTTGTTCCCAAAATTACAGAATATAGTAACTCATTGCCACCACCTTGAGTAGAGAATGAGACCTCCATATTATTTGGAGCATCTTCCCAAGAAGATCCATTGTCATTAGAAACCATAACTGTGACCGAAGTTGAACTTGGTTCATCAGCAGACCATACTGCTCTTACCTTCCCAACATTTGTTCCGGTTGATACTTTCTGACTGGTCCAATCCCCAGATGACTGATAGGAGGTTGCATATTCCAACGAAATCCACCATGATACAGCGGATGAACCAATCAATTGCATCTTCCAGATTAATTGGTTACCCGGATGCGCAAAGTGAATTGTCTGATTCTTTTCAACTGCTTCCCAATGTGTTCCATTATCCGCACTAACCCAGTAGTCAACCCTGTCGCCTTGACTAGGAGCTGACCAGTGATTCTTGACATTAACTGCTAGTACATCATCTACAGTCGTTGTTGTTTTACCAATCCATGTAGTTGTTCCAGGAGAAGGTGTTGTAGAGAATGTAATACCCATACCTAATTCCCTGTAGTAGAGAGTTTTTGAGCCCCAAGTGGAATATCCGGAATCGACTGTAATCAATCGGTCACCATCATAGTACAATCCGTACCCTTTTGCTGTTATATCTAACAATCCAGATTGTGGAACCAGAGATGTTGAACTCCCCGATATCGCCCAAGCACTAATTTGGTCAGTATCTTGGTAGTAGGACCCTTTCATGCAACGCATGTAGTAAAACCCTGAGTTAACCGTTAAACCATGTATATTACTGGTTGACTTCCCACATTCGGTTGAAGAAGTTGAACCAGATGAGAAAGAATACATCTCTTCGCCGCGAGTGAACTGTCCATTATCGCCAAACTCATATGTAGCAATTCTTCTTTGTTGGCCGTGAACTACCCAAATTTTGTCAGTTTCACGGTCATAGGAAATTCCATTATATTCACCATATGGTTGTGCCAAATCATAGGAGTCGACGCACTTCCAAGACCAGTCATCAGAAACATCAATTGCCAATACTCTAAGATGTTGAGTAGGGGTTGAAGAGGAATAAGAATACTTGTATGTGGAAAATATCCCATACAACATTTCATCATCGGTTATCGTCCAATCTTTGAATCCATAAGCCTTGTAGTAGGTTGAACTCGGATCTTGAGGAAGAGTACAAGCGGCATCACGTTGTAAATCAACCACAATGTCACGACTGACATTATTTGGATGCATTCGTGTTACAACTTTGTCAAAAGAAGTACCCGTGAAAGTCGACATGAATAGCCAATCATGGTTACGCAGTATCGCACCTTGTCCTTGAGCCATGAAATTAGCGCTAGTCATCTTTACTTGGCTACTGAATCGGGTTTCCGTTGAGTTTGAGGTATGTGGTTGACGAACAGCGAAGCTTCCATTATCCAACCAAGAACTGGAACCAGACACTGTGTCTTCGTCCGTAGAATGTGCCTCGAACACTACATCACCTGAATCTAGGCCAAGTGAAAGTTCTTCACTTCGGGAATCTACTTGATTAGAGACACCATCCATCCATTCATCATATGAATCTGTAGCCACTTGTGACCATCCTGTCGAAGATGCCCCCGATAGTGTTACGTGAACATCGAGAACTTCTGCACCTTTTGGAATAGATACTTTTGTCGTCTTATCAGACCCACCTTGGTAGAGAGCTATATTCTCAATACCACCATCTGAAAAAGTGTATACATGTCGTGAAGAGCCAGCAGCTTCAGCCTCTGTGATGAACAATTCAGAAAATGGACTCATCGGGGTTAAAACCAGCATTAGAAACATCATTGTCAGGCCGGCACGAGATGAAAAATTCTGTGACATGGACAACTCTCAACTTTCGCTCACACGCCATAAGCCTTGAATTATCCGGCGACATGTCAGAACCTTAATCCCCCTATGGGGGATTTGAAAGTACATCAAGCTGTATCTCTACTATCGTAGCGAATCGGTGAGGAATCTCCTCTTAGCCCGTCTTCCTCATCATCTTGTACTTCGAACCAATCCACTAGCCAATCACCATCTGTATCCCAATTCAAGGGATCACTTCCTTCTGCAATGTGATCATCGTCTAAATCAAGAATATACCAACCCAATTCATGTTCACCAACAGACAGTGTAGGTGCACTATCTACGCTGCCTTCGTAGTAAATTTCCCAGTAATCAGTAATATCCCCTGAACAAATAGCCAGATCATCATCTTCAAACAATACTTCGTAGTTTGTGTCATTATCATCTAGAATGAGAGCATAACTCTGGTCGTCCATGTTTTTCTTATTCATTCCAAGATAATTAGTGTCATCCTCGTTAATTTCCCCTAACCCAAGTGTGAATGCTCTAAATTGCCACCATTCTGTAATCAAAGAACCATTCCAGGTTTCTCCCGAAAGTCGGACTGAATCTGGAGAATCAAGATTCGGATTTGCAATGGCATAGAATTCCATAAAGTTGGTGTAGGGTGTGTAAACACATGTAGCAGTACAATCCCAATTACCATCTTGATCTGGATCACCATTAGCATCAAGCGGGTCTGCTGGATTAAATGTAGCCCAAGTCCACCCTAGTTCAGGCCTTGAAAATATGCCTCCACCTCTTGATAGAGGTTTACATGAAGTGGTAGAGGAATCACAAACATCACCTGTACTAAGGTCAATCCATTGCACTTCTACCTTCACGTATGAAGAGAAGTTGTCATTGGATTCATTCCATCCCTTAGCATACTCGTACCAATCAGGTAACATGTCACCGTCGGTGTCGTTGTCCATTGGATTGGTTCCATACTTGAAGACTTCTCGGCCATCTGAAAGATTCCAATCTCTATCATGTGATGTCACAAGGCCTTCGAAAACAACAGTGTTGTGAGTGACTGAATCATTGTCCGAATCGTTTGTATCTGGTCTTGTTCCATTCAAATATTCCATATAATTTGTAAATGGTAAATCCCCAATTCCGTTCTGGATAGAATCTCCAGATGAAGTGAAAGTTCTGTCCTCCCATGTTCCTTGAACTGCAGGATTGTCGAATGATATTCGACCATACCAGCCATCACTGTCTGGGTCATAATTTACGTCGAAAGGATTCACTGGATTAGTAGCCCAATGGTTTTCAGAAGTCGGGTCTGGCATACCATACACTGCATAGCAAAACTCCCAGCCATCATCTATACCATCAAGGTCTGAATCAGTATGTGTTGGGTCTGAGATTCCAAACAAACTACGATTGAAGGTATTCGGGTCTTCAGAATTTATCATATCCATTCTTGCTGTTGAAGCTGCATCTTTACTTCGGAAATTATTGTAAATCGCCCTTCTTGCTTCAGACTCTGTGTTACCTTCCTCCACGTATGCGTCTATTGCATCAGCACCAAATCCGATAAAACCTGAGGGAGTTGTGTAACGTTCAGAGTATTTACCGTATATTCGGGATTCATATTCTCGTTTATTGGTAAATTGTTCATCCAATGAAATGTTTCCGTCACGGTTACAATCTACTGAATCAGAGTCACTGTCTAGCCATTGGTCGGAATCAATTAACGGATTCATCGACCAACGATTGCTTTCTAAATCCCAATTAGTGAACCAATACTCATAACCATCAATCATATTATCTCCGTCTGTATCGGCAAGAGTTGGATCTGTAATCCCAATCAATGTAGAGATGAATGTGCTAGGTGTAGCTCCACCTATCCAGTCATTAAATTCTGCAGTATGTCTTTTTGCCCTTAGACCTTTATCTTGAAGGATGTTTCCAACACGTTGAGCACTTTGAGTAGGATCGTTTAATTCCCCGTCAACATACATTAATGGTGCATCATTCGGATGAATTTCACCATTTTCGGGGTTCGTAGTAAGCAAAGAAAACTCTTGTGCATCAGTTAAGGCATCATCATCCTGATCAAAAGAACCGTCGCCGGGAACTAATGGATTGAGTGTCCACACTTCCGCTGTATCATTCCACGCTGTGAATAATAGTTCAAGACCATCCAAGAAACCATCAGAATCGGTGTCCGGATTAGTTGGGTCTGTTGTCCAACCGGAGACGTTGATCAAGTCTTGACCGACAAATGAACCGAATGATTCAGTGTTAGTTATACCTGGCCATTGTTGCAATGTGTAACTTGAACCAATGTCTGTAACATACCATTGTGGACTTGTTCTATTTTGATTTGTTTCAGAACGTTCAGGGGCAATCGAATTGTACTCTTCCCAATTACTCATTCCGTCATTATCAGAATCGTCCCATCTGTCTGTTGAATCGAGAGGATCTAGAGCCCATTCCGCATCTAGTAGGTGCCATCGGGCATACCAAATTTCCCAACCGTCAGGCATACCATCAGAATCACTATCGGAATCTGTAGGATTTCCTGTTGTTGTACCATCACCAAAGTTTGATTCAGGCGTACCCCAATCGAAGATGTTCTGGAATATGTCAGTTGTAAAGTTTTGAGGAATCTTCTCTCCTGCTAAACTCATGTTGCCATCGAATAAATCATCTTTAATGTTGTATTCTAGCCAATTCACAAATGCTTCATTTTCTTCTATCACACCGTTATGGTTGATGTCATATCCATCGCCATCTGGGTTTTCAAAAGCATCACTTCCGTTTAACGGATTAATTCCAACTCGGCTAACATCCCAAGTACAAAAGTTTCCAGCTTCCCAACCGTCAGGTAATCCATCGCCATCTGAATCGACATTGTTAGGGTCTGAGTCTGCCCACAATTTGGCAGCCTCTTCAGATTCAAGGTGGCTTTCTAATAAATCACCCTTAATCGCTGCATCTTTGATTAAAGTCCATTGATATTCACATAGGTTGCTCAAACCATCTCCATCTGCATCCCAATTGGCATCATCTGCATTCATTGGATCCATTGTCCAATTATTCGAACCAGTAAATGACGAGCCAATCCATCTACGATATTCTAGTTCCCAGCCATCTGGCATTCCATCTCCATCTGAATCAGGGTTTGTTGCATCTGTTCCCGAATCAATTCCCAAAGAACTGAGATAAGTTTCATTAGCTGCTAAACCAGCAATATCACCGCAAACATGTTCGTAACTATACTGGTTAGTGTAGTGGCACCAAAGTGGTGTCACTTCATGGAATAGTCCAAAGTATTCGGCACCATCACCAACACCGTCTCCATCTGTATCGACGCTGCGTGGATCTGTAGTATTGTAACCGTCATCTGTACGTGCAGTGTATCTGAATTCATCGAGATTACGCCACAGCCGTTCATTAATCGGATCATCATCTAGGTTTACGCCATCTCCATCTGCATCTAATAGCGCATCCCAAGGATCCGTTGGGTCCAAACCATATCTCACTTCCCAACCGTCAGTCATTCCATCTGAATCCGAATCTTTAGCCATAGGGTCCATCAGTTCAAGGTTTGAATACTTCCCTGGGCCAATGCCGAGGAATACTGTGTCGATACCTGCTACCGAATGAACATTAATTGCTGAAATTAAACCAGGAACCCATTCTTGATTTGTCATTCCATATACAGCGGTATATCCTCCATTTAGAGACCACATACCCCAACCTGAACCGACAATAAGTTCGTTTCCTGTTGAATGAATCGAATGGATATCATTTGCTGCTGCAATACTTTTACCGTCTACTCCGGGGTGCTCTAAATCTCCACCGTAAGTTAGTAATCCAGAAGTTAAATCGAGTTTGTGTAATCCAGAAGGTGTCCCGATCCAAACTACTTGCATAGCCCCACCTTCAGGTCCATCTGAAACCAAGACATTCACGGTTGCAGGGTTTTCTCCACCTTGAGAGCCTAATGAACGCAAATCATCAATATCTGTAGAGATTGATGTTGTTTCTGGTGAAAAGTAAAACATCCAGTTTGGAATTCCTCCATCCCTTGCTGAAGCGGTTTCAACCGTGAATAGTCCAACATCAGTACCCACAAACAATGTTAGAGGACCGGACGTGACGTCAATATGCTCAATCGAGGTCGCTGTAGCATTACCGCTATTCATAGCGTCGGCAATCCCAACACCAATATCTAATTCATTTATTGAAATAGAATTAACCTGGAATACTGAGCCAAATCCACCAAATCCTAGGGCGACAACGTAATCATCGCCACCATCGGTAACAAGTTGTGTTGCGGCAGTGTAAATTCCGGGGAAGTAAATCCATTCTGATATCGCAGAGATACTACTACCATCTCTCTGAGCAAACCAGACTCCGCCATTTGTAGCCATTACTAGATAATCATCAAGCAGTATCATATCATTGAGATCGTGACCCTGGGGTAAATTGTGATTTTCAGAAGTAAGTTCTTCGAAATTCATTATTGTCACTCCTAATTTAGCGCCAATCCATAATTCCGAACCATCATCAATTATTTCTCTGATGTCATGATTAATCACAGACATCTCTTCAGGACCAGCTTCAGGAGTAAGCAAAAATTCAGCATAAGTGCCCTCTTTGGCTCCCAACTCAACAGACCGCAATCCAGATTTAACAGTATTATCACCGTCGAGATGAACGTAATACTCTTCGAGGGTGGAAAGTTGTTCACCCAGAGCCAGTGCCTCTAATGAGCGTGCGGCATCTTGGCTGATAATTCCGTCACGATTAGCATCCCATCCGTCTGAATCTAGGTCGATTAACGCATTTGAACGATTAAGCGGATCTAATCCGAAATGTATTTCCCACCCGTCAGAGATACCATCTCCAGATGATGGGAACAATCGACGATTCCTCACACCATCGTAGTTGAGACGATCGCTATCTTCGCCGTCAGGGTTTGTGCCCAACCAGATATATTCATCAAAAACTCCTTCTGTGCCATTTCTAGCACATGCGGACAGTATGTTTTGGAATAGTGTTTGTTTCGGACTCTCTGTAATGAACGGCCAATCGCTTAGGTCAGAAGATTCTGGTGCAGGAGCATAGCAACGTAAGCCATCTAGCTCGTTAGTCCAATTGGCAGGAGCCCCATATGCATACTCTTCTGGAGAGGTTAGTAATTCATCGACTGACAAGAAACCATTGCGGTCTACATCAAACCCGTCTTCGTCTGGGTCCCTGTCGGCATCGCTGGCGTTTAGAGGATCGAAATATTCGCACTGATAGCGCATTTCCTCTGCATTGAACCAACCGAGGCGTTCGCACATGTGTGCTTCGAAACCATCTGGCATACCATCCCCGTCAGTGTCGGCGACTCTTGGATCCAAGTACCACCGATCTCCCGATTCATTGACAACTCCTGTCAAACCTCTAGGGAAACTAGATTCGACACACATTGCTGGATAAGGCCAGCAATATTCTTCAGTAGCATTCAGACCATCAAGGTCGATATCGATGTAAGCATCCGAGGCATTGTCCCGGTCCATACCCTTCATTACCACTGAACGACCATCAATTGCTGTGAAATTTACCCACTCTGCAAACAAATTTTCGTGAACATCTGGAATCCGATCTCGATCTGAATCGGAGATTGGCGGACGTTCACCTTCGGTAAGATTTGGATTAGTTGTTGCAACATTGGAGATTGCAGGCAACTGGGAGACAAAAAATAGTCCAGATATAACAAGAAATGTCATCAGAAGTGTTGACTGTGAGCGGCGCATCGGAATCACCGTTGAGCGCGGTGGCACTCAACTATCCTCCAACTACTGAACCAGCCTTAAGATAGTGATGGAGCAATGTTCAGACTCGGATTACCTACGGTAATCTAAAACTATGACCCAAAAACGTGTTCAAATGCTAATTTTCAGGGGTGGGTTCAAGGGCCCAACGCGACGAGGAAGCCATGTTAGTCATGTCTTTATCATTCACACATCTTGGCACGGGAAGTCGCGGTAATGCGACACTCGTAGAAAGCGGTGATGCGAAAGTTTTGATCGACCAAGGATTTAGCGGCAAACAACTCGAGATTAGACTTGCTAGAATGAACATTAAACCTCAAGAGATCGATGCGATGGTCATAACTCATCACCATGGAGATCACGGTGGCGGTGCATCGATTGCGCAAAGAAGGTGGGACATTCCCGTTTATTGCAATGATAGAACTGCTTCCGCACTGAATCTGGATTTGAGAAATGTTCACCTATTTGAGAGTCTAGAAGCTCTTGAATTCGCTGATGATTTAGCACTCCTACCTGTACCTGTTCCGCACAGTGGTGCAGACAATGTTGCATTCATAGCAAGCCATCGAGGAGAAAGAGGTGCAGTAATTACAGACCTTGGTTCATGGACCGATGAATTAGTGAATCACGTATCGGGTTGCCAGCACATATCAATCGAGGCAAACTACGATCATAACCGACTCTGGAACGGACCTTATCCAATGCGATTAAAAGACAGGATTGCAGGTCGAGGAGGGCACCTATCCAATGACCAAACTGGGCAATTTTTATCACAAGTTGTCGACAAAGATACACGTTCATTGGTGCTTACACATTTGTCTGAAAAAAATAATGCTCCGCATCTAGCAGAATCTGCAGTTCTATTCCAAATCGATGATGTATTCGAAGGAGATATCAGAATATCTCTTCAGGATGGTCCAGAGTTCACACATCACATCGGACAGACCGAGGCAGAACGTATTTCCCGCGAGGGAATTTACCTTCGAGGATGAGCCCTTAAGGGCTCGGAATGGTCAAACCATAAGAGGGGGGATGATTGTGTTAACACCGATGAGGTCCAAACGCATGCCGGAAGAGGAACTCGCCGTCAGCGAAGTTATCGGCGTAGTGATGCTTCTGGCCACGGTAATTACCATGATGGGGGGAGTCTTTGTATTCCTAACACCGTATGTGGCAGATTTCCAAGACAATACTGCCTGGACTAATGCAAATGGGATTGCTGAACGCATTGACGGCAGAATTGACGTGGTCGCTGGTGCAAGCGCTGACACTGGCCTACGAACTACTGTTCCCTCTGTAACAAGTTCAATTGTACCAATTCCAAATGTCGAAGTCTGGATGGTTGCTGCTGATTTAACCGCCACTGATTCTATTACTGTAACATATATCAATCAAACTATGTTCAGTATATTTTCTTACAATGAAAGCGCTACTAACGCTACTGTTTGGACACAAGAAGGAGAGCAATCGTTTTCATTTGAATCAAGTAATGAAGAAGTCTTTATTGAGCATGACTTGAACGTTCGGGAAATTTATATTGTCACAGTCAGAGACGATAATGGAATTGAACTACATAGACAAGCTAAAATTACAATCTCCGGATTATTGATTAAGACTAAAGTGCAGAGTGGTGAACACACTATCGCATTAGTTAATGACGCTAGGTACGACAAGTTTTCAAATGAACCTTGGTCTATCGCTTCTGCACCAAATATGAAGATTGACGAATTGTTTGATGGTACAATGCGTGCTAGTTTATCGATAAGAGATGTATCGATTATTGGCTCCGTACCAACTGGGAGAAATCCAGTATACGACATTAGCTCTGCTGGACCAATTGGATTGTTCAGTGGTGATGCTTGGAATTTTAGATTTAGCCTAGACTCCGAATTAGGTCCAACAATTAATCCTCAAATGAATGAAGCATGGTTGACTGATTACAATTTACAAAGGGCATCTGACACCCTAGACCAACATAGGGGAATCTCGCCATGGCTACGTGCTAGCGGTTCAGACGGGTTAACAATCGATGGTGGATATAATATGATAGATCTCGAAATCGACATACAATTAGTGGAGGTCAGAGAATGATTTCTAACAATCTACGTCGTGATGAGAAAGCGGTTAGTGCTGCTGTCGCCACCGTCTTGCTATTTGGCGGAGTCATCTCAATTATTGGTGTAATGCTGATATCCTTAATTCCAGTAATTCAAGAACTCGAAGGTTCACTCAAGCGCAATAATATGCAAGCCCAAATGGAAATAATGGGCCATGAAGTTACAATTCTTTCTGAATCAGGAGTACCAGGAGATTCATCGCAAGTAACTTTGATTCCAGTAGACGGAGACCTTAGGTGGGACAGATTGCGAGGAGGAATGTGGTATTCTGCGTCTTGGCATGAAGACAACACATTCCGGATAAATGGAGCCCTGGACTTAGATAGAGAAATAGAAATTAGACATGCTGAAAGTAACGTTCAGGCTGTTTGTTACGAGGACATGAGACTAGGTCCAGACCGTCCATTCATATTTGCACCAGCACCACAAACCGACACCACGCTCGTAACTCCTAAACATGGACTAACAATACCCTTAGGCCCAGTTATGGTTGAACAGGCAGGAATTGAATATTCATTATCGATTGGAGAAGTATTACAATTAGATTCAGATTCAAAAATTACTTCCAGTCATGATTTGACTGGGATACAAATATCTGGAGATGGGGGGGCAGTAACTGTGCCTCCTACGAAAATTAATCCATCTACTGGTAAAGGTCAACACTGGGCAATTCCTTTGCCAATAGGTAATACCACTGTCGAAGTATTTGCTAACGATGATTTGTTGGTTCAATGGGATGTTGCAGGACAAAATGGCGATGAAGTCGTAGTTCAGTCACAAGGAGTACGATTAGCAAACTCTTGGACAAAAGAATTCAATATGTCCCAAAATAGCCTACTTGAGATCGTTACAGATATCGATGCGCACATGCTAATTAAGCACGAAGCAAAGGGTAAGACCTTCCTACTTAGCGAAGAGGGTAATTATGTTTCAAAACAGTTCATTGCACCTTTCTCTGATGGAAACCTAACGGTATTGAACCCAAACCAAAATGAGGCTACAATTACTTGGCGCAATGGAGGATTCTCAGTACCTAGTAATCAAACAGGGACTGTTTCATGGCCCCCGGTTGGAATGGAAAGTGCTGCAATGATTGAGAGTAGCGAAAATATAATTCTTCAATGGAGCGTAGGTGAAGATGGAATGGCCATGATTCCTGCAATTGACACCGGACAAATCACTGGAATCGATTTCATGGAAGATAATTCTGATTCAATAGTAAATAGTACATCAAAGTTTGAAGACTATTCTACGAAAATCGGCTACTCAGGCAATAATGGAATTATGATTTTGGAGGATGAAGGTGCTATGAGGTGTATCGCAATCGATCAGACTGCATCTGGATGGATTACAACTACGTTACCATGGGACTCATTAGAGGGATTATCTGAGGGACAGATTATCGATTCATGGCAAGATGGTAGCCATCCTGCAAGTATAGAAATTACTTTGATAGGGATGCAAGGAGACGCAACGCACGCTAATTTAGCAACTGCTTGGGCATTCCATATATCGAGACTGACCTATGAATTTGATACATCGATAAGTGGCCTAGAGGTCGCATGGAGTTCAGGCGCAATTGTCAGTAATCATCCTGAGATGAACCCTGCAATCTTGGTTGGACCAACAGACAGGCAGGGACCAGGTCCGAGGTTTAGCGCAACTGTTCCATCGTTGCACCCCACAAAAACCTCAACTTCGGGAAGTGGAAGTATGAATTTGGATTTCGAACTAGTAATGAGGGAAAGTTTGGTATCAACTACTGCATTTGATGTTAGGCGAGGATGGATCGGGCCTTATGGAGATGCAATTGCTGCTTGGTCTACCAATGGCTTAGAGGCATCCGAAGATTGGATTGTCAATCCTGCAAGGTTAGAGTTACTCAATGACTACACTGGTTGGGTTCCAGTCCCATCACACGGTCCTAGCGAAGCAGTCTGGCATTCAGCAGGTCAACCTATTCAATTCAATTTGCAAATTAGTAGTATCGATGTGCACCTGACGGAGGCATCATCATGAATGGAGAATTAGTTCACGATGAATCTGGCGCTAGTACTGAGTTGGGATATATTTTCACCTTCCTTCTGGGAGTGATTTTCCTCTCGATGTTCAGTGTGTGGTCATTCGGTATTGAAACTGCAACCAGAGAAAACTGGAACAGTACTGCTGTTGATGTAAACATGGCAGACCTTGCTGGTGCTGTTGAGAGAGCAGATTTAGCTAGCAGGGGAGATAGCAGCGTTAGTTATGCAGAGGTAGTCCACTGGAGGCAAACAGAAGCCGACGAATCATTATTTGTCTTGACGCTCGATGACGAAGGGTTGCATCTGGATCATACTGAAAATGAACTCGATAGAGATGTCAGCATCTCGGCTACAGGTTCTGGAACATATGATGGTAAAATCACATTATCTGGAATTACTGACATCTGGATTGTACATGATGAAGGCGTAACTTATCTTGCTACCAAAAGACCAGATTTCTGATTAGCGACCCATAACTGCTGTGTGAACCATCATCTGGACCTCGCGCATTCTTGCTTGAGCACCCAGTTCACGGAAAACAGATAGAGCACGTTGTAGATATTCCATTCTTCTTTGGCGATCGGGGGCAACTCCTCCAAGCCTAGCGAGTAATTCACCAATTTGCATTCGCAGATCATTGGCCTCTGAAATTACCAAAGCCTCACGGTACCTTTCCAATGATTCATCGATGCGGCCACTATCTTGTAGTACCTCACCTAGTAAAATTGAAACCTCAACCAGTGCTAAAGGATCTCCTGCTTCGCTCATTGTTGCTAGAGCATCTGTGTAGTGATGAAGTGCTAAATCAGCATCTCCTGTTTTCGCATAGTAACGACCCAGGACTGCTCTTGCTCGGGCATGTAAAATTGGGTCCTCAGAGGATTCTGAACGCTCATATGAAGACAAGGCGTGGTCTCTCGCTCTGGTATGCTCACCAAGGTCTAGAAGAGAACGTGCAAGCACGATTTGCGCTGGTAGTAATTCCAATGAGTCATTTTCAGACAATATTTTTTCAACTTCAGCATATGCTTCGAGTGCTTTTGTTTTATCACCGCTTCGGCGAAGTATGTATCCCATGTTATTGTAGGACCTAGCTGCTCCTAATGCATCACCCATAGAGATGAATAATTCAAGAGATTTATGATGCATATTCAAACTTGAATCAGAATCTCCTCTCTTCAAGGCAATATCTGCTAGGCTGTACAAAATATCTGCTATCACATCATCCAGCCCTGCTGCTTGTGCGGGTGGACGCGCTTGATTGAATGCGTCTTCGGCCTCATCGAATCTACCCAACAGGGCCAAGACCTCACCGCGAAGTCTGTCAATTCTACAAGCGCTTTCTGCACTAATGGATTTTGTATCAATCGATTCGAGTAAACCAAGTAGTTCGATATGACCTTCTTTAATCAGATCTCGGCCCTGCTTGACAATTATTTCAGTAGCATCTTCATGTCTTGATGCTGAAATCAAATGGTAGATTAATTCCAAAGCAATTTGGCTGCCTGAACTCTGCTTAGCATACCACAGGACGGCCTTGTTGTGTAATTCTTGTTTGGCTTGTCCGTCTAAACTTTGAAGTAAGAATTCTCTAATTAAATCGTGCACGTCATAGGAATCAGAATCTGCATGTCTTGCTAATCCGGACTCGACTAGTGAATCTAGTTCATCAATGTTCAATCCTTGTTCGGTGATAGCCTCGAGTGGAATCGGCTCTCTGAAAATTGATAAGGCTCCCAGTAACCTTTTTTGCTCGCCAGAGAGTTTGGAGAAAATTTCGATATTGACATAATTTTCAAGGGATTCATGGAATGCTCCTGCTGACGCTCCTCGATTAATCAGTTCAAGCACGAGTGGGTGACCACGACTCAAAGAGTGAATATACAGCAATTTTTCTTGGTCCAAATCATCGAAGGCAGTGAGTAACGAGCGAGTTGAATCTTGGTCTAATCCCTCTAGTGGAAGAACTAATGATACAATCCTACCATCTGCATTCTTCAAAGGGACTACTTCACGGAATGAACGTGAAAATATAACTAATCCAATATCACCCTCGCATTCCACTAATCCTCTGGATAATGCCTGAATTGTTTGGTGTAGGGCTTTGTCGCTGACTTTGTGATAATCATCGATAACAATCAATGCAGGAGAGTTAGCTAAAGCATCAGTAATAATTCTAGCAGCATCTGCAGCCTGTGGAACTGGAGTTGCAGAAATATAGTCTGCTAACATTGAATCCCCAATACTAGATAGCCAATCGGCCAGACTTTCGAAGAACGCTCTGCTTCCATCCCAATCTTGACAACGATGGTACAACAAATTGCGACGATGCATAAAAGATTCAATCACCTTTGCAGCCATAGATGTCTTACCAATTCCTGCAATTCCTGGAATCATCAATGTAGTCGAACGAGCTTCAAGTAAGTTGACCATATTTTCTAATTCGGTAGAACGACCATAGAAATGACGCAGCCTTGGCAAATCTCCCAGACTGGTGACAAGTTGCTTTTCAACATGCTTTGATAGATCACGCTCAACTAAGTCTGCAGACAAAGAACGCACATCAAGAACGCCATTATCGTTCAGATACCTAATTACATCAACGGGGCGCATTGTAAATGGTAGCTGGTCTTGAATATCACCAAGCGTAGAAGATATTGTGTTCCCATCTGGCAAGATTACTCTCAACGGGAATTCACGAAGTCTCTTCCATGTTTCTTCTGCCAATTTCATTCCGGAATCTGTAAGGAAATAGGCTTTACGTTTCCTGCTAACACCTTGAACGTGAGCTTGCCGTTCTATGAGTAAACCTTGGTCTTTCAAACCTGCAATTGCTCGAGGGACGTTTGAACGTGCAATTGCAACCGCATTAGCAATACCCATTTGCGATAGGGCAAATGGAACTTCTACCGAACTCATGAAGTCCGAAAAATCGGATAAATGAAGAAGTATTCTTTCCTGAACACCCGGCTTTGGCCGTACAACCATAACTTATCCTCTCCACCTAGTCCTCTTAGAGTGTTGTGTTCCCCTGTGCGAGAATTACTGTTGAGGAGGTTTGTAATTTGGATCTGCAACCCATTGGTTAGATTGCGCATCCCAAATCCATCCTGGATGTTGAGGTTCAGCAGAAGGAACAGGCGCTGGGGCAACCGTTAAGTTACTCGCAGCTTGCTCTGCGGCTCTTGCTTTAGCCCAAGCATATGGATCCTCTTCTTTTTGCTGTTCCATCGTATGTTCTGGATCATCTTCTTCGAATTCTTCAAATTCAAGGAAGAAGAATGCACCCACTGCAAGCAAAATAGTGAATGCGACAATTCCCATAACAACCCAAATCCAAGTGTCAAGACCACCTGTTGATACTTCTCCTTTCTGAAGATTAATTTCTAAACCATCTTCCAGGCCAATTGTTTGTCCTCCTTGTTCGAAGTAGAGTTCGAAGTTTCCGTCATCATCACCTAGTTGTGAATTTTGAATCTCCATTTGCCATGTACCGTCAGCGTTGACGATTGTATCATTGACGAACTTGTCACCGTTGGCTAACCTAGCAGTAACTTTGGAAGACGGCAAACCAGTTCCTACGAATTCCGCAGTATCATCGAAGGTTACTGTGCCTGAATCTAACCTTACAGCAGTAAACTTCACTCCCTTTACAATTAGATTAACTTGCCAAGAGAAGGCTACTGAGTCATGTATGTCTCTGGCTTCAAACATTACACCCTGCATAGACCATTCTGAAATTTCAGAAGACTGTTGTATTGATTCCATTGGATTGTAAATCGCTTTCCCATCTGCTGTTATTCGAATCTTAGATGAATAATCATCATCAATCGCTGTTTGGGGATCGTTGTAGATGTCGAACATCATTTGACTCGACTCTGGCCCGACACCGTCGCTATCAGAGAAGTATTCAAGTAAATTGATTTCAGCACCAATACCGCACTTGTCGTAACTGCTCGACTGTTCGTCACAGAATATTGTGATTGTTTCAAGCCAACCATCTTCAGAGAATGTAGGAGCAATATTGTCAGCATCTGTTGGGTTATCAATAATTATCCTGACTGTAGTTTCTAAAGAATAATCAATTCCATCATACGCTTTAACTCGAACTTCGTACTGCTGGTCGTGAATTAAATCACTGGTATCCCAATATGTCATCCAAGCCCCGTTAGGCTGGAAAGACGTTACTGGGTCTGGTCCACTGTTCAATTCGATTCCGCTAGCAAGGTCAATAATAGTAATTTCAACTCTCGTGACCTGTCCATCGTTGTCACGTGCAACACCACTGATTATTGTCTCCTCATCAGCACGTACAGAAGCCATGGTAATTGGATCGCTCACCTGAATAATTGGTATTCGATTATCATTGTCAACTGTAATTGTAACTGATTCAGGAGTACAAACATCCATTGACTCATGACAATAGTTAGAATCACTTGCCCAGACTGCAAAGGTATAATCTCCGCTAGGTAATGATGAGAAATTCCACTTGTCAGACCAAACAGTTCCCCCACCACTATTTGCAGGGTAGTTTGCAGAGTAGTCATTAGGACCAGTTACACTAAACCAAATGTCCCTGATGTCGTTTCCTTGTACGCCTTGATAATCATCCGAAGCAGTTCCGCTAAACAGAACTTCTTGGCCTGCATGCATTGAACCATCCAAAGGAGATTCCAAAATCAGGGTTGGTGGATTGATATTTAGTTTGAATATCCTTGTTGTGACAATTGATTCTTCTAAACCGTCATAAGAGCGAACTCTGAACGTGATATCCTCTTCGAAGTGGTTTGACATATCCCAATCAAATGACCAGGATTTGAATGGCCAGTTTGTCATGTTAACAATACCATTTGCCCCAGATGTGTCCGTGGCTAGGTACCAATCAAGACTGCCATGAGGTTGAATCTCGACCCTCTTGATTTCACCAAATTGCTTCAGCCATGAATCATAGTCATTGAAGTATGGACCTTCTATTCCATCGAAAGCTGAGCCGGTAACCGTAATGGTTCTTGCAAAAGAAGTTCCATCATTCTGGTCTACGCTTACTGAAGGAGCAGTATTTGAAAGATGAACTACCTCATCGATTAGTCCAGACAATGTGAAATCGTGGATTGAAGTCCCTTTACCAAACTTCTTGGCCTCAACTGAATAAGTTGGCATTTCACGACCACCATTCTGGCAATCCGGATCAAGTCCATCTTTCATGGTATCACCATCATTGTCAGCACCATCGCCACAGGAATCTTCACCAAGGTCTGTTGCTACATGGTTCCAATTGGTGTCGATGTGGAAATTGGATGGTAGTGTTACCCAAGGTGTGTATCCATATGCATCGGTTGTCATGTTGTACAGAGGCTTACCGTTTGCATCCTTAATTGTGACTAGTGCTTCAGAAACCTGAGAGTTATCTGCCTTTACTTGATAGCGAACTAACTCCCCTTGCTCAACTTGAACACCCCATGCTGTGTTTTGGTTTTGGATGTGTATCTTAGAGCGATCAAAGTTTTGGATGTCAGAATAAGTGAATGTTGTAGCGTTCTGGTTTACTTCCATTGAAAGAGGCATGAACCTAGGAGGCCATTCAGCAGTAAGAGGGGCTTTGATACACTCCCCCGAAACGAATGGGCATTCTGCACCTAACCAAGACAAAGAAACAGGATACATCTCTCCAACCCCTGGGTCAGGCATAAATTCACTCTGTACTGCAACCCTTGATTCAGTTACATTGTAAATTTGGCTAGCGTTTGTGTACACATTCTCTGAGAAGTATGCGATTGAACCATACTTGTTACCATAGTTATCATCATACAATGAGATATTAGCAGCAAATCCACCGACTTCAATTTCATTATTTTGTGCATTCACGATTCCACCCTTAATTCGGAATCCATCACCGATATTGTTGGTGACTGTGTTGTCCATGAATGTTGCAGATGACATGTATACGTGGAATGCAGGGCAAGGGAAATCTCCGCCATACATGTATTCTGAAGTACAGGTTCCTGTGACGTTGGAAACGATATTGTTAGCGAAGTATAGTCTTGCTTTGGTAGGTGAAGGAACATTCCATCCCTGGTCCTTGTGATGGTATTCTCCAATTAGAACCGGCTCTTTAGCGGTGTTGAATATCGTGTTGTTTTCGGCAGACACATCCGATTCACCATAGACCCACAAGCCATTCCAACCACCGATTGGTCCGATTACATTGTTGTTAGCAATGACCATTGATGAGCGAATTCCAAAACCGGAACCTTCAGCAGATCCAGATATTGTATTTCTTTCTGCTACGACAATCGCACCATCATATGCAGTTATTCCTGCCCCATCAGTAGGAGTGATGGTGTTATCTGAAATAACGAAAGTTTGTTTCTGTCCGCTGGTTACAAGGTGGGAGTTTGTATCGATTGCATTACACTTTGATGTAATTGTAGAATTGGTCAGAGAACCGCTGCTGGAACGAAGGAAGGCCCCATATGCGTTATCTGAAATTGAAATTGTATTCATTCGAACGAACGAGTCTTGTAGATAGATAGCTGAGCGACCGCCGCCCTGAGCACCACAATCTGTTTCTTCACCAGTAAATGCTGAATTCAGAATTTGCATTACTACCAAACCTGCTCCAGCACCATATGCCTGAATGGCTGAACCTTGGTATCCTTGAGTATCAACACCCACTTGGAAAGTCCCGCCATCTAAAGTTGGAGAAGCCCCATCAAATGCTAATACATTCGATGTGTTAACATCGGTGAAGGTAGGATTAGTGACAGAAAGACTAGCACCATCAAAGATTATTGCACCGTACTTGATGCTACCTTGGCCATCAATATCTACTGGAATACCATATGCTCCGTCGATTGTGATGTGATTCATTCGAGTAAGAGATTGATCGATAGTGGATGCAAGATAAATTCCAGAACCACATGACATGTCTGGATTCCAAACTCCAGTAACATAACACCGTCCGGTTTGATTGGCTACAGGTGCTCCTGGCTCGCCCCAAAGGAAGCGAATAGGAGAACCAGTGCTGGCTTGTGATGCACCACAAGATGAATCTCCAGCACAGATCGAACCTTCAACCTGAATATTCTTGTCCGCAGGTATATTGATTGTAGTTCCTGCGTTGATAATCAGTTTAGCTCCACCAGCAACAAGTATGTCACCATCGAGATTCATAATTCCAGTCCAAGTTTCTGTACCGGTAATTGTTCCTGATGATGTTTCGTTAACTGCTGATACAGCAGGAACGGTAGTTACCATTGCTAAAAATAAGGACAGTGTAAAAATACTGACCAATCCGATACTCTTGCTCTTTTGAACGTTAATCGACATAGAAAACACTCTCTAACAAGCCTCCCACAGCCAAGTCCACCTTAACACATTGGTATACAATTCTAGCCTATAGTATCATTATGAGTAAATAATATCACATTTTAAGAGTGCTAAAAGTATCAAAATATCAATTATAGAACATAATATCATTACTCAATTAGTGCAAAACGCATCACAGCACATGAATATGCAATTAGCAGATGACTGATTCTCTAATTTCATCTAACCAACCTTGTCCGTTTATTGCGCCATATCCAGACCGAAGATCATGGCCAGACTCTCCAGAATCTAAAGGAACTGCTGATTGCATTAATGCAATCTTTACTTGCTCGATACATTCCAAATCAGGGTCGTTCATCAGTTGTGGTTCAGCCTCTAAGATTAGAGCAAGAATGCCAGATACGAATACCGTAGAATCACTAGTTCCAGTAGATGAATAATAATCGCCACCTGCTGCTGTTGAAATTATTTTAACACCGGGAGCTGAAATCTCAGGTTTTTGATGCGGACTCGACCTAGTTACACCATCACTATCTGAAGATGAACCTAGGGATGAACCCTCCCAAGCTACACCATCTTCATCCAAAGCCGCAACCGAGATTACTTCTTTCACATTTGAAGGAGTAGCAACTCTCCCATCATCATCCGAACCACCATCATTACCCGCTGCTGAAACTACGTATACACCATTGGCCAAAGCCAATCTTACAGCATTAGTAGTAGGACCATTTCGTTCTGCATCTGGGTCACTTATTCCTCCTAGCGATAAAGAGATTATGTCAGCATCAAATGTCTTCCAACACCATTCAATAGCGCTAGCAACCAATGAGTCATCACCGCTATTGCCACCCTCTCCATCATCTCCTAAAGCAGCAGCCATGCCAAGAGTGACATCAGGGGCGACTCCATCTAAGTAACCATCAGCTATCAAAATACCAGCCATCATAGTTCCATGGGAAAGAGTGCCCCGATCTATTGGCTCAGCAGAACCTGTGAAGAAATCCTTGAACACTATGTCTGAACCTTCAAAGTCAGAATGTGAAGCGTCTATCCCTGTATCAACCATGCATACACGAACCCCTTCGCCAGTCAATCCAGAATCTTGTAGATCTCTTGCCCCTACATCTTCAAACGCCCACTCAGATGTAGGCGGTGGAATTTCCAATAGTAGAAACTTTGATGATGCTGCCCAAAAAATTAGAATTACTAACATCATGATTCCTAGATTTGCAATCTTTTGAGTATTACGCCTGGGGCTTGATACTACCCGCACAGGCTGAGGAGCCCATCCAATTACCTCTCCACGCCATTCGTCTTGATGACCAACTGTATTTGGGTCAACTGCTGATTGTATCCGGTAATCACTAGGCTCTGAGATGAAGTCAACTCCATTGAGTTGATTATCATCCCACATGTCCTAACGCTAACGCCTTCAACGCTTCAACGTATGTCTTATCCCTGTTAGAGAATAGCCGATTAAAATCGACTATAATCAGACTGAACTGCTCAGAATCTTCCAGATGAACCCTTGCGGGCAGTCTTGAAACCACCGTACAATACGAGTAGCGTAAGAGCAACTATTATCCAAACTAGGTAACTGCTTTCACCATCTTCATCAGCAACATTCGAGAACTTGATTGGGAATTCCAAAGTGAGTTCATCATCAACTGCTGGAGTATCGATTACGGACACGTTCACGACTAAGCGCGCATTACCAGGTGGTAGATCAGAATATGCAAATTCGGCAAATGCAATCTCACCAGCAGGTACGACTATTGTAGTCTGCTTCATTTGATAATCAGTACCTGCCTGAGCTCCTTCTAGCGTAACTAAAACATTACCAGCTGTCAGGAAACCATTATTCTTAATCGGTATTCTAAAGATTCCATCTGTATTTGCAATTGCATCAGATGGTGCTGGCTCTATTGTACGATCAAGGATTTCCAAGTCTGCTGTTGCAATAATTGCATTAGTAGAGAGTTCAAGTGTATCGATATCTCCAGAACTCTCAACGCTAAATTCAACCAGACATGTTGTCTCCGTAGTATTGGTTCCAGCATGTATTGTGAAAGATTGACTTCTGTCCTTATCTGGACCTACTGGGATTGTTGCATTTGGAGGAGTTACTTCCCAACCATCGTCAATACAATCCTGTGCGATGCTTGATGTTATAGTCACTAAATCATCACCGTTACCATGGTTGTAGATAACCGTAGTTACAATGGATTCTTTTCCATCTCCAACGCCAATCGATTCATCAATTTCACCAACAGAAAGGTTGTACTGTTGAGGAACATTAACTCGAACGCTAGCCTCATTGATACTGCCATCTGAGACAAATCTCATATTGACAGCATGGCCATTTTCGTAAGTTCGTGTTTGGTTTTGGAACGGTAGTGTAATTCTCACTTCCAATTCGCGATATAACAATTGGTTAGTATCGTTATTATCGACTCCAATACCCATTTCAACATCCATGACGCTGGTCCAGTTTTCATCATCTGAATCTGTAAGGTATTCAATAGTCCAGTCACCAGAGTCCGTAGAGACTCCAAGACTGGTATCTGCTGTGAAGTCATCTGAAATTTCAGTTCCTTCATATGTCAAACCAAGTTTCAGTGTTATGACATCATAGCCTCCATCATTATTCTCGACAGCGACAATGTTTTCAGTACCATTGTTGGTTACGTCATTGACCATTAATATCGCAATATTTAGGTCAGAATTGACCTTCTTACTGAATGTCATTAGCCTGTCTTCAGCAGTATCTTGCATAATTGTTGCAGATATTCCGGAAGTGTAGTTCATGCTTAGATTCAACTCATGTTGTAGTGTTTCGAATTCACTGTTAAGTTCAACACAATTCATTTCGTTACATGCAGGTAGAAGAATTTCTAGTTCACCGTTGGCATCAAATTGAGTAACCCAAGATATACCATCGGACACTGAGATTTCAACAGCGACTTCTTCTTCTAAGTCTCCAGCAGTATATTCCACATTGTCAATAGTTTCCCAAATCGATGTAACAAGTAATCGGCCTCCGGTTTCCATAACCAAATCAATATCTGCACCTTCTTGCACTGAAGCTTCTAGCAGACCAATTACTATTCCGCCACCGTTGGCGTTAGCATCTGTTCCGCTAACAACAACCACCCAGTCTCCTGGAAGAACAACACCACTCCAAGAGAGTGTATTATTGTCATAACTTGTTGAAGTAATTGTTACGGATTCACGAACGATTCCACTTGCAGGATAAAGAGTGATTGTTGCACCCTCTAATCTAGTACTCTCACCTAAAATATCTGTTACATTTCCAGAAACTGAAACCATACCAGCATCCATGTTGAAGTCCCTGCTTTCGTGGGTATCATTTACTGTGTAGAAGGTGTTGTTACCATCTGAATAAGTCACATTTGCAAATCCTTCCTTCACTGCAACTACTGTGTAATTGTCACGTATTGGCACGAATAGAGACCAGACACCACCTTCATCGGTCACAAGAGTCTCATTGAGGCCATTCTCGCTAGTAATAGTGACGTTGACATCAGCAATACCTTCTGCTATCGATGGTAATTCATTTCCATCTAGGTCCCAGAAGATCTTACCGCCCACCTTAACTGATTTATCGACTAATACTAATCCTGCATCCCAAGTTCCGTTAACTGTGCTATCTGCGGAATTGTATAAATTCTCATCTAGAGTCCACATTTCAAGGTTTTCAGTACGCTCAATTGCAAGTGTCCAGTTACCAGGCATCAATAATTCTGAAATCATTCCACTGTTGTCTGAAGGACCAAGACTTACGTTTCCTAATCCGTCTAGGCTAACTGCAGTTACACGTGTTGAAGTGATGTTAACTCCAGTTTGTGCTTCCTGTAATTGCATTAGAACTGGCATTGCAGTCGTCGTACTCCAATTTAGGTCGGATGTTGCACCACTAATGGTAATGATATCACGCAAGATTTCACTAACATTGCTGTCAGACTCAAATTCTGATACTTCTACAAACCAATCTCCTTGAGGGACATAGGCTGCAAATGTACCATTCTCATCGGTAACTAGAGGGTGGAAATCATCTCCAGCCTCATTGCGTAGCCACACAGTGGATTCATTCATTGGGAATCCATCTTCTTTCAGAACAATACCGCTTACCAAGTAATTAGGAGCAAACATAATTTCAATCGCTTCATCAGGGTTATCAAATCCAAGATTAATGGTTGGAAGTCCAGTTGCTTGTCTACGGTACTCACTTGCGTTTTCATCACGAGGGTTATCATCAATCATTGAGATAACATAACTTCCTATCGATAATTCAACAGACAATTCTCCCGTCTCATTGTCATACATGTCTTGAGTGACTTCCAAGTCGATTCCGAAATCATTGATTGCTTTAATCGTAAATTCTGGTGCAATAGCAGTGCCATTACTCCAGACTCCGTCTAAGTTTGTGTCAAGATAAACGTGGAAGTTTAGAGTGATGTTATCTGGGTTTGCTAGTAAGTAAACAATCTCAGAGTAATTTTCAGTATCTATGATCACTGGCTCCACATTCATATCAGAATTCGAGACTGTGAATGTCCAATTTCCAGAGTTTAGATGCATCAAGAAACCACCTTGGTTATCTAATTCATCTTGCCATTGCAGACCATTTTCATCAGTTGCAATAACTTCAACATTCGCGGCACCAGAAACGCCATTGCTCCAGGCAACTCCAGTGCTGTTATCTCTAAGCCAGACTGTACCTCTGACTAATTCTGTGCTTGTAAGGTATAGGTCTGTTTCGGTTACTAGTGAAGCATTAGTGATTAGCATTCCAGCAGTTAGAGTCCTATCTGAATTCAAGAAGCTATCCGCAGTTACATGGAATACAACACCCTCTGGCAATCTTAGAGAATAGTTTCCATTTACATCTGAGATTGTTTCAAGTAAGATTGAACCAGAACGTGCGGTTATACCAACATTAGATGCAGCCTCTTTATCGCCTTCAGGTATATCTGATGGTGAATCGAAAATTTCATTCAAGATAAGAAGTTCGTCATATGACCAGATTGTACCATTTATCCAAACGCTAACTACGTATTCTAACTCAAGAGTTAGGTCTTCAGTAGATACTTCGACTTCATACCACAAGACATAGTCATCATTGGATTCATCGGAGATAATCCATTCACCCATTGGTATTTCCACACTTACAGTTCCATTTTCATCTGCATCTGCAGTCAGTTTGAATTCGTTCAAATCTGTACTTTCAACATTTGTAAATGTCAATGTTTGGTTAGTGATATCCAAGCCAGTTCCTGCTGCATCAAGATTAATGTCAATGTCACGCAATGTTGGAACTGAGACTCCAAGTGTTATGTTTTCAGAATCTAATCCAACAGAGAAGTTATGTTCGACCTCAAACCAGCCATCTTCGTCAATATCTACACGCCACTGATAATCACCAGTTGAGATTGGACCTTCACTGAATGAACCATTCTCATCTGTATTGAATTCAACAGGTTCAGATCCTTCAGGTAGATCAAAGTCCAATAATTGGATGGTTGTATTTGCCAGAGGAGTTGGGCTACCATCGGTATAAACGTCAGCATACAGAATATCTTCGAATATCGAACCTGGCATCTTCATGTCTAGAGCATTACGTGGTCCGATTTCAACTTCAACCGGGTCAGGCAGTAGTATCTCACGACCGCTTGGCATTACAGCAATCATGTTGTAAGTACCAGGCATTAATCCAGTCTTGTAGAAAGAACCAGGTGCAACCATAGGCCCACTAAATGTTCCTTCACCAATGAATTG
>MDSY01019294.1_pt1 | contig 61679 bp, 50 predicted proteins | sample 811131 | NCBI WGS metagenome assembly MDSY01 (sample SAMN05326643, study PRJNA326480) | marine metagenome | isolation source: seawater | place: Atlantic Ocean: South West | collected 2010 | reverse complement strand
GCGTAAAAACGTGCTGGGTATATTCTCAAAGCCCTCTTGAATATCTTCGCGCCACTGCAACTTGCCGTCGGTCAGCCACTGCACTAAATCGGCCATGGCGCCGTCTATATCAGCCATGTAATCAAACATGATAAAGCCCTGCATGCGAATTCGTTTGGCAATTAAGCTAAACATATTGTTTGGTCCTGCTTTTAGGCTGTCATCGTTGTAACTCGAAATAGAACCGCAGAGTACAAACCGTGCAAAGTCAGCGGCGTGTTCAATGGCCGCTTCTAAGGTGTCACCGCCCACATTATCAAAAAACACATGAATGCCGTCGGGGCAGGTTTCTGCCAGTCGCGCGCTGATGTCTTCGTTTTTGTAGTCAATCACGGCATCGATGCCGGTACCGAGTAACCAATCACATTTATCTTTGCCGCCGGCAATGCCGACCACGCGCGCGCCTTTTAGTTTGGCGATTTGTGCAGCGGCTGAACCGGTTGCGCCAGCGGCCCCAGAGACGAGCACGGTTTCGCCGGGTTGCGGATCGCCAATTCTTAATAGGCCAAAGTAGGCGGTTAACGAGGTGGCGCCCAGCACGCTCAGGGCGATATTGGGCGGTGTGCCGGCAGGGAGTGCGCTGGGTGGAAATAGGCTGGTAGGGCCGGCCACTGAATACTCTTGCCAGCCTAAAATACCTTGTACTAAGGTGCCTAAGGGCAGGGCATCGTCGTTGGACTCAACCACTTGACCGATGCCCGAAGCACGCATGGGTTCGTTAATCGCCACGGGCGGTAAGTAGCTGGGCTTGTCGTCCATCCAGCCTCGCATGGCGGGGTCAAAACTGAGCATCAAGGTTTTGATTAAGACTTCACCCTCGCCAAGCGCGGGAGTCTCACTATGGGTCAACGTGAAGTGTTGTTCACTGACCATACCGTTAGGACGCTCGTTCATTAGCCATTGCTGATTATTCATAGTGTGCCTGCTCTCAACCGGTCTGTTAATAGATGTTAGAAGCACCGCATAGCGATGCAAAAGGCAAGGTTACCGCGAAATGGCCTTCGCTCACAATGAACAATTTGTTTAGATTGATCAGCCTTAATAGGCTTTATGCGGCATGACTAAGACGCTTAACTAAGGGCAAAGCCATGGATGGGTAGTCGGTCACCAGGCTGTCGACCTGCCATTGAAATAATTGCTCAATGCGGCTGGGCTGGTTCACGGTCCACACCGAGCAGTGCAGTCCTTTGGCGTGTATCTTTTTAATCAGTGCGGGGGTGGTGATGCTGTCATGAATACAAAAATAGCGACAGTCTAATGCGCTGGCCTGTGTCAGAGACTGGCGCTGCATGCTCACTAGGCCCCGAGGAATATGCGGCGCTCGTTGTTGCAGTTGTTGCAGAAAATACTCATCAAACGAAGTGACAATAACTTTTTTACAGTCGTTGCTCCGTGGGAATAAATGTTTGAGTTGCTCGGCCATGTGTTGGCTATGGCGTTGGCTGTCGGTCTTGACTTCCAGCTGGTAGCCTTTCAGTGAGCCACATTGCCGCATCAGTACGCGCAGTTGCGGTATGCCACAGCTGGTTTTATTCGGCCATTCGGGCGAGCTGGCGCGGGCATCGAGTTTGGCGAGCTCAGCGGCTTGGCTGCCGTTAATGGCGCGTTTAACCCCGCAGGTACGCAAAGTGTTGGCATCATGACAGACGATAATCTGTTGATCGGCTGATAGACGAAGGTCAATCTCGACATACTTTAAGCCGCGGTCAATACCATGGCGAAGACCCGCGACGGTATTTTCGGGGGCTTCACCGGCCGCGCCGCGATGACCAAAAACTTGCATAATTGGCTCCTATTAATATGCAGAGATCGATAAACTAAAAGGTATTGCTCGCTTAGTTATTCGTCTAGTGGGTAGGGCAGCTTGCCTAAGTCTATGACCACCGCTTCATCAATGTCTTTGTCAGTCAACGATAAGTCATTGCCACTCTCGATTGCGGCCACTTTTAACACCGCTAAACCATAACCACGGCAGCTTGTTGTTGTCTCAATGACGGAACTGATGACGACACCACAATGGTTCCCTTGGCTGTCGAATATCGCACTACCAATTGACAGTGAGATCAATTGATCGGCAGTAATGGTTTCGCGGGTCGAAAATGGATAGCAACGGCGTTTGACTTTGCCGCGGTATTTCATGCGAGCAATAATTTCTTGGCCGGTGTAGCAACCCTTAGTGAAGCTAATGCCTTCTAATGCATCTAAATTGAGCATTTGTGGAATAATTTCGCCTGCAGTGGCTGGCTGAATAAAGCCGATACCCTGTTGAATGAGCTGGTATTCCCACGCACTTGAGCCTTGCCATGTCAATGGACTAGGCGTCAAACTTGGGCTATTAATTGTCTTGATAAAACTGCTAGCGTGACCATGGTCTACGATAATTATTTGCCGACCGTTGCCGACACTCAGTTGATGTGCCTGAATCGATTCACAGGTTTGCGATAAGCATTTGCTGGCAGCACTTGATTGGTTAGTTACTGCGAAAAGAGCTAGTGAATGACTTAGGTTAGACAGCTCGGCTTTGGAGAAGACTGCGTATTTTTTTAGCGCCTCGAGGGCCCTGCCGACCATGCTGAGTGGCAGCAATAAATAAAAACACTGGTCATTGAGTCGGTACAAATAAAAGTTGGCATGCATGCGACCTTTGGGGTCACAGTGCGCGGCCATGGCGCTTTCGCCGATAGCTAAATTGGCTGCGTCGGCGGTTAATTGTCCTTGTAAGAATGTAGCCGCCTCAGGGCCTTCGACGGCAATGCAGCCCCAATGCGGCAGTGGATAAATAGAGCCGTTTTCTGCCGAGTCGTCTAACGCAGGCTGACCGTCAAACCGTATATGTTGGCCATTAAAATGATGTGCGGGCAATAATTGTAAAATGGCCTGCCAGTGTTGATCAAGTGAAAGGGGGGATGTGCTCATTACGTGTGCCCAGTCTTCGATTTAACCGAATTAATTCGTATTGTCTTACAGTTGCGTCCATTAAACAATATAACAAAGCGGCCATAGATACACTTATACCCTAAGTGGATATTGTCAAGCGATAAAACCCAACGTTTTTGTTTTTTCAGATCTGCTTGAGGTATAATAAATCAATGGATACTTTAAATGATTTAGACCGTGTAGAGCATAATCGGGTTATTTGGCACAGTCGTCGAGGCATGTTAGAGCTCGATATTGTGCTTGAGACTTTCGTAAAGCAGTATTATCAGACCCTCGAACCGGATCAACGTCTTCTTTACCGCCGGCTCTTAGAATGCGATGACCAGCAGCTTTATGATTGGTTTTTGAAAAAAAAACCTGCTGCTGACACAGAGTTAGCTTCTATGATTGAGTTGATTTTAGCTTACAATCGCAAGACTTAATCGAAACGTCGAAGCTGAACCACAATCGCAAAAATAATAGTCAACGGGCGCATCATTTTATGATGCTAGATTTAACGGCTGTTGGAGCGAATGAATGAATTTCACTAGAGTCCTACAATGCCTTTAGAGTTGAAATGTAAGCCTGGTGTAATAGCAATGAGTTATTTGACATTGCTCTACGGCATGGCCTTTTTTGTGGTCATTTTTTCTGACTATTACTGGCAAATGAAAACGGTATTTTTTTTGCTATTGATCAGTGCCGGAATGCATGAAAGTTGGCGGTTATTTTTTTATCGTCAGCGGCCTAGTGGTATCCGCTTTGCCGCCAATCAATGGTCGCTAATGATCGATCAGCGGTGGTGTCAACAGGATGATCTAGTACTTTATTATGATTGGTTTTATTGTCTTGCTCTGCGTTATCGCGACAGAGAAAATAAAAATCGCTTTTATTTTATTTGGCGCGAGACGCTTCCGCTCAACGATTGGCGGAAGTTGCGATCGCATGTTTATATTTATTTGAATTAAAATTAACTTATAGACCCTTAAGGACAAAACTTAGGTGGAAACAATACCGTGTCATGAGCATGGCGTTTATCCGTCGGGTAGTCAAGAGTGTAGTGCAAGCCGCGACTTTCTTTTCTTCTCAGCGCTGACTCGATAATTAATTCAGCAACCAGTGATAGGTTTCTTAATTCAATTAAGTCATTACTCACTCGGTAATGTCCATAGTACTCATTGATTTCTCGGCGCAGCATTTTAACTCGGTGTTGAGCGCGCTCTAGTCGCTTAGTCGTTCTTACTATACCAACATAGTCCCACATAAAACGGCGTAATTCGTCCCAGTTATGCGAGATCACCACGTCCTCATCCGAATCTTTCACTTGAGTTTCATCCCATGGATCTGGTGGGGCTTGCCATTCAGTAGAGGTGATTTCTTTCAAAATAGAGTCAGCCGCCGCTTGGGCGAAAACTATGCATTCAAGCAATGAATTGCTGGCCATTCGGTTGGCACCGTGTAAGCCAGTAAAGCTTGTTTCACCGATAGCATATACATGCTTCACATCGGTTGAGCCACGTTTGTCGACCATCACACCGCCGCAGGTATAGTGCGCTGCAGGCACTACTGGGATCGGCTGTTCACAGATGTTGATCCCAAGGTCTAAACAGCGTTGGTAAATCGTTGGGAAATGCGATTGAATAAACCCAGCATCGCGATGACTAATGTCCAAGTAAACGCAGTCACTGCCCAATCTTTTCATTTCATGATCAATTGCCCGAGCCACAACGTCTCTCGGTGCTAATTCACCCCGAGCGTCAAAGCGATGCATAAACTGATCACCATTAGGCAATAATAATTTCCCGCCTTCGCCTCTTACCGCTTCAGTAATTAAAAAAGATTTTGCTTCTGGATGATAAAGACAGGTCGGGTGAAATTGGTTAAATTCCATATTTGCAACGCGACAACCCGCTCGCCAAGCCATTGCAATTCCATCGCCACTAGCGCCATCTGGATTGCTCGTATAAAGATAGGCTTTACTAGCACCACCGGTTGCGATAACCACAAAGCGGGCGTGAAAAGTCTCAACTTTATTCGTCTCGCAGTTTAAAACATAGACGCCACTGCAGGTCGGTGTTGGGTTGTCTCGTTCAACCACGACATCAATTGCAACATGGTGTTCAAGTGTTTCAATCGATGGGTGCTCTTGTAAGCGCTCCACCAGCGTCTCTGAAACAGCTTTGCCGGTAGCATCAGCTGCATGAATAATACGTCGACTACTATGACCACCTTCACGCGCTAGATGGTAGTCATTATTGCTTTCATTATAACCATCAGATGGTGAATGATCAGCTTCACGAGTAAAGGCTACGCCTTGGCTAATTAGCCACTCAATGGCGGCTCTACTTCGCTCAACAGTGAATCTAACGGCATCCTCATGGCAAAGGCCTGCTCCCGCGATAAGTGTATCAGCCGTGTGTGCGTCAATACTGTCGGCTGCATCTAAAACAGCAGCGATACCGCCTTGTGCGTAATAGGTTGACCCTTCGCTAAGCTCCGACTTTGAAATAATGGCGACTTTTGCGTGTTCTGCCAATGCCAATGAAAGCGTTAGACCTGCTGCACCGCTACCGATAACCACGACATCAAACTGCTTAACAGCGTTCATTGGGCGGTCCTAACGGTTTGTCTTTGAATCATCATAGGTAAGATTGAAAACTGTGTCACTATTGACCTCAATGAATAAATGATTAATGGAACTTACGCCTATCTTAACGGTCTGTTTATACGGGCTCAACTATCTGAGTGATTAAAGGCGTTAATTTATCAATAATGTCGTATAAAATCATTAATTTAGTGCGCTTTTGAGTTGTTTTATACGATGACATTGTTTTTGGGTGAATGCATTGTCTTGCTGGAGGTTGAATTGCGCACGCAAGCAGTTATAAATCCTCTTAAAAAGCGCTTGAACTTAACGCCGTTTTCCTTACCAAGCTTGCGCGAATGCAGTAAACTGGCAGGTAAGTTTTGATCGCTCTTATCATGAGCATCAAGTAAACATACATACCGTGCTTTGTATGCTTTTAGAGGCTAAGATAACACTATGAAAGATACTGATGCGCAACTTGTCGCGCGAGTGCAACAGGGCGATAAACGTGCCTTTGATTTACTGGTCTTAAAATACCAGCATAAAATTCATAGTTTGATTTCACGTTATGTGCGTGATCAGGCCGAAGTTCAGGATGTTGCTCAAGAAGCTTTTATCAAAGCGTACAGAGCGATGAATAATTTTCGCGCTGAAAGTGCTTTTTATACATGGTTGTACCGCATTGCGGTCAATACAGCTAAGAACCATCTTGTTTCACGCTCGCGGCGACCGCCGGCGACTGATGTTGATGTTGATGAATCGGTCGATTATGCAGGCGCTAATGTTTTGTTGGACCAGCAAAGCCCTGAAAGTATTCTGCACGGTGCAGAAGTGGCCCTAGTGGTGAGAGATGCTTTAGAAAGTTTACCCGAAGATTTACGGACTGCGGTAACCTTGCGTGAATTTGACGGTCTGAGTTATGAAGATATTGCTGATGTAATGGATTGTCCTGTAGGTACGGTTCGCTCGCGAATATTTCGAGCGAGAGAAGCCATCGATAAGCACCTTTGCCCAGCATTAAATGATCGATAATTAATATTTGAATATTCACGGTAAACGGTAAAACGGTAAATATTATGTCTAATTTATTTCCAGAAACATTATCTGCATTGGTCGATGGTGAAGCTGACGAGCTTGAATTACGTCGATTATTAGCTGCGCTAGATCAGGCTGATGAGAATGAAGTGGAGCGGTTATTAGAGCAGTGGTCACGCTTTAATACAATCAGTGATTCGTTATCGCAATATGCTGTTAATGCCTCGACATCAGGGGCCTCTGATCCTTATCAATTTGCTATTGCTCCCGCGGGTTTTGCTCAAGGTATTACTGCTGCATTGGCTGAGCACTCGACAGACGACGTGCCTCAACAATCGTCACCCACTCGTCATACGGCCTCCACTTGGCGAGGTTTAGCCGTTGCGGCTTCAGTTGCTTTTGCTGTTGTTATTGGTGTTCAGGAGTTTGATCGTTACTCGGTGCAAGACGGAGAATCGTTGTTAGCTAGCGGAAAGTTAATTCACTCACCTTCTGCCGTTCAGCAAGCTGACTTTGTAGCGTTTCAGTCCCTCAATACAGCCGATTCTGCCTTAGCTCTTGCCCAGCCAGTTAGCGATGTTAGCCCCGCTGATCAGTTAAAAGCAGCGGAAGCACAAGCACGTTTAAACGCTTATTTTCTTCAGCATGCTAATCGTGCGGCCAAGCAAACTGGTCAGGGCCTTATTCCCTTTGCTCGAGTGGCAAATTTTGAAGATCAGTAATGTCTGCTCAGGATCAGTATGATGTTTTCAATTAGAATGGCTAATTTTTGGCTGCTATTTTTGGTCTTTTCCAGCGTTTGTGCGTTGGCTGAAAGTGCGTTATCTGGCGTCGAAGATCTGCTGGCTACTATGGAACAAAATACCCAAGAATTAAACTATCAAGGTTCGGTGGTTTACACTAAGGGCCGCCATATGGAGTCTATAAAAATCCATCATGGTTTTGAAGAAGGCACTCAGTTAGAGCGCTTAGAATATCTCAGTGGTGCGCCGCGAGTGATTATCCGACGTGGCGATAAAGTATTTTTCGTCAATTCTAAAGTGGGTGTTATTCAATTAAAGAAACCGCTGCCTCCAGGTCCTTTTGCTCGTGATTACCATGCACAATTAGGCTTAAGTAATGCAAATTATCAATTACAGCTAGGCGGCAACACGCGCGTGGCTGGTCGGTCAGTTCAATTAATCGAATTGCAACCACAAGACCGTCATCGCTTTGGTTTTGAGTTGGCGCTTGATCAAAAAACAGGTTTATTATTGCGGTCATTGATGATTGATCAGCAAGGTAATGTCTTGGAGCGATTTGAATACACAAATATTGCTATTGGGGGTCAAATATCGGCCAAAAAATTCATTATTACAGCGCTAAATGAGCCATCGCTGAGTAGCACCACGGATGCCCATCTTCCCCAATTGAAAAAAGGCAATTCATCACTTGAGGGCCCACAAAAAGCTGTTCCTATTTGGACGGTAGGTTGGCTGCCAGCGGGCTTTCTCTTACTCGATGCGCAATTACCCCATGCGCTCGACTTGAAAGCGCCGGTGCCAAATGCGATGATGTACACAGATGGTTTGACTGCCTTCAGCATTTTTGTGGCGGATGGTGTTGACATGAGTGATTTCAATCTTATACAAAAAGGCCCCACCACAGCTTATAGTTCTGCAAAGAAAGATTCTTCAGGAATCTATACCGTCACAGTGGTTGGTGAAATACCGGCTGAGACGGCCAAGGAAATTGCTGCTTCTGTTCGTCGCTAACCGTCGCTAACCGTCGCTAACCGTCGCTAACATAGGGATTAATATTTATTTATAACGTTTTAGCGTTTCGAGATCTATATGATAAATCAACTTGAGTCGGCTAGCGATGAAATGGCGATTGAGCGTGCGCGCCTTATTTCAATTGACAGTGAGTCAGCTCCCAATAAAACGATCTTATGGGTTGAAACGTCGCAGACAACTAGCTGCAGTAAATGTGAGGCACAGAGCGGCTGCCAGCATAGCTTTTTAGGGCGATGGTTTGACCGTGGCGCCCAGTATTTGCCGGTAATGTGCGAGCCCGATCAAGCTGATTTACTGATGGTTGGGCAATGGGTAAATATTGGCTTTCCAGCCGGACTATTGACGAAAGCGGCTTTACTCACTTATGTTTTACCGCCGGTAATGATGATTGCTCTGGCTATGACGTTTGAGCAATGGTTTGACAGTGAATTGTTGGCGATCAGCGGGGCAGTGGTCGGCTTTTTACTGGCTTTAGCTGTGATTAGACGTGTGAGCGTCAAGCAATTAGACATGCCAGCTTTTCAGCCTTGTTTTTTAGGCCTTGCGAGTTCATCCGTATGAGGCCATTCCTAATCGTCTGAAATCACACAAGAGTTAATATTATTACTTTCCCTTGTTCGCTTCAGCAACAGCCATAGTATACAATCAATCATTGTCTAATGTTACAACTCAACGTTGTTGTTGAACGTCTTAATCAGACGATTGTTGTTATTTTGCTGTTGCTGCGCCTTTTCTTAGTGCGGTAAAAGACTGCGCTAAGTGATAGAGATCTAAATGAGTCAAGATTTAAGCCATATACGTAATTTTTCCATCATTGCACACATTGATCATGGCAAGTCGACACTTGCCGACCGTTTTATTCAGGTGTGCGGTGGCCTCGAAGCGCGTGAAATGTCAGAGCAGGTCTTAGACTCGATGGACATCGAGCGAGAGCGAGGCATTACGATTAAAGCGCAAAGCGTTACGCTTGATTACAAGGCGCGTGATGGCAATAGCTACCAGCTAAACTTTATTGATACCCCCGGGCATGTTGATTTTTCTTATGAGGTGTCCCGTTCCTTGGCGGCCTGCGAAGGGGCCTTATTAATTGTTGATGCCGCCCAAGGTGTTGAAGCGCAATCGGTAGCAAATTGTTATACCGCCATTGATCAGGGCCTGGAGGTGGTGCCGATTTTAAATAAAATGGATCTACCGCAAGTTGACCCTGATCGCGTTGCGCAAGAAATCGAGGATATCATCGGTATTGATGCAACCGATGCTTGCAAGGTCAGTGCAAAATCAGGCATGGGTATCGAAGACGCCTTGGAACGAATAGTCAGGGACGTACCGCCACCCGAAGGTGACACAGAAGCGCCTTTACAGGCATTAATTATTGACTCTTGGTTCGATAACTATTTGGGTGTCGTGTCTTTAGTGAGGGTGTTACAGGGCCGCTTAAAAGTTAGGGATAAAGTGATGGCCATGTCTCAAGAGCGTGTCCACATTGTTGATCAAGTCGGTGTTTTTACGCCGAAACGAAAGCCAACGAAAGAGCTGGCTGCCGGTGAAGTGGGTTTTGTTGTTGCTGGCATAAAGGATATTCAGGGTGCGCCAGTTGGCGACACATTAACCCATGCCAAGCAGCAAGGCATTGAGCCGTTGCCGGGTTTTAAAAAAGTGCAGCCAAAAGTCTATGCCGGTTTATTTACCGTAAGCTCTGATGACTATGAGGCTTTCAGAGAAGCACTTGCAAAACTCACGCTCAACGATGCTTCATTATTTTATGAGCCTGAATCGTCAGACGCCTTAGGGTTTGGCTTTCGCTGTGGGTTTCTAGGCATGCTTCATATGGAAATCATTCAAGAGCGCCTAGAACGTGAGTACAATTTAGATCTAATTACCACTGCGCCTACGGTTGTTTATGAGGTGTTAACGGTTAGTGGCGAGATCATTGCGGTGGATAATCCGTCTAAATTGCCTGACATGGGTGTGATTGAACAAATGCGAGAGCCCATTGTTCGAGCAAATATTCTGGTTCCGCAAGATTTTTTAGGCAACGTGATCACGCTTTGCGTTCAAAAGCGTGGCACTCAGATTGATATGCAATTCTTAGGGAAACAGGTTTCTTTGGTTTATGAGATACCGATGAACGAGGTTGTGCTGGATTTTTTTGATCGCCTTAAATCGTGCAGTAAAGGGTATGCCTCTTTAGATTATCAGTTTGAACGATTTGAAACAGCTAAATTGGTTCGGCTAGATGTACTCATTAATAGCGAACGTGTCGACGCTTTAGCCATTATTGTTCATCGCGATTTAGCCGAATCGCGTGGCCGTTCATTGGTTGAAGCCATGAAGGCATTAATTCCACGACAAATGTTTGACGTGGCCATTCAAGCGGCGATAGGCGGGCATGTGATTGCTCGGCAAACGGTCAAAGCTTTGCGCAAGAACGTCACAGCAAAATGTTATGGTGGTGATATCACTCGAAAGAAAAAACTGCTTGAGAAGCAAAAAGCGGGCAAAAAGCGTATGAAGCAGGTGGGCAGTGTAGAGATACCCCAGTCAGCTTTTTTGGCCGTATTAAAAGTAGACAGTTAGCATTATTGATTCTCACTACTATAATTAAACCGATCGATTTTTTAATTCATCAATAAGGTTGTTACGTCATGGATTTTAATTTTCCTTTAATTCTAATGTGCTTAGTTTTCGGCGGCGCTTTTATTTGGTTGTTGGATATTATTTGGTTTAGCAAGCAGCGTGCTGACAACGAAAAAGAATCTTTCATTATTGAAAATGCAAAATCATTGACGCCCGTGCTGGCATTTGTGTTCATTATTCGATCTTTTTTATACGAGCCGTTTCAAATCCCATCAGGCTCGATGGAGCAAACTTTATTGGTTGGTGATTTTATACTCGTCAACAAGTATACTTATGGTATTAGATTACCGGTTTGGCGCGACAAGATTGTCGATATTAATGAGCCTGAAAGAGGCGATGTGATGGTTTTTTTCCCGCCACATAAAGACCAGTACTACATTAAGCGTGTGGTTGGTTTACCTGGTGATTTGGTCGAATACAAAAATAAAACCTTAATAATTAATGGCGAAATACAACAACAAATGCCGATCGAAGGCAAAAAAAGAGCGCTATTTAAGCAAAGCATTGAGAGCTTAGGTGCAATTGATCATAAGATTCAAATTAATACCGCTAGTCAAAGAAATGAAAATATTACGGTCAGGGTTCCTGACGGGCATTATTTTATGATGGGTGATAATCGCGATAACAGTCAAGACAGTCGTTTTTGGGGCCCTGTTTCAGAGCAGCGTATTGTGGGTAAAGCTGTTGCCATTTGGATGCATAAAGAGCCCGGTTGGCATTTGCCAACGTTTAATCGAACCGGATCGTTTCAATAGCTTAATCATTGACTCACTCAACCTTCTAGGACCTTTGATATGGGGCAAATAAAAAATAGTTTATTAACCGCTTTACAAAAAAAATTAGGTTATTCCTTTAGTGATAATGGCCTGCTGGAATTAGCCTTGACGCATAAAAGCTTCAGCAGCAAAAACAATGAGCGCCTCGAATTTTTAGGTGACTCGCTATTAAATACGATTGCCGCAGAAGCGCTTTTTATGCGCTTTGATGACGTGCCAGAAGGCGTCATGACAACCGCAAGGTCACAGCTAGTGAAAGGTAAAACCTTAGCAAAGATAGGTTTTTCTCTTGAGCTTGATAGCCTAATGATTCTTGGTTTAGGTGAAAAAGGCAACAGTTCACCGGTCAAACATTCGATTGTGGGCGATGCCGTCGAAGCAATGATTGGTGCTATTTATATTGACAGTGATTTTATTCAATGCCAAAAAATTGTGCTGAGTTTACTTGAGGTTTATCTTAAGCAAGTGTCATTAGTGCCGGAGTTTAAAGATGCCAAAACGTTGTTACAAGAGCTTATGCAGGCAGAGCGCTTAGCGTTGCCAGTGTATGAATTAGAAAAGGTTGAAGGGCCTGGCCATGAGCAATTTTTTACCGTCAAGTGCAGTGTTGAATTACAGTCAAAGTCTGCTCTTGGTGAAGGAAAAAGCCGTCGTATGGCTGAACAAAATGCCGCGATGCGAGTGTTAAAACTGTTCAACTACAGTGATAAAGATGCCATTAGTCAAGATGAGAAAACTGACGAGACTGGAAGGAGTTTGTGACCCAAATCACTCCTGCATTTTGTGGTTTAGTGGCTCTCATCGGTCGGCCTAATGTCGGTAAGTCGACCTTATTAAATATCTTGCTAGGTCAAAAAATCAGTATCACCTCTCGAAAACCGCAAACGACTCGTCATCGGATTACGGGTATTGACACGCGGGGCCAATACCAAGCTGTTTTTGTTGACACGCCAGGCATTCATCAAACGCAAACCAGCGCTATGAATCGGTACATGAATCGGGCAGCCATTTCGACCATTGCTGACGTTGATGTCACGGTTTTTATTGTTGATCGACTCAGTTGGGGTGAAGAAGATGAATTGGTCGTAAAAGGTTTAATGGCTGCTAGATCACCGGTCATTTTAGTGTTGAATAAGATTGACCGACTGACGGATAAAGCCCGTTTATTGCCGCATATTAAAACAGTGGCGTCGGTATTCGACTGGGCAGAGGTCATACCGCTGTCAGCAAAAACTGGCTATAACATTGAACAGTTGCGTGATGCTATTTATAAGCGCTTGCCACAACAATCGCATCTCTACACGGCCGACCAAATTACCGACCGTAGCGAGCGTTTTATGGCGTCTGAATTAATTCGCGAAAAATTGATGCGGCAGTGTGGCGATGAACTTCCTTACCAGGTTGCAGTTGAAATAGAGAGTTTTCAGCACCAAGGTAAAGTGATTCATATTAATGCTTTGATTTGGGTTGAGCGCGAGGGCCAAAAGAAAATTATTATTGGTCGCGCTGGTGAGCAGATAAAAAAAATTGGTACTGATGCAAGAAAAGATATTGAGATCATGACCGAGCAAAAAGTAATGCTTAAGCTCTGGGTTAAGGTGAAAAGCAGTTGGTCTGATGATGAGAGAATGTTGAAAAGTCTCGGTTTTGATGAGTAGCTAAAACAAGTAATTATTGATTGGTGATGAGTATGTCGATCGAATTAGAACGCTGCTTTTTATTGCACCAGCGTCCCTACCGTGAAACTAGCGTTATTGCCGAGTTGCTGACTGAGCATGAAGGCCGTGTCAGCATGGTTTGTAAGGGCGTTCGTTCAGCAGGAAAAAAAGCTTCCTCTCTTCGCAGCACTCTGCAACCCTTTGCCTTATTACATGCCTCATGGACGGGTAAAAGTGGCCTTAAGTCACTGCGCTCAGCTGAAGTTATTTCTCCGGCACCTTGGTTGCATCAGTCACAACTCTACGCTGGGCTTTACCTCAACGAACTATTGGTTCGTTTATTTCATTCAGGTGAGAGTCACACCCATTTATTTTCGCGTTATCAAACAAGTATTTCAGACCTTTCAGGTTTAGCCGCAAGCGATACGATTGCTATTGAAATCAGTCTTCGGCGATTTGAGGCACGGTTACTCGCAACATTAGGTTTCGAGTTAGATTTTATGCGGGACGCTATTACTGGGCAGAGAATCACTTCTGATGGGACGTATTGTTTTCACAGTGAATACGGTTTTTACCGAGCGGATTTAGATGATCAGGATACAGGGCAGAATGTTATTCCTACCGATAATCCTTTGCCGACTATCGGCCAGCCTTTAATAGCGGGTCACCATTTATTGGCCATACAAAAGGATGATTTTCACGATAAAAAAGTTCGTCAGTTAGCAAAAAAAATTATGCGCTTAGCGCTAGCGCCTCATTTAGGAGGCCGGCCTTTAAAAAGTCGCGAGCTGTATCGTCGACCTGAATAGCATCGCATCCGTTGCTGTATTTCCTGTGAATCACTTAAGCAAGGTATGATTTGCCCCGATAATTAAAAATAATACCTGTTATTACCTGAATATAGATCATTTAGTGCTCATTTTTAGCGGTGGTTATCCGCCATTTCAGCTTTTTTTGTTATCATTCTTCTTTATCATTCACCCGAGGGAGGTAACTTCTTCGGTCTAAAGGGAAGTGTTTTTGTGAACTATCCAACGATTGAGCATTACGTGGGCAATACACCTTTGGTCACATTGCAACGTTTGTATGCCGGCGATAATCAACTGTTGCTGAAGTTAGAAGGTAATAATCCCGCTGGCTCAGTAAAAGACCGTCCCGCGCTCAATATGATTAACCAAGCTGAACAGCGCGGCGAAATTAAACCGGGCGATACACTAATTGAAGCAACAAGCGGAAATACGGGTATCGCTCTAGCAATGGCAGCCGCAATTAAAGGGTATCGTATGCGGTTAATCATGCCTAGCCATATGAGCCAAGAGCGGAAAGTAGCAATGTCAGCTTATGGCGCCGAATTGGTCGAAGTGACGTCTGAAGAGGGCATGGAAGGCGCTCGTGATTTAGCTCAGCTTATGCAGGCTCAAGGGCAAGGTAAAGTACTTGATCAGTTTGCTAATGGTGATAATCCCAATGCGCATTTTAATTCGACAGGCCCTGAAATTTGGGAGCAGACTCATGGAACGATCACGCATTTTGTCTGTTCGATGGGAACCACAGGTACAATCATGGGCGTGTCTCGATTTCTTAAGGAAAAAAATCCTGCGATTAAAATTATTGGCTTACAGCCAAAAGATGGCGCTAGCATTCCAGGTATTCGTCGATGGCCTAAAGCCTACTTACCCAGTATTTTCCAGCCCGAAAAAGTAGATCAAGTGATCGATATCGCTCAACATGAGGCTGAGACTACAATGCGTCAACTGGCGATCGAAGAGGGCATTTTATGTGGTGTTTCTTCTGGTGGTTCGGTTTTCGGCGCAATGCAATTAGCCTCCACCGTTTCAGATGCAGTGATTGTTGCTATTATTTGTGATCGCGGAGATCGTTATCTATCAACCGGTGTCTTTGATGCCTAATCTGATTGTGCATTTTATTGGATCGGATAGGTTTGTTTTTTTGCTGAATTAAAGAAAGTGTTATAGCTATGGTTCAAGTAAGGAAGAATTTACCTAAAAGTAAAGTGGGTGACATTGACGTCAAAATTTGGCTAAAAAGTTTACCTGGTTTTTCTGATCAAAAGACCATTGATCGAATGATGAAAGCCTTTCAGCTGGCTTCTGCCTCACAGACAGCCGTGTTAAGTAAGAATCAAAAACCGCATGGCCTCATTGGCTGCTTCGATGCTGGATTACAAATGGTTAGTATCCTTGCAAGTTTTGACATGGATGAGGAGGTACTAATAGCGGCATTAATTTATCGGTCAGTGCGTGAAGGGCGTATCGCTATTGACCAAGTCGAAACGATGCTCGGGGATGAAGTGGCCTCGCTAGTTAACGGCGTGCTAAAAATGGCGGCAATCTCTAATGTTCGCACAGAAACGACGCCCGTTTTAGGGCAAGGTAACGCTCAGGTCGAAAATATCCGAAAAATGCTTGTAGCGATGGTCGATGATGTTCGAGTTGGCCTTATTAAGCTTGCTGAGCGAACACAAGCTATTCGAGCAGTCAAAAATCATCCTGATCCAGTTAAACAGCGTAAAGTTGCTCGTGAGGTTTTTGATATATATGCACCACTGGCGCATCGTTTAGGAATTGGTCAGATTAAATGGGAATTAGAAGATGTATCTTTTCGCTATCTTGAACCGGAACCTTATAGTTCAATCGCCAGTATGCTGGACGAAAAACGATTAGACCGCGAAAAGTATATTGGTCAAGTTGTCGAGTTGGTTAAACAGAAATTACAAGCCATGGGTATTGACGCGCAGGTTAATGGTCGCGCCAAACATATTTACAGCATTTGGCGAAAAATGCAGCGTAAAGGCGTTGCCTTTGAGCAGGTTTATGACGTTCATGCATTAAGAATTACAGTGCCACAATTAAAAGATTGCTATGCCAGTTTAGGCGTAGTGCATACTCAGTGGCGCAATTTAGCTGGCGAGTTTGATGATTATATTGCCAACCCAAAAGAAAATGGCTATCGCTCTTTACACACTGCAGTTATTGGACCTAATAATAAAGTTTTAGAAGTGCAAATTAGAACTGATGCTATGCATCAAGAATCAGAGCTGGGAGTCTGTGCTCATTGGCTTTATAAAGGCACTGATGTTAAGAGCAATAGTGAAGGCTATGAGCAAAAGATAGCTTGGTTAAGGCAAGTGTTGGAGTGGCATGAAGAAACTGGTGGGAGTGGCGATATTCGTGAACTTGCTGGTGACTTGACGAATGATTTTGGTAAAGATCGAATTTATGTATTTACTCCAGAGGGTCATATCGTTGACGTGCCTTCTGGCTCTACCGCCGTTGATTTTGCCTACCACATCCATACTGAAGTGGGTCATCGCTGCCGCGGTGCGAAGGTTGATGGTCGGATTGTTCCGCTCAGTCGTGAACTGCTTAATGGTCAAAAAGTTGAAATTATTAAGGGTCCAGAAGCGGTGCCTAATCGAGATTGGTTAAGAGCGAGCTTGGGTTATCTCAACTCCAGTCGTGCGCGTTCAAAGGTTCGAGCTTGGTTCAAAAAACAGGCCGCTGAACAAAATTTACAAGCGGGTCGATCATTACTTGAGCGTGAAGTTAAACGCTTGGCAATGACTAGTTTGGACTTTAAGCGATTAGCTGAAAAACTCAACTTCAAGGCTGTAGATGACCTTCATGTCGCGCTCGGCGCTGGAGATATTTCAACATCGCAAATTATGCGCTTGGCCGAAAAATGGTTTGGTGACCCAGTTCAATCACCACTTGAACTGCAAGTGAATCATACAGATAAGCCTGTGGGAGCACCTGTCGATGCTGTTCAGGTGTTAGGCGTTGGTAATTTACTGACACAAATAGCTCAATGTTGTAAGCCAGTACCCGGTGATGATATTGCTGGATACGTCACAGTTAGTCGCGGAGTAACGGTACATAGAAAAGACTGCCAACATTTTTTACAGGTTGACAGTCAGCAGCAAGAAAGATTGATTGAGGTCAGTTGGGGCGAGCAAAAAGCTGGAATTTATACGGTTGATATTTCAGTCGAGGCTTACGATAGAACTGGATTGCTAGGTGATATTTCTGGATTATTATCAGCCATGCGTGTCAATGTTAGAAAAGTGAGTACCTTTACTGACTTACAGAGGAATATTGCTGATCTTCGTTTGACCATCGAAATTCATAACATCGAAGAGTTAGTCAGAATTTTAGCGCGATTAAATAATATGCCCAATATTATCAATACAAGTCGAGTTAACTGATGGCTAAGTATACGATGGATGACTTGATGCATTTGATGTCGCGCCTAAGAGATCCTGAAAAAGGTTGCCCTTGGGACTTAAAACAAACAACGAAGACGCTTATTCAGCATTCGGTAGAAGAAGTGTATGAGTTAGTTGATGCCATTGAGTCTGACAATACTAAGGATATTCAATCTGAATTGGGTGATGTATTGTTTCAAGTGGTTTTTTTGGCACGTTTAGCAGAAGAAAATCAGCAATTTGATTTCGCCATGGTTGTCGACCAACTTTGTGAAAAGTTAATTCGGCGCCACCCTCATGTTTTTATAGAAGGTCAACTTTATAATAGCAATCAACAAGAAAGTTTGGGAACGTCTATTAGTGAGCGGCAAGTTTCAGAAAGTTGGGAGGACATTAAAGCTGCCGAGCGAGTAATAGAGGGTCGCGAGGGCATATTTGATGATGTGCCGTTAGCGTTACCCGCGCTATTGAGGGCAGTTAAGTTACAAAAGAGAGCGGCTACAGTAGGATTGGATTTTATCCAAGCGAGATCTGCGCTAGACAAATTAAAAGAAGAAGTGACCGAATTAGAGCAGGCGATGGATAATTATCAACAACAACCCGACATAAGTGATAGCGCTCAGTCTCATGATTACAAGGCTGTTATCGACGAGTTGGGTGATGTGCTTTTCAGCTCAGTTAATGTGGCAAGGAAGTTAGCCATTAATCCAGAATCATCGTTGAGAGCGGCTAATAGAAAGTTTTCGGAACGTGTTTTGGCTGTTTTAGCAAAATTGTCGGCCGAGAATAGCATGAATGGTAAGAATGACGATCAAATGACACCGGATCCTGCTTTATTGGCGCAGTTATGGCAAGCAGTCAAGCGTGAGAGTTAAGCCTAAAGGTTGTTTATTGGGTGATTTATGGCTCACTTCATCGGCGTAAGTCATTGTGTTCACTTAGCAGCGCTGATAAGCGACGGAGCAGTTTTAATCTAAGCTTGTACTAATGCTATTGTCTGTGTATCTTTGCCGCTGATAACCAACAAGGTCAATCATGGCGGTTTATGAGTGTTGTTCATCGTTTATGTTGTTCGTGTTAAAATCTCCAACGAGAATAAAGTGACTTTGCAATCATGATCGTAACGTATTAATAAAATTTCTGGCATGTTTGTAATTGTATAATCATAGAGGCGTTTTTTATGCGAATTATATTATTAGGACCTCCCGGTGCGGGTAAAGGTACACAAGCTCAGTTCATTATGGATGCCTTTAATATTCCGCAGATATCTACCGGTGATATGCTCCGAGCGGCGATTAAAGCGGAGTCCGAGTTAGGTCTTAAGGTGAAAGAAGTCATGACGTCAGGCGCATTGGTGTCTGATGATATTATTATCGCTCTTGTCAAACAGCGTATTAGTCAAGCTGATTGCCAAGATGGTTTCTTATTTGATGGTTTTCCGCGAACGATACCTCAGGCTCAAGCAATGTTAGATGCCGATGTGCATGTTGATACTGTTTTAGAGATATGTGTTGATGATGTTGCCATTGTTGAGCGTTTAGGTGGAAGACGGGTTCATCCAGATTCGGGTCGTGTTTACCATGTTGAATATAACCCACCAAAAGTTGCAGGAAAAGATGACGTTACTGGTGAAGAGCTCATTCAACGTGAAGACGATTTTGAGGCAACCATACGCAATCGTTTATCGGTTTATCATGATCAAACAGAAGTGTTGGTTGATTTTTATCAAAAGTTGAAAAATAAAGATGAAAATATCCCTTCACCGAATTATTTTAGTGTCAGTGGTGTTGGAAGTGTTGATGCAATAAGCGAAAACATCCTCTCTCTCTTAAAAAAATAATCAATTATGAAAAAAAAGGTCTTAAAACTTTCTTTTTTATCACTTAGTAAACGAAAAAATCGATAATTTTGTACTGATCCCTCTCTTTTTTTTCAAATCAGGTTTATTCATCGTTCTTTTCACAAGAATTGATACGTTTTTTTAGTGCTTTATAGCCGGCAAAAGTTTTATTTTAATTAGATCTTTAATTAAGATCACGTGACCCATATAAAAAAATAAAATAAGCTTTTGTCATTTTTTGTGCTCTTTTTTTTATAAAGTCTATTTTTTTATCTATACTCATCAAGAGAAATTATTAAAATATTTTTTTTTGGCGATAATTTTTTTATGTGTGTGAATACGATTTTTTAAAAAAAATTGATGATCATTTATAACGAAATGGCCTATTTTCTTCAAAAAAAGCAATAATGATTTACTTTTTCACAAAAATAACCTTGCAAGTGCGTGTATTTAGTTTATTTTTTAATTAGTATTCATAAGTCAATTATTACTTTTGACTTTGTTTATTAGCAGGTCTGAATTTGATGTTATATTTCCAACGTACTATTTGGTTTTATTGCTTCAACGTCGATCTTCTTAAATGATCATCATTATTAAAGTACCTAGGTAACAAAACTTAAAAAGGTGAGGAGACTCCACATGGCAAAGGTAAAAAAGAAAGCCGCTGCAAAGCGTAAACCAGCAAAAAAAGTTGCTACTAAGAAAAAAGTAGTTGCTAAGAAAAAAGTTGCAGCTAAAAAGAAAGTTGCAGTTAAAAAGAAAAAAGTAGTCGCTAAAAAGAAAGTCGTGGCTAAAAAGAAAGTAGCTGCCAAGAAAAAAGTTGTTAAGAAGAAAGTAGTTAAGAAAAAAGCAGCTAAAAAAGTAGCTAAAAAAGTAGCTAAGAAAAAAGTCGCGAAAAAGAAGGTTGTTAAGAAAAAAGCAGCTAAAAAGCCAGCGGCTAAGAAAAAAGTAGCTAAAAAACCAGCGACTAAGAAAAAAGCGGCTAAAAAACCAGCTAAAAAGAAAGTGGTAAAGAAAAAAGCGGCTAAAAAACCAGCAGCTAAGAAAAAAGCCGTTAAACGCAAAGCGAAATAGGCTTAGTTTTTCTAACCTATTGAAAAAGCCCCTCTTTTGAGGGGTTTTTTTTGCTAGCGGTTCGTGGTTTCGATAAAACTGAGCTCTTGAGGAGTGTTAATGCTCGCCAATTGCTCAACAGGGCCTGAAAATCTAACGCCTAAACTGCCCATTTGTGTCAACCAATGCTTAATAGAATCCTTTTTTCCACCGGGAGTTGTATTTTGACCCTTTGCTTGGATGCTTGAGCATTCACTCAGCGCTGCTTTTGCATGTTTTCCTTCAGCTATTATTGCCAATTGGTGGTGTCCTTGATCATCAATAATATGGCAGGCCTGCCGTTCATATTTGACCATTGCTTGAGTCAATACTGAGACTATGTCTTTTGGTATTAAGGGCATGTCGCATGAACAAATAAACCAATAAAGCGGTTGAAGACCTTTCATATGCTGTTCTATACCCGCCAATGGCCCATTCAACTTGCTGCTCGCACTATCGGCTAAACATGTCCCCCATGTTTGATTAGCACCCAATAGTGAGCGATATTGATCGCAAATCGTTGAGTACTGGTCAATATTGGTATTGCAACTCACGGCGAGGTGACCCACTTGTGGCCCAATACGTTCAATGACATGAGCCACCATCGGCTTGTGTTTAAAGGCGACCAGTCCTTTATTGCGAAAATTAAACCGACGACTTTGTCCTCCTGCGAGTATTAGGCCACCAATGTCTGTGTGATTGATTAACTTCATATGAGTGCTCATGCTCAATATTATGATGATAGAACGCAGCTGGATGCAGTGATTTAAATTGTATCGAACCCCTGTGTTGGTGATAATAACAGAGTATAATCGTCTTCTTTCTAGAATCGGTGTAATTTAAGATCTATGTAGAAAGCAATCAGGTCATTGCATGGCGGTTTTATTTGTTATCGATGGAAATGCACATTTAAATGATTAACTTGTTTTGAATATTTTGGCACTTGATACTAGTTCTCGTCATTGCAGCGTCTGTTTAAAGCGAGATTCGCTTGTGTTTGCGCGACAAGATAATGCCTCAATTTCACATTCTCGTCATTTACTTGGCTTAATTCAGCAAACACTTGATGAGGCTGAGCTTCGTTTAGAGCAGCTTGATGCAATTGCGGTTGTTCGTGGCCCAGGGTCGTTTACTGGTTTGAGAATAGGCATTGCTGTGGCTCAGGGTTTAGCCTTTGGACACCAGATACCTGTTATTCCAGTCTCTTCACTGGCCGCCGTGGCAATGAACGCTAAACTGAAATTTAACAAGAATGCACTTTCTGTCGATGCCGTGTTAGCGACTCTGGATGCTAGAATGAGTGAGCTTTATTGTGGCTGGTATGATTTACGTGGTTCATTGCCTCAGTTAATAGGCCGAGAACGGGTGTTGAAGCCTTCTGAGCTGAGCCAAGTGGGTAGATTGCACCTTGAGGCGGGGTCATTATCTTTGATCAGTTTGCCGGCCGATCCAATCAGCGACTCGTTAGCCAATGAGGTCGCCCCTGCATTGCTCATGGTCGGTGAGGGCTTATCTTATCAGGATCAAATTACACCACCGTTTTCACACTGGATCTCATTAGGTGAAGACTTAACTGCCATAGGTCCTGATGCTTGTGCCGTAGTGCCTCTTGCAGAGCAAGCGTTTTTATCAAAGCAAGGCATTGTTCAGGCCGAACAACTGATTCCGAGTTACTTACGCGATAATGTTACTTCATAAGTGCTAATATGCCATTCTTAGTTTAACCATTAGCTCTTAATCGAATAGCCACGTTTTTTAATCTTCGGTAGCCAGTAATATGGACATCATTCAAGTAGTCATTCTGGCGCTTATTCAAGGCCTCACTGAGTTTTTGCCTATTTCAAGTTCGGCGCATCTGATCTTGCCGTCTCAGTTATTCGGTTGGCAAGATCAAGGTCTGGCATTTGATGTGGCGGTTCACATTGGTTCGTTGATGGCGGTCATGTTTTATTTTCGACACGATATACAGGCCTTAGCGGTGGCTTGGTTTGCAGATTGTCAGCATTCTCGTTCGTTGCCGATGACAGACGATGCTTTTCAGGCCTGGATGATTATATTGGCCACCCTGCCTGCAGTATTGATTGGCTGGTTAGCCAAAGATTATATAGCGCTTCATTTGCGCGCTAACGAAGTTATTGCCGTGAGTACAGTATTGTTTGGTTTGTTAATGGCTTGGGCTGAGCTTTCAAGTCGAAAAAGAAAGGATTGGGCACGATTGAGTTGGCGCATTGCACTATGTATCGGTTTAGCTCAGGCCGTGTCTTTAATCCCAGGCACATCACGCTCTGGCATTACCATTACCGCTGCTTTATTCCTGGGTTTATCAAAAACAGATGCCGCTCATTTCTCTTTTTTATTGTCAATTCCCATTATTTTGGCGGCAGGCACTCTTTCTGCTGTTGAGTTGAGTCAGCAAACGGTAACATTTTCTTGGTTTTATTTGTTAATCGCTTTAACCGTCTCGGCGGTAAGCGCTTATTTGTGCATAGGAATATTTCTGCGGTTAATAGAGCGGGTCGGTTTAATGCCCTTTGTTTGGTATCGATTGGGCTTAGGCCTGCTTTTATTAATGCTGATACAATAAGACAATGCGTAAAAAACGGGCTTTCGCATTAATGTTCATCGTTTTATACTAATGCATTTACCATCACATATTATTGCAGCAGTAATCAATTGGAAAATTTATTGTGTTGACTGTTTTATCTAACCTTTATCTGCCAAGAGCGTCTGCTGAGCCCGTTGCGATTAAACGTGCGGTTAAGCCAAGCAGTGATAATGGGGCGACGCAACCTGCGGTAAGGGGACCATTGATTGACCCCTCAGGTATAAAACAGCCGGGTCATCAATTACAGAATAGCGCTGAAAATCAGCAAGTTTTGTTCAGGCAACTGGCGACATTGGATCACCTGCCACACAATCAGAAAACGGCCATAGAATCTTATATCAGTTTACAGCAAAGTACAGCAGAACTCAGTTCAGCGAGCAATATTGTGGGTGTTGACATACTTGTCTAGTTTTTTAATGCTAGCGTGTAACTTACATGATGAAGCTGATCAATTGGCCAGTTAGAAAATGATGGGTCGAGAAGATCGGCTCATTTACACTAAAGAGAATAATAAATCTATGAGTAAACAACCCCAGAGTGATAGCGCTGCTGAACACGCGTCAAGAGTGCAATTTAATCTTCAAATGTGTGATTTTATTGATCGTTCTCCCACACCGTTTCACGCGGTTAAAAATATGGCGGAGTTACTCGATCAAGCTAAATTCATTGGCTTGCAAGAGCGTGACTCATGGACGTTAGATGCAGGTGGTAAATACTATGTCATACGAAATCAGTCATCGATTATCGCGTGGACACAAGGCCAAGCTCGTGTGACCGAGCAAGGTTTTCATATGCTGGGGGCGCATACGGATAGCCCCTGTTTAAAAGTCAAACCTAATGCTGATATTCATCAAAGCAACAGTTGGCGTTTAGGCGTTGAAGTTTACGGTGGTGCGTTATTAAATCCTTGGTTTGATCGTGATCTGTCTCTTGCGGGGCGAATTCATTATCAAACTGAGCAAGGCGAACTGAATTTTTCATTAATCGATTTTAAGTGCCCAATTGCAACTATTCCAAGCTTAGCTATTCATTTAGATCGCGATGCCAATCAAAAACGATCAATCAATGCACAAGTCCATTTACCGGTTTTGCTCGCTTGTGGTGATGATAATGAAAATAATAGCTTGCATCGATTGTTGCTCACACAGTTACACGATGCAGGCATTGACGCCAGCAAGATACTCGATCATGAATTGTTCTTTTATGATACCCAGCCATCTAACACCCTAGGCATTCATGGTGATTTTATTGCTGCGTCAAGGCTTGATAATTTATTGTCTTGTTATGTTAATTTAATGGCTATTATTGCCGCTAGTGAAGAGGTCGAGCAACAGTGGTCGTTACTCATTTGCAGTGACCATGAAGAAGTGGGAAGTAATTCTGCGGCGGGTGCGGCCGGGCCTTTTTTGCAACAAACATTACAGCGAATGCTGCCTGACACCGAAGATTTTGCTCGTGCCATGAGTCGCTCTACTTTGGTCTCAACGGATAACGCACATGCACTTCATCCCAGCCATACTGATAAAATGGACCCGTTGCACAGTCCATTAATTAATGCCGGCCCAGTGATTAAGATTAATGCTAATCAACGGTATGCGTCTAACAGTGAGACGCAAGCAATATTCAGAACATTGTGTGATCGTTGCAATATTCCAGTACAAAACTTTGTGACTCGAAGTGATATGGGTTGTGGCAGTACCATAGGACCAATAACAGCGACTGAAATTGGCGTCAAAACTTTGGATGTTGGCATTCCAACTTATGGCATGCATTCTATTCGTGAATTGACGGGCAGTCATGACCCCATACGTATGAAAAAAGTGCTTACTTATTTTCTTTGTCGACATTAGTCAGTGCTTTAGCCTTGCACGTTATCATTAATTTGTCGTGAAAATATTACTGCTTTCAGCCTATGATGCGCAGAGTCATCGCTATTGGCGAGAATCATTGATTGCTGAATTTGATCAGTATCAATGGACAGTGTTAACTTTAGCACCACGATTTTTTAGCTATCGTGTACGGGCTAATCCAATGACATGGTTTGCTGAGCAACGGTCGATATTAGCAGCAGATTATGATCTTATTATTGCCACCTCGATGGTTGATATGGCAACGCTAAAAGGCTTGATTCCTTCGTTGGCCGCCACACCCCTGTGGTTGTACTGTCATGAAAATCAATTTTCTTACCCGCTGAGTAATAAGCTCGATCAGCATCTCCTAAATAATCTTGATGCAAAGATGGTTTTTCTTTATAACTGCCTTGCAGCTAAGCAAATAAGTTTTAATTCTGAATTCAATCGCAGTACGGCTATTCATGGTTTGGAAACTTTATTGAAAAAATTTCCTGAAAAAATACCCGTCACCTTGATCGATGAGATTTCAGCTAAGGCACATGTCTTGGCTGTACCATTACAACCTTTAACTGACTCAGATCAGCTAAAGATAACAGCGCGAACAGTTAACAAAAACACACCTTTGAAGATACTTTGGAATCATCGGTGGGAATACGACAAAGGCCCAGAGTTATTGTTAGCAATTGTTGAACGATTGGCTGATGACAATTTGGTTGTTGAGCTTAATATTGTAGGCCAGCAGTTCAGAAAGAAGCCAGAGGCCTTTTCAGCAATAAAAAAAGCCATAGAGCAGTCAGATATAATTGAGCTTGGCCGTTGGGGTTTTGTTGAATCATTAACTGATTATCGAAAATTATTAATTGATTGCGATATCGTTCTTTCAACGGCGCTGCATGATTTTCAAGGTCTGGCAGTATTAGAGGCGGTGCAGGCCGGCTGTATCCCATTATTGCCAGATCATCTGGTGTATCCAGAAATTTTCCCCTCGACGTATCTTTACCGTGTTAGTGATGATCGAGAGCAGGTCGCTACAAACGTGCTAGAGCGTCTGCGTGCATGGCAACAAGATCAATGGCCGTCACCTGCAGTCATTTCTGATTTTGAGTGGAAGCATTTATATCAGCAGTATTTAGCGTGCATTAAAGCACAGTAATAACCCACTTTATCGCATTTAGGCTGCGTTTTTTTGAGTGATATAAAAAAATTAGTTATAATGTACTGGTTGCAAATACATTTATTTAGGTTAAATTCATTATTATGTCAGTTAAGAGTCATTCATTTATGTTGTTTTTCCAAGCCTCTCCGTTGTTTTTACTCCTTTCTATTTTACTCAGTTTGTCCGCGTGTCAATCGGATGAAAATCAGGGGCTCTCCCGTTATGAATTAGGGGATCAAGTCATTGATAAAAAAGTTGAGTCTTTACTTAACCAGATGACAGTGGCAGAAAAAATCGGTCAGTTAAATCAATATAATGGCAGCTGGGATGTGACTGGCCCAGTGTCTGATAGCGACAACTACAATGCCCAGCGTTTACATCACCTTCGTAACGGCGGCGTGGGCTCGATGTTAAATGTTTTGTCCGTTGAGGCGACGCGTGAGGCGCAAAGAATCGCAGTTGAAGAGTCGCGACTGGGTATTCCGCTGTTATTTGCTTACGATGTGATACATGGCTATCAAACGATGTTTCCAATACCTTTGGCTGAGACCGCTAGTTGGGATCTCACTTTAATTGAGCGAGGCGCGCGTATTGCGGCTGTTGAAGCCTCAGCTGCTGGTTTACATTGGACATTTGCACCCATGGTTGACGTTGGCCGTGATGCTCGCTTTGGTCGTGTTATGGAGGGCGCGGGTGAAGATCCTTATCTCGGAGCGCAGGTGGCTGTTGCTAGGGTCAAAGGCTTTCAAGGTGACGATTTGGCTAACATTAATACCATAGCCGCAACGGCGAAACATTTTGCTGGCTATGCTTTTGCTGAAGCAGGGCGTGACTACAACACAGTTGATGTGAGCGATACCACGTTACGCAACGTTATTTTACCGCCGTTTAAAGCCGCTGCTGATGCAGGGGTAGCAACATTTATGAATAGCTTTAATGATCATGATGGCATTCCTGCCACGGGCAGTCGTTATTTACAAAACACCATTTTAAAAGGCGAGTGGGACTATCGCGGTTTAATGGTCTCTGATTGGGGATCGATTGGAGAAATGATCCAGCACGGTTTCAGTTACGATTTAACTGATGCGGCTGAACAAGCCATTAACGCGGGCAACGACATTGATATGGAATCGTCGGCTTACATTCAGCATTTAGATACGTTAGTCAATGCCGATCGCGTCTCAATGCAAACGTTAAATAATGCTGTGCGTAGAGTCTTAACATTGAAGTTTCAGATGGGCTTGTTTGAAGACCCTTACCGCTACTCGAATAAAGATCGAGAAAAAAATCTTATTGGTCACCAAGATCATTTAGATGCCGCTCGAGATGCCGCACGTAAATCAGCAGTATTACTTAAAAATAGTGCCCATATCTTGCCGCTAAAAAAGAAGGGGCAGCGAATCGCGGTGATTGGCCCGTTAGCCAATGACAAAGACAGTCCATTGGGTAATTGGCGCGCCAGAGCAATACCCGATTCAGCGGTATCATTGTATGAGGGCATTCAGGCTGCCGTGGATGATTCAGTGCTAATCAGCTACGCTGAGGGCGCTCAATTGACGACAGCCGGCCGTGCCTTTCACAGTGAGATAACCATCAACGACTCAGACCGCAGTGGGTTCGAGCAAGCTAAGGCTGTAGCTGCGGCCGCTGACGTTGTTGTGCTAGCAATTGGTGAAGATGCTTATCAATCGGGCGAGGGACGCAGTCAGGTCAGTATTAGTTTAGCGGGTTTGCAACAAGAATTATTTGATGCTATTGCTGAAGTGAATGATCAAATTGTAGTGGTTTTAATGAGTGGTCGTCCTTTGGCTATCGAAGCGATTGATAGCCAAGCGGCAGCGATTCTTCAGGCATGGCATGCCGGCTCTGAAGCAGGTCATGGTATTGCTGATGTGTTGTTTGGTGATTACAACCCTTCTGGAAAGTTACCCATGAGTTTTCCACGTCATGTCGGTCAGGCACCGCTCTATTACAATCAGAAAAATACTGGCCGACCAGGACCGCGTCCAGAGGTGTTTTGGACGCATTACACCGATTCACCGAATACGCCTTTATATCCGTTTGGTTTTGGTTTGAGTTATACCCAGTTTGATTACTCTGATCTTGCACTGGACCGAGATTCGATCGCGTTAGATGACGAAGTGACCGTTTCTATTACCTTGACGAATGTGGGTGATCGTGACGGCAGTGAAGTCGTTCAGCTATACATTCGTGATCGAGTAGCAAGTATTACTCGTCCAGTGAAAGAGTTAAAAGGCTTTAATAAGGTCTTTTTGGTGGCAGGGGAGTCGACAGAAATCACCTTTACTCTTGGTTATGAAGAGCTCGGATTTTACGGTTCTGATGGCACCTATAGGCTTGAACCGGGCGTATTTGATGTGCTCATTGGTAGCGATTCAGATCAATTAACGGGTGTCAGTTTTACCGTTCAACAGCCTTAGGGTCATTGTCCAGGGTGTATTGATTGATACTAAGTAATTTTTGTCGAATATCCATCAAGATTTCACCAAAGACATTTAAACCTCTGCGGTCTCGCCCGCAGCCCCAGAAATAATCATACTGATTGTTTTCGATTATTTTTTTTGGATTGGAGACCATCAGTTGGTTGGCTATCTGCGGGTATGTTCGACACTTAATATAGCTCGCTCTCGTCATATACGCCCGTTTTTTTGTTCCCCAATCGGGACGCATTTTCTTGAGTCGTGAACGACCTCTACTGCGAGCTAACTCAGGACTTTTTGCCTCTCGAATGTTGTTTTGATGTTGCTGGTTAGTAAACTTCATCGCTTGAAAATAATGTTCGACACTCGGCCACATAACATTGTCGAGCTCAAAGGGGTAATGCGCAAAACTTGATAATGGTTCATGACTATTAGTACGCGATAAAAAAATTGCTTGTTCGTCAATGTCTGAAAAAAGTGCCATAGATTGATCCTCATTCATTGTTTGCCTTTTTTAAGGTGTTGATATGACATTGTTAACGTGGTTATGAAAGTGACTCAAAGCGCTGTTGCTGACAACTATGGTTTTGAATTGCCCCGTGGATTGATGGCAAAGCCATTTTATTCAGCAAGCGCGTGATCAACGATCGAATGGCTCACCATGAGAATGGCTTACCATGAGAATGGCTCATCACGACAATTTGTTCAAACTTTAAATAACAAACTGCGAATTGAATGACGGCTCGTGCTTTTGGTAAGGGCTGTCGAGTTGAGGCGGGGGAACAATGGTGCCGATATGTCTTGCCACCATTAAATCGCCAGTCCTAGCTCGAGCAATGATTACTGGACCAAGTCATGAGCCACAGCAGACGATCACTCATAGAGTAGAATGGGCGCTATATTGAGACAGTTGCGAAAATTTGCCATTTTTATTACTGTGACAGCAGAGTCGAAATTGTTTAAATGTCTGTATTAAGTTACTGATTTTAATCAAATAATATTGCAGTTGTGAGTCTTTGCGTTAAGATAGAGAAGGCACCTATACATTTGAGGGGCAAGTGATAGACCAAGATTAAGAGGCATAACGGCGGACGTGCTTGTTATCAAGTCAAAGGGTTATTGCTAGTGGCCATTGAAAGAATCTGAACAACGGTGAAATCCGTGTGTAAAAAACGGCTATCGGTCAATGTAATGCTGTCAAGTTAGTGTAAGACGACCTTTGTCCTTGCAGGCAAGCATCTTGCAGGCAAGCATCTTGCAGGATTGACGAGTCGAATGGAGTGATGTGGTGACTCCGCGAGACTGTACTGACACAATACCCAGAATAACTTACGCTGTAAAAGAATTTTTATTATGAATACTCCATTATCTGAACAACGGTATGACGTAGCGATTATTGGCGCAGGCGTGGCAGGCAGCTACTGTGCTGAACGGTTACACTCAGCAGGGCTCAACGTCTGCGTCATTGATAAAAGCCGCGGTACGGGTGGTAGGGCCTCAAGCAAGCGTTTAGCGGCCAATAGCAGTGATCAGAGCGTATCGCAAAGCTGTGAACTTGGCGCTCCTTTCTTTCACTTAGAAGATCAGCAATTAGCGTCATCCATCCATCGCTGGTTAGCCGCGTGCGTTATTGCGCCATGGCCCGCGGCGGATCAACATGATCAGATCGCGTATACGGGCACACCGACAATGTCGGCGTTAACGCGTCATATGATTAAGGGCTGTGATTTTTACGGCAATGAAAAAATCAGCATCATTGAATCTGATCATCAAGGTTGGCGATTACTTAACGAGAGTTACCAGTGTCGATTGTGGGCTAAACAATTAATTATTACCGCACCGGCCGCACAGAGTGCTGTTCTTTTAAGTGGTTCTGACGCACCAGAGACGTGGCTGCTTGATGCGCACCGTGCCACGCTTGCCTGCTCACCACAATGGGCATCGGTAGTCACGTTGACCGATACATGCAATACAATGATGAGCCCTTTAGAGTTAGACTGCTTGAAAAGCTTGCCATCAGTCATTGAATTAGATAACGAACCCATAGCTCGTATCATTTGTGACGGTGACAAGCCGCAACGAACACCGTTGCAGTCTCGTTGGGTGTTGCAGGCCGACCAAGATTGGAGCCAACAGCATATAGACGCTGAAGCACAGTGGGTATCAGAGCAATTACTCTCATGCTTTATTGTTTGGCTTAATAAAAGACAAGATTATGTGTTTGCAGCCAAAGATTTTAGTTTATTGCCCGCTCATCGCTGGCGTCTAGGTCGCCATCATGCGTTTTTATCTGCTGACATGGCTTTGACCGCTGACTCAAATAATCGGTCTAAAATGAGTTTAGATTACCGTTGGAGTCAATCATTGGGCGTCGCGGTTGCTGCTGACTGGTTAGGCGAGGGCAGTGTTTATGCAGCGATGAAAAGCGCCGACAATCTCGTCAATGCGATGTTGGCATCAACGTAGATCAGTTCGTTACCAATCAATCGTTTGATTGTCCCAATCAAGATAAGACAATGCGCCATCAACCGGTGTTTGAGCAATAATTAATAACAACTGACGAGCGACAAACTCTGGGCTAAAGAGCTTCCCATCGGGCACATTTTTTTGGAACGGTTTTGAAAGTGGCGTGTCAGTCGTACCCGGATGAAAAGCGATTAATTTGACATTCTTTGTTCGCCGAGCGTATTCGATAGCAGCGGTTTTCAGCAACATATTTAAAGCCGCTTTTGACGCACGATAGCTGTACCAGCCGCCCATATTGTTGTCATTAATGCTGCCAACACGGGCGCTAAGAAAAACCATATGGCAGGTACTTTTACCTAACAGAACGGGCCTTAAGGCTTTTAACCAAAGAGCAGGGATTATGGTGTTGGTATGAAAGACTTGTTGCATGACTTCTAGATTTAACTCTTCGACACGCTTTTCTGGTGTAAAAGTATCATCATGCAATAGGCCATTACAAATAAATACTCGATCGATGTATTGCTCATTAATTTTTCCTTGTTCGAGTAATTGCTGGCATACATTATCGATAGCAGTTTCATTATACTCACTGACTAACCAGTGCAATCGTTGATTTCGAGCTAGGTTTTCTGGGCAAGACGAACGGCTAACGGCGATAACTTGCGTGCCTTTTTCTTCTGATAATAACTGCTCAATAAGTGCGAGGGCAATGCCACTACTTGCACCGATCACAAGTGCGTGTTGTTTTTGAACAGTAGACGCCGTCATAGTGGTTACTCTGGTAATGTGGGTGATGGGAGTAAAGTTTGGTCGTAAGGATTCTAACAATCGTGTAAATACATGCTAAAATTACGCGTATGAGACGCCTATAGATCATTATTAGAAAGCATTAAACGGTCTTTAATGATGGTTTTTAATCCAAAAATATCGATTTGGCGTAAAAAAAGTATTGTACAATAAAAAATGTGCATCGAATGACACTAACTCTTTGAGGAATCAACATGACTTTTGATAGCAATTATTCAATGAACCGTATTTCTATTTACCCTATTGTTGGTCTCTTAAGTCTTGTATTCAGCGCATCAAGTTTCGCCTCTTGCGCCGATATTTTTGACCATAAAATGCGGCAGCTTCATTCTCAGAATCAAATTGATATTTGTCAGTTGGTCGAAGAAAAGCCAGTATTAGTGATCAATACTGCCAGCCATTGCGGGTTTACTAAGCAATTTAAAGGCTTAGAAAAATTACATCAGCAATTTTCTGAGAGTGGTTTGGTGGTTATTGGTTTTGCAAGTGATGATTTCAACCAAGAAGATAAAGACGAGTCTAAAGCGGCTGACATTTGCTATGTCAACTATGGGGTCACATTTACTATGTTAGCCCCAAGCAGTGTTAAAGGCGAGAAAGCAAATCCTGTTTTCAAAGGATTAAATCAGCAAGCAAAATCGCCCAACTGGAATTTCAATAAATACTTGGTCGATAGGCAAGGCAATGTGGTGGAGCATTTCGGCAGCAGGGTGTCGCCAAGCAGTGATAAGCTTAGACAGGCAATTGAATCGATTTTATAGATTAGGATATGGTTGATTCAATAAGATGCTGAAAATTTCCATTAGTCGCCTGGCCGACATTGAGCTCATAGAAGATGTAGAGATACTTTCCATTGACTGTGCACTTTATACCGTGAGGGCGATTATTCAGGGCCAGCAGTATCGTGTCGTCGACAAGCGCGACAAGCCTTATACCAAAAATTCTGTTGAACACATAAAAAAAGATCTTCATAATTGCAATATTAAAAGTTTAGCCTTGGTGCATCAAAGCGCATTCGATGAGATGGTCGGTCAACCCAATCGCGAGTCAAGTAATGCCATTCGTGTGCCGCTCAGTTTACGTTAGCGTTTATTATTCACTCCCTCTTTATTAATTAAGGCGAAGGCCATGTCATCTAATTTGTTGGTCCTCCCCCATCAATTGTTTAAACAGCACAACGGCCTGACCGCCTCGCAGAGCAAGGTTTTATTGGTCGAGGCACCATTGCACTTTGATATTCAGCGCAGTGGTGCTTGGCATCATAAACAGCAGTTAGTTTTACAGCGTGCCGCTATGAAGAGCTATCAAATATATTTGGAAGGCTTAGGGCATGAGGTTGTCTATTATGAGGCCCAAGAAAAAGTTCTGTTTTCTTTAATGGCCGATGTCACTACTGATCAATTAACGGTTATGGACCCAGTCAATACCAAATTGAAAGGGTTCATTGAAGCGGCAGCAAAAAAATATAAAGTCAATATTGATTGGATAGAATCTCAGGGATTCATTAATAGCCATGCTGAGAATCAAACCTATAGAGACGCCCGCAAACGTTGGTTCATGGCAGACTTTTATCAGCAACAGAGAAAAAAACTCAACATTTTAATGGACGATAATAAACCCTTAGGTGGAAAGTGGAGCTTCGATGCTGAGAATCGAAAAAAAATTCCCAAAGCCCTGCGTGCTGATATTCCTGAATTAGTTTTTCCACCGAGTAATGCTGTGGTAAAAGAGGCGCAAGCATATATTGACAAACGGTTTCCCGACGCACTTGGTCAGGCCGAGCGTTTTTTTTACCCAACGAATTTTATTGAAGCCGAGCAATGGTTAGAGCGGTTTTTTGTGCAGCGTTTTGCCCGTTTTGGCGATTATGAAGATGCCTTAGTACCCCAGCAAAACTGGCTTTACCACAGTGTTTTAACTCCTATGATGAACATAGGTTTGTTGACACCAATGCAGGTAGTGAATGCGGCATTAGCCTACGCCAAACGTGATGATATTGATCCGGTTTCGCTGGCCAGTTTAGAAGGTTTTATTCGTCAGATTATTGGTTGGCGAGAATTTATGCGGGCCACTTACGATGACCTAGGGCCTACCATGCGCGCGGGTAATCACTGGCAGCATGAACACCGTTTGCCGAACAGCTTTTATCAGGGTACAACCGGCATTGACCCTATTGACGACGTAGTAAAGCGGGTGTTGGATACCGGTTATTGTCATCACATTGAGCGTTTGATGGTTATCGGCGGGTTTATGTTTTTATGCGAGATTCATCCTGATGAGATCTATCGATGGTTTATGAGTTTATTTGTCGATGCTTATGACTGGGTCATGGTGCCTAATGTCTATGCCATGAGTCAACATGCGGATGGTGGATTGATCACCACTAAGCCGTACTTTTCTGGCTCCGCTTATCTGCGTAAAATGGGTTATGACACCAAAGGTGAGTGGTCGGATTTATGGGACGCACTTTACTGGCGTTGGATTTGGCGTCAGAGAGAGCCGTTGGCAAAAAATCCGCGGTGGGCCATGATGTGTCGCTTGGCTGAAAAAATGGATAACAAAAAAATGTCAGCGCATTTAGCCTTAGCTGAAGAGTATCTTGGTGGTTTTGAGCGACGCAGCTAACTTAATCACTGGCGAGTTAAACTATTTACAATGAATCTAAGTCGTCAAGCGTCTATTATTGGGCATTGAATTTTTGGTGACGGCATCATGACTGAAAAACACTCAGATAAAAGCGAGAATCCACGGGTACTTACGGGTATTACCACCACCGGTAGTCCCCATTTGGGTAATTACGTTGGGGCGATAAAACCGGCTATTCAGGCCAGTCAGGCTGATAATGTTGATTCCTTTCTTTTTTTGGCCGATTACCATGCCATGATCAAGAGTCATGAGCCCGATAAAATCCACCAGTCCACTATAGAAATCGCTGCTTCTTGGCTCGCCTTAGGCTTGGATGCTGATCAAGTAACTTTCTATCGCCAGTCTGACGTGCCAGAAATCATGGAGTTGTCGTGGATATTGACCTGTTGGACGGCCAAGGGTTTGATGAACCGTGCTCACGCTTATAAGGCTAACGTCCAAAGCAACGAGGCGAATAACGACGATGCTGATTTTGGTATTACTATGGGCTTGTTTAGTTACCCAGTGTTAATGGCAGCAGATATTTTAATGTTTAATGGTTTTAAAATTCCAGTCGGTCGTGATCAAATTCAACACGTCGAAATGGCACGTGATATTGCCCAGCGATTTAATCATCATTATGGCGATCATTTCGTATTGCCCGAAGCGATGATTGACGATAACGTTGCGGTCTTGCAAGGTCTTGACGGGCGTAAAATGAGTAAGAGCTACAACAACACAATTCCTTTATTTGACACTGAGAAAAAACTTAAAAAGTCGATTAATAAAATTAAAACTAATTTGTTGGAACCTGGCGATCCCAAGGACGCTGATAATTCAACTGTATTTCAGGTGTGGCGAGCTTTTGCCAGTGCTGAACAAACGGCTGATATGCGCCAGCAATTCGCTGACGGTATCGCTTGGGGCGAAGCTAAAAGATGTTTATTTGAATTGATTAACCAGGAACTAGCGGAGCCGCGTCAACGCTATGCAGAGTTGATGGCCGACCCCATTGCCATGGAAAAAATACTCTTAGCTGGGGCTGAAAAAGCCCGTGACGTTTCAGTCCCTAAGCTGTCTGACATTCGTTCAGCGATTGGAATTCGTCCCATAACTGGTAAATAATTATTTGCATCATCCACGTTTACGGCCGTTTCTTTTGTTGTTGTCGCATGGCGTGAAGGAGAGGCTCGGTGTAACCACTGGGTTGCTCTTTACCTTCAAAGATCAATGCCTTGGCGGCTTGAAAGGCAAGGCTATTATCAAGCGCAGGCGTCATCATTTGATAATCAGGGTCATTGGCATTTTGCTGGTCAACCACCACGGCCATTCGTTGTAAAGAATCGACTACTTGTTGCTCCGTACAAATTTTATGATGCAACCAATTAGCAATATGCTGACTTGAAATACGCAGGGTTGCACGATCTTCCATTAAGCCAACATTGTGAATGTTCGGTACTTTAGAGCAACCCACGCCGTCGTTAATCCACCGCACGACATAACCAAGAATACCTTGATTATTGTTATCTAATTGCTGTTGTATGATCTCATCATCGAGCGAATGTGGCATTAACATTAACGGCAATTTGACAAGATCTAATTGGTGGTTACTGACTGAGTTCGCTTGCTGATCGATCAGATTCTGTTGAACGGCCATAACGTCGGTGACGTGATAATGCATTGCATGAAGTGTCGCAGCCGTAGGGGAGGGAACCCAAGCACAGTTAGCGCCACTTTTAGGGTGGTTATCTTTAGTCTCTAGCATTGCCTTCATCTCATCAGGCATCGCCCACATGCCTTTGCCGATTTGAGCTTTGCCTGAAAAGCCACATGCTAACCCTATGGCTACATTTGAGAGCTCATAGGCTTTGATCCATGGCGCGTCTTTGATGGTGTCTTTAGGCAATATAGGTCCAGCTTGCATGGCGGTATGAATTTCATCGCCAGTCCGATCTAAGAAGCCAGTATTTATAAAAATAACACGTTCTCTCGCTGCATGGATACAGGCTTTTAAATTTAAAGAAGTGCGCCGCTCTTCGTCCATAATACCAAGCTTTAAACTATTGGCTGGCAAGCTCAGTTGCTGTTCAATTCGGCTAAACAAATCACAAGTGAAGGTCACCTCTTCGGGGCCATGCATCTTGGGCTTAACAATGTACATGCTGCCTGTACTTGAATTGGCCAGCGTGTTGCGTTGTTGCATATCGTATAAGGCTATTGTGGCAGTAATAATACCGTCCATAATGCCTTCTGGAATGGGCTGGCCCTCAGCGTCGATGATTGCATTGTTAGTCATTAAATGACCCACGTTTCGTACTAATAGTAAACTGCGTCCCGATAGTGAAAAAGTTTTTCCGTTAGGTGAAAAATAATGACGGTCTCCATTTAGGCCGCGTTGCATGACTTTTCCAGCTTTATGAAAAGAAGTGGTGAGGTCGCTGCGCATTAAACCGAGCCAATTTCGGTAGACTTCGGTTTTGTCTTCAGCGTCGACTGCGGCAACCGAATCTTCGCAATCTTGAATAGTGGTGACTGCCGATTCTAAAATAATATCTTGGATACTTGCGCGGTCATCGCGACCAATAGCACCGTGACTATCAAACATCAATTCAATGTGCAGTTGATTTTTTTTCAGCAATAGGCTGGTGGGTGCTGAAGGCGCACCCGTATAGCCGACCAGTTGTTCAGGGTCTTTTAATAATGTTGTCGTCTCGTCTAATGTGACTCGAAGTTGTCCGTCATGTATTGCATAGCTATTTGCATCGGCGTGACTGCCATTCACCAAGGGTGCCGCTACGTCAAGATGAGCGCGGGCGAAGCGAATAACCTCAGCGCCTCTAACCGGGTCATAGCCAGATGGCTCGCTGGCAGGTGACGCAATCACATTACTGCCGTAGAGCGCGTCATATAGGCTGCCCCATCGTGCATTCGTGGCATTTAATGCATAGCGTGCATTTTTGACCGGCACAACTAATTGTGGTCCAGCAATGCGGGCAATAGCGTCATCGGCATTATCGGTACTTATTGCAAAGTGCTCGACCTCGCGAGTGATATAACCGATGTCTTTTAAAAATGCCAATTGTGTGTCACTGTCGATAGGCTGCGAGTCGCTGTGGTTTGAATACCATTGGTCAAGCTTGGTTTGTAACGATTCACGTTTCGCCAGTAATTGTCGATTTTTGGGTGAAAACTCCGAGAGTACGTCAGAGAAGTTTTGCCAGAATTGCGTCGTATTTAATGACAGTCCGGGTAAAACTTCTGTTTCAATAAACTCACACAGTTGAGGCGCGACCTTGAGTGCGTTTCGGCTAATGTAGTTAGAGTGGTCTGCGGCGAGTGGGGTTTTGGTATTTGATGGCATCTGTTGTGAACCTTGTTGGGGTTTATCTTAGCGTGGCTGACCACGGTATGGCGACTTTAATAACGCTCTCATACGGCTCTAATGCCGCTCTGATACAGCTATAGTGGGCCACATAACGCCATGTATTATATTTATATTACTTATTTATTCTATTTTTATAATGAATAAATTTTCCATTGCAGCTAGAAAAAAGCTTGATTTAAGCGATTAATATTCAAAGATTGCCTTTGACCGATGCCGCGAGTGTTTTGATTTCCTCGCGCAACCATTTATGAGCGATATTATGATGGAGAACCGGACTCCATGCCATTTTGATCTCAATCGGCACAATTGGAAAAGGCGGCTTAGCAATATGAATGCCTGGGGTATTGCGCCAAAGTAATGCCGCTCGCATCGGCAACGTAGCAATGAGTTCTTTGCTGTTGAGTAGATAATTAGACACTTGGTAGTTACGGGTGAATAAAGTAATTTTACGTTTTTTTTCAATATCGGCTAATGCTTCATCAACCCAGCCTAATTTTTGGCTGTGTTTAGGGCTCATTCCTGTTCCCACACCAATACCGGTCTTACTGACCCAAATGTGTTGTGACTCGAGATAAGCATCAAGAGTGAGTGAATCTAGAGAAGAATGATTGGTACCCATTAAACAAGCAAAGTTATCTCGCCAAATGCTTTTTTGGTGAAATGAATCGGGTAAATGGTCAAAACGGTTGATGGCCATGTCAATATCGCCACGCTCTAAATCGCTAAAACTCGCATCACTTGGCGTTAATACATCTAGCGTGACATTGGGCGCGAGTTGATTTAAGCGACCCAATAGCGGTGCAAGTAAAGTGCTTTCAATATAATCACTGGCCATAATGCGAAAGGTTCTGACGCTAGTAGAAGGGTCAAACTGATCAACTGGTTGTAATGCAAGCTCTGCACGTGACAGCGCTTCGACAACTAAGGGTTCCATTTTTTTAGCTCGTTCGGTGGGTGTCATGCCTGAGCTGGTTCTTACTAAAATAGGATCACCGAGAAGATCGCGTAAGCGGCGCAAAGCATTACTCATCGCTGGTTGGGTAATGCCTAGTTTCTCGGCGGCACGTGACACGCTTCGCTCTTTTAATAAAGTATTGAGATAGACTAATAAATTCAGATCTATTCGTTTCACGTTCATAAGCGATGCCCTTTTAGTATTATTCACTAGATACATGAACCGGATCATTAATATAAATTTCATTAATCTTCTTTATTCTATTAATATTTCAACCAAATGGCAAATTGACCTAAACCTCTCTTTAATAAAAACGCGAACGTCGTATTTTTTATTACCAAGATCTTTTTGTTAGCTAAAAACGGTCTTCAACGATCAATTTTTAGCCGAAAATTTTCAAAGCGATGCGCTACCCGACCATAAAGGAATAATTACCATGCCCTACACAGAGGATATCAAGCACATTTCAGCATTACGTCAGCAAGAGGCTGGCCGGTGGAATGCCATTAACCCAGAATATGTTGCAAGAATGCGGGTTCAAAATCGATTTCAAAATGGCTTAGAAATTGCTAAATACACGGCTGCGATTATGCGCAAAGACATGGCTGAATACGATGCTGACTCGTCACAATACACCCAGTCACTCGGTTGTTGGCATGGCTTCGTAGGACAGCAAAAGATGCTCGCGGTAAAAAAACACCACGGTACAACGGATAAAAGCTACTTGTACCTCTCTGGCTGGATGGTAGCGGCATTACGCTCTGATTTCGGGCCATTACCTGATCAGTCGATGCATGAGAAAACCTCTGTATCAAGTTTAATCGAAGAGCTTTACACGTTTTTAAGGCAGGCCGATGCACGCGAACTGGGCGATCTATTTAAGGCCCTTGACGTCGCTGTTGAGGCCAGTGACACGGCAGAAGAGCAGTCATTACTGCGCCAGATAGAAAATTATGAAACGCACGTGGTTCCCATTGTGGCTGACATTGATGCCGGCTTCGGCAACGAAGAGGCGACCTACTTGCTAGCAAAAAGAATGATCGAGGCAGGGGCTTGTTGTATTCAAATTGAAAATCAGGTGTCAGATGCAAAGCAATGTGGACACCAAGACGGCAAGGTTACGGTTCCGCATGAAGATTTTCTGGCTAAGATTAATGCTGTTCGTTATGCATTTCTAGAATTAGGCGTCGATGACGGCATCATTGTGGCTAGAACTGACTCATTGGGTGCAGGGTTAACTCAAAAAATACCAGTGTCGTTACGTGATGGTGACTTGGCTGCTCAATATAACGATTTCCTAGAAACCACACCGATTAATTCCCCAGAGGATGTCAATGACGGTGATATGTTGCTCAAGCATAACGGTGAATTGGTTAAGCCGGTGCGTTTGCCTAATGGCTTATATCGGTTCAAACCTAATACCGGCGAGGCACGCTGTGTGCTTGATTGTATTACGTCGCTACAAAATGGCGCTGATTTAATTTGGATCGAAACAGAAAAGCCACACGTTAAACAAATTGGCGACATGGTTAATGCGGTTCGTGAGCAGGTGCCTAACGCTAAATTAGTTTATAACAACTCACCATCGTTCAACTGGACGTTAAATTTCCGCCAACAAATATTTGACCTATGGTCAGAGCAAGGCAAAGATGTTTCAGCGTATTGTCGAGAAGATTTAATGAGCATCGATTACGATACAACCGATTTGGCCATAGCTGCCGATGAAAAGATTCGTACTTTTCAAGCTGATGGCGCAAGAGAGTCGGGTATTTTCCATCATTTAATTACCCTGCCCACGTACCACACTACGGCATTATCAACCGACAATTTAGCTAAAGGTTACTTTGGTGATGAAGGCATGCTGGCTTATGTTGAAGGCGTTCAACGCAAAGAATTACGACAAGGGCTGGCCTGTGTTAAGCATCAAGCGATGGCGGGTTCTAATATTGGTGATGATCATAAAGAGTATTTTTCAGGTGAGCAGGCTCTGAAAGCATCGGGTAAAGATAATACGATGAACCAATTTGACTAAGCCTTATTAGGGCATGTTCAGTGAGTAGATTGTAGTTAGCTTTAGAGCCAGCATGACAAATATTGTCACTGGCTCTTTTTTTTTTAAAAATAAACGTTACACTCATAACTGATTTAAACCGTTTAGAAGGGTTGTTTTAGCATGCATAAAATCGTTTCTACTCCCGATCTCTGTGATCAATTCGACCAGCAGATTGACATTGTTGCACCTATATTTAGGCATTACGGTGGCGTTCAACAAGCCTATGGACAAATAGCGACTGTGGCTTGTTTTGAAGATAATTCTTTGGTTGCTGAACAAGTGAAATTACCCGGTAAAGGTCGTGTGTTAGTTGTTGATGGCGGTGCATCGATGCGTTGCTCCTTACTTGGCGATCAACTCGCAGCGACAGCGATTGACAACGGCTGGTCTGCGATTTTAATTAACGGCTGCCTTAGAGATGTTGAGATTATCGTTTCCATGCCTATTCTCATAATGGCATTGGCTTCAGTTCCCCGTAAGACCATCAAAGCAGGAAAAGGGAAGCTCAATATGCCCGTGGAATTTGGTGGCGTAAGCTTTGAACCTGATCACTACCTCTTTGCCGACCAAACAGGGATAATTGTTGCAAAAGATAATTTACTGGCCCTTTCTGGTTAATGGGTTGTTAGCTGTGTTTTGACGCGTATGCATGCGGCACAATGGCAGCATAGACACTGACAAGTTGGAGACTGTCGGGCCAAAATCGATTATTCTGCACGGCCCGTCATTGTGAAGGAATGAACGGTTATTTAAATAATGAATGTGGATGAAGAAAAATAATGAACACACCTGAATTGATCGCCAGTACTATCCTTGAAGGCTATGAGGCCATGATGGTCGATTTTATGCAGGTGACACTGGGGGCTCAATCGCGATTTGAACAAGCACAATGGCACGATGTTCACGCGGCTATGCGCTTACGATTAAATGTCTATAAACAAAAAATCGGTGATATTGAAGAGCAGTGCATGTCCTTGGCTTCCGAACAATTAAAAAGCATGGACAGTTGGCGAGAAGTAAAGATTCGTTATGGCGAGATGATTAAAGACCATCCCAATAATTTAATTGCGGAATCATTTTTTAATTCAGTATTCAGCCGCGTTTTTGGTCACGTTGCTATCCGAAGCAGTACTGTATTTGCAGGGGTTAAACAATTAGATGCAGAAGGGATTAACGCTGACGAAGTTTTGGTTGAGTTTTCGTATCAAAAAAGCTTAAAGCAAGTAATGAAAGATATGCTGGAGCATTTTCAGTTTAGTATTCCCTATGAAGATATCGATCGTGATGTTGAGCAGATTGTCGCTTATGTGAATGATTTTTTTGCTGATATTAGACCGATAGACGGTGATATCTCTATCAAGATTTTTGAGTCAGTATTTTTTAGAAATAAAGGCGCTTACTTAATCGGTTATATTGATTTGCCTGATGAAATAATTCCTGTGGCATTGCCATTTATGCACAATGAAGACGGCCAGGTTTATGTTGACACGGTGGTGCTGGGCAGCGATGAAATCAGTATGATATTTAGTTTTACTCGGTCTTACTTTATGGTTGATGCGCCAATACCGGCTAAATACGTTGCTATCTTAAAAAGAATGATGCCTCACAAAGAAATTTTTGAACTCTTTACAGCCATTGGTTTTGCTAAGCACGGCAAAACAGCGTTTTATCAATACGCAGTGTCCTTTACAAAGCAAATACCTGCTGAGCAAGAGTACAATTCGGCGCCAGGGATTAAAGGGATGGTGATGCTAGTATTCACCTTGCCCGATTTTGATTACGTATATAAAGTGATAAAAGATCGTTTTACGCCTCCTAAAGACATGACCCGTAAACAGGTCGAGCAGAAATACAGCATGGTGAAAAGCTCTGATCGAGCAGGGCGAATGGCTGATATTTATGAGTTTAGATATTTGGCCTTTGATAAGCGACGTTTTTCTGATGAAATGATGGCCGAACTTTATAAAGAGGTGCCGTCAATGTTTGAGATTTCGGGGAATGCGCTCATTCTAAAGCACGTCTATGTTGAGCGCAAAATGACCCCACTGAATTTATACCTGCCTGATGCAGATGATGCTAGTACTTATGGTGCCATTGATGAATACGGTAATGCAATTAAGCAATTAGCGGCAGCTAATATATTTCCTGGCGATATGTTGCTTAAGAATTTTGGTGTAACCCGTCATGGCCGTGTCGTTTTCTATGATTACGATGAGATATGCCCGCTTGCAGAGTGTAATTTTCGAAAGATACCTGAGCCGATGACTGAAGAGCAAGAGATGGCTTCAGGAGCTTGGTTTGATGTGAAAGATAACGATATTTTTCCGGAGGAGTTTCGCTTGTTTTTTACTGGCAACCCTAAAGCGAAACGAGTGTTTAACCAGTTGCATGCCGATATTTATGATTATCAATTCTGGCAGAATTTGCAAAATAAAATTGATGGTGGTTATGTTACTGACGTATTTCCTTATCGAAGACAAAAGCGATTTAAACGATTAGCGTGAGGGATGTTAAGTGACTAATCTCGTCGTAGCTTGTCGTTTGGGGCTATCGGAGTAGGGAAGTTAAAGATCACAATATAAGTTGAAATAATAAAGCTTAAAATAGCTGTGGCTTGTATTAAATGCGAGGCGTCCTCACCTATCAGTAAGGCACTTGTTGCAACGTAAGCGATTAATAAAGAAAACTCACTATTTTGACCCAGTCTAAAACCAACACTCCACGCTAAATCACGATGCTCATCCATCCCTTGCAGAAGTGACCGAAATACTACGGGTTTGACGGCCGTCATGATCACGGCCAGTAAACAGGCGGGTAAAAGTATATCGCCGAGCAAGTTAAGATTAAACCGAGCGCCTAAGGCAAAGAAGAACAAAATTAAAAAGAAATCGCGTAAAGGTTTTAGGTTAATGGCAATGTATTGAGATATTGGGCTGGTAGCGAGAGTAATGCCGGCGATAAAGGCACCGATCTCAGCGGATAAACCAAGCGCGGTTGCCGCTTCAGCCATGCCTAAGCACCAACCGATAGCCAATAAAAAGATGTATTCTTGAAAGCGATCAAATCGTTTAATTAACGCCAATAGCAGGTATTTTACGGCAAGGTAAGCAGCGAGGGCTAACGCGGGTAAGCCGACTAACGCCTTAGCAATTAATTCCAAATTAAATTCACCCGCATCGCTGCTGAGTAAAATGATTAATACGAAAATGGCCAGTAAATCTTGCAGGAGTAATAAGCCAATGATTAATTCACCGGTATGCCGATGGTGAAGCACCGTGGTTGGCAGTAGCTTAATACTAATAATAGTGCTTGAAAACATCATGGCTGCGCCAATGACCAACGACTCAACCAAGCTAAAACCAAAGCTACAAGCAATGCCAAATCCAATTGTTGCAAATACACTGGCACTTAATAAGGCGACTAAAGTGGCTTTTTTCGCAACTGAAAATAAGGCTTTGGGTTGCATGTCAAGACCCAATAAAAACAATAAAAATATAATGCCTATATGACCGCTTTCTTCAAGCAGTTCAATATCGTTAATTAATTCGAACCCATAGGGACCTATTAATGCACCTAATAAGATGTAGGCAATAATCAGCGGTTGACGGGTGTATAGAGCCAGCGAGGCGAGAACAGCAGCACCGCTGAAAATTAAAAAAAATGAGAAAGTAAGTGAGTCAGGTTCCATGCATTGACTATGCCCGAATTGCGTTCGGCCATCAAGTGGGTTTGTTTTGCTAGCTGTAAAAATACAGTTGATCAGCGTATTATCTGTACGGATTTAGCGCTGTTTAAAAATAGGTTTGCGTTGGTCGCTGCCGACTTGATAGCTTATCGAAAAATCATCGAGACTGCTAATAGCGGTTTCTGGATTGACGTCATCGCGCAGTAAAAAACTATTAAAACCGCAGCGTTGATAAAAGAACATTTGATCAGGAAGTACATCTCCAATCGCTCGAATCTCACCCTGGTAGTCAAAGTGGTCGCGTAAAGTGCGTGCGTAGGAATAGCCTCGACCATCAGAAAAAACAGGAAAATTGATAGCGATGAGACTAACTCTATGGCAAATGGAGGCTAACGGTTCGGCTGGTTCGTCACTGTCTAGCCATAAGCCGATATTTTCCTTGTCGATTACTTCCTGCTGATGATCTTGCCAGCGCGAAAACGGTAAAATAATACAATCATCTTCGGTTATCGTTGACAGGTCAAAGTTCTGTTCCTTATCGATTAACTGCCAGCGGTTGTCGCTGACTTGTCGATCTTTAATTAATAGTGCTGGGTTATTGTTCGGCATAGACGTATTCCTTAAACGGAGCGATGCCCACGCGTCGGTAGGTCTCAATAAAGGGTTCCTCTTCTGTTCGTTTATTGACATAAACATCGAGTATTTTCTGAATCACTGCAGGTATCTCTGCGTCTGAGAAAGAGGGCCCTAAAATCTTTCCGATTGAGGCATCTTTACTCATATTGCCGCCCAATGATACCTGATAAAACTCTTTGCCTTTTTTATCGACTCCTAAAATACCGATATGACCCACATGATGATGGCCACAAGCATTCATGCAGCCAGAAATATTTAAATCAATCGGGCCCAGATCATAAAGGTAATCAAGGTCGTCAAATTGTCGCTGTATAGCTTCTGCAATTGGGATTGACTTTGCATTAGCCAGTGCGCAGTAGTCGCCCCCAGGGCAACAGATAGGGTCAGATAAGTAGCCTAAATTAGGCGTAGCAATTGCCAGAGCTTTACACTTTTTCCAGAGCTCAAATAATTGCGATTTTTGAACATCGGCTAAGACAATATTTTGATGGTGCGTATTACGCAACAGGCCACCAGAGTAAGTGTCGGCCAAATCAGCAATTGCTTCCATTTGCATGTCGCTAATATCCCCCGGTGCTATCCCGGTAGGTTTAAGCGCAAGATTGACAATAGCATAGCCCGCTTGCTTGTGGGGCTGGACATTCTTATCTAGCCAATGACTAAATTCGCTCGATTCCAAACGTAGAGACTGTAATGATTCATTACAGATGTGGTCGTCGAAGATCTGGTAGTCGTGTGGGATGAAAAAATGTTTGACACGATCGACAGCTGCGACAGTGAGGGTGTTTTCATTGCCTTTGATGTACTTCCACTCTTGTTCTACCCGTTCGGCGAAGGCTTCTGCTCCCATTGCCTTGACTAATATTTTAATTCTTGCCTTGTACTTATTATCACGCCGGCCTAATTGGTTGTAGACCCGTAACACCGCTTCCAAGTAGGTAATTAAATGTGGCCAAGCTAAGTTAGGTTTAATCAGTTGGCTGATCACGGGTGTTCTTCCAAGACCGCCACCGACATGAACATTAAATTCGGTTTCACCTTGATCGTTATGAAGCAGTTCGACGCCAATATCATGAAATTTAAACGCTGCACGGTCTTCTTCTGTCGCACAGACGGCAATTTTAAATTTTCTCGGCAATAAAGCAAATTCAGGGTGAAAGGTTGACCATTGTCGAATCAGTTCACACCAAGGTCTCGGGTCTTCAATTTCATCAACGGCAACCCCAGCGTATTGGTCAGTGGTGGTATTGCGGATACAATTGCCACTGGTTTGAACCGCATGCATATCGACTGAGGCGAGTTCTTCTAAGATATCAGGCACGTCTTCAAGTCGAGGCCAGTTCAACTGAAAATTTTGCCGAGTAGAAACGTGAATATAGCCTTTGTCATAGTCGCGAGTAATGCTCGCTAATTTTCTCATTTGTGCTGTGGTGTAAAGGCCATAGGGGACAGCAACGCGAAGCATCGGCGCTAAGCGCTGCACATACAGTCCATTTTGTAAGCGCAGAGGGAGGAATTCAGCCTCACTTAATTGACCCGCCAGAAATCGCTGGGTTTGATCCCTGTATTGGTCAACGCGTTCTTTAATCAGTTGGCGGTCATATTGGTCATATTGGTACATAGCGTCAGTTGAATACTCTTTTGTCTGATCAAATAAAATAGGGCTGGGCTCGCATGGGTAGACCTTTATATGACAAAAAACGATTAATAACAATAATATTGATAGGTTATACCTGTTAATCGGCTAGCTATATCGTTTTTTCAGGTTGACTGGACTCGATTACTAATAGAAAGGCAATTTTAGGCGTAATTTACTGTTTAAAGTTGAAGTGTAACGGGTAAAATGCTCTTAAAAGGGCATTGCAGCTCCACCCGCGGTGCTGCTGTCGAGAAAAATTCCGGTGAGGAAAAAGATGCGCGATTCAAATAATAGTCTTGAAGACCCGTCAGAGATAGAGCGAGATGGCGATAGTCGAGTCGACATGTGGTGTTCGGTAGCATTGGTGTTTTTGGCTTGGGCAGTTGCTATGCATTGGTTGATGGGCATGTAACTATTTATACGTTTAAAGACCGCTGCTCGTCAACACGCCTTTGACTACAATGGCAACCGTTATAACGAATAATCCAGTAAAGATAATGCCCGCAGCGATATAAATATAAATACTGCCTTTTGCATTAAAATCTTTTTCTTGGTTTTTTTTACTTTGCACGCCAACCGCAGCTGCCAACACACTCGTAATAATGTGCATCAAAGGAAGTTGAGTGCTGTCTTGATCGATTGCTGGCTGCTGTTGTAGTTCTCCAGTAGTTTGATCATCATCATCACTCGACTTAATCATACTCACTCCAATATGGGTTGTAACCAGCGCGTCATTTCTTCGGTTGATTTATTTTTTCGCTCAGCAAGGCTCGTCAGTTGATCGTCAGAGATTTTGCCGGTGCCAAAATATTGGGCTTCTGGATGTGAGAAATAAAATCCACTCACCGAAGAAGCCGGTGTCATGGCGAAGTGTTCGGTTAATGACACACCTATGGCGGTCTCGGCATCGAGCAGCGAGAATAAGGTTTCTTTTTCAGTATGGTCTGGGCAGGCAGGGTAGCCTGGTGCAGGACGGATACCTTGATAGTGTTCTTTAATTAATTCCTCGTTGCTAAACGTTTCAGTTTCGATATAACCCCAAAACTCGGTTCTTACCCGCTGATGCAAATGTTCGGCAAAGGCTTCTGCTAAACGATCCGCAAGAGCCTTGATCATAATGCTGTTGTAATCATCACCGTCGGCTTCAAATTCTTTTGCTAGTTGCTCTGCCTTAATGCCGGTGGTTACGACAAAACCGCCGACGTAATCAATTTTTTTTGATTCAAGCGGAGCAACAAAATCAGCCAATGAAAGGTTTGGTTTTTTATTGGGCTTATTGGTTTGCTGACGGATATGATGCAAGCGCGCCAGTTCTTCACTACGATCTTGATGGCTATATATAACAATATCATCATCATTAATTTGATTAGCTGGCCAGAACTGAAACACAGCCCGCGCTTCGAGTAATTGTTCATCGACGATGCGTTTAAGCATTGCTTGAGCATCATTAAACAGACTGGTTGCAGCCTCGCCAACAACGTTGTCTGTTAAAATGCGCGGATATTTCCCAGCCAAATCCCAAGTAATAAAAAACGGTGTCCAATCAATAGAATCAATTAAGGTGCTGATTGGGTAATCAGTCAACACCTGACGTTCGGTGACCGTTGGAACAGGCGGTGTGTAGTCGTCCCAGTTTAGTTGGGCTTTATTGGCTATTGCCGTTAAATAGCTTAAAGGCGCTGCCTTGGGTTTTCGATTGGCGTGCCGGATCCGAACTTTTTCATAATCTTGTCGAGTTTTTTCAACAAATTCAGGCTTCAACTCATCACTGATTAGTTTGGTTGCCACTGCCACGCTGCGTGAAGCATCGGGCACGTAAATAACCTGATCGTTGGAATAATTTTGTTCGATTTTGACTGCGGTATGCGCTTTAGACGTGGTTGCCCCACCAATTAATAAAGGCACTGTAAAGTTTTGACGTTGCATTTCTTTAGCGACGTAAACCATTTCATCCAGTGAGGGAGTGATTAGACCGCTGAGACCAATGACATCGACATCTTCTTGGCGGGCTTTAGTCAATATATCTTCGCAAGAAACCATCACGCCCATATCGATGACCTCGAAATTATTGCACTGCAGCACAACACCGACTATATTTTTGCCAATGTCGTGAACGTCGCCCTTGACCGTGGCCATTAATATTTTGCCGTTGGTCTTTTGTCCCTCAGATTTTTCTTCTTCGATATAGGGTTGCAAGTAGGCGACGGCTTGCTTCATGACCCGGGCGCTTTTAACTACCTGCGGTAAAAACATTTTACCCTCGCCAAATAGATCGCCGACGACATTCATACCGTCCATTAACGGCCCTTCAATCACTTGAATAGGGCGATCAAATTGCTGTCTCGCTTCTTCAGCATCTTCAATAATATAAGTATTAATGCCTTTAACTAAAGAGTATTCAAGGCGTTTGCCTACGTCATCTTCACGCCATGCCGGATCTTCATTTTTTGTTTCGCTAGTACCATCATCTTGATACTTGTTGGCAATATCAAGCAATCGCTCGGTGCTGTCGCTGCGACGATTTAAAATTACATCTTCAACATGTGTTTTCAATTCATCGGGTAAATCATCATAAATAGCGAGTTGTGAGGCATTGACAATACCCATGTCCATACCCGCTTTAATGGCATGGTATAAAAAAACAGAATGAATGGCCTCGCGAACCGCATTGTTGCCGCGAAAAGAAAAAGACACGTTACTTACCCCGCCAGACACTTTGGCGTGCGGCAAGTTTTGTTTTATCCAGCGAGTAGCGTCAATAAAGTCAACGGCATAATTGTTGTGTTCTTCGATACCCGTAGCGACAGCAAAGACATTGGGGTCAAAGATTATATCTTCTGGATTAAACTGTGCCTTATCGACAAGGAGTCGATAAGAGGCTTCACAGATTTCTATTTTTCTCGCCAGTGTATCGGCTTGACCTTTTTCATCAAAGGCCATGACCACCACAGCGGCACCGTAATCTTTGCACAGACGTGCTTTGGCTAGAAACTCATCTTCGCCTTCTTTCATACTGATCGAATTAACGATCGCCTTGCCTTGAACGCACTTCAGTCCTGTTTCGATGACATCCCATTTAGAGGAGTCAATCATTATTGGCACGCGACTGATTTCAGGTTCAGAAGCGATTAAGTTTAAAAACTTTTTCATTGCGAACAAGGCATCAAGCATGCCCTCATCCATATTGATATCAATGATTTGCGCGCCATTTTCAACTTGTTGTCGAGCAACGTCGAGGGCCGTGTCGTAATCTTCGTTGATGATCAGCTTTTTAAATCGAGCTGAGCCTGTCACATTGCAGCGTTCACCGACGTTAACAAATAAACTTTCTGAGCCAATATTGAAGGGTTCAAGCCCACTGAGACGACAGTTAACGGGTCTATCTGGAATGTCTCTAGGGCTGTTATTTCTAGCTGCCTTTGCTATGGCTTCAATGTGATCGGGTGTTGTACCGCAGCAGCCCCCCACCGCGTTTAAAAAGCCGCGTTCAGCAAAGCCGTTTAAGTCATCAAACATATCCTCTGCCGTTTCATCGTACTCACCAAACGCATTGGGTAAGCCTGCATTGAAGTGGCCGCTGAAATAACAATTAGCATTGTTTGCTAATTCTTCTACAAAAGGTCGAATCTCTTTAAAGCGACGACCGCAATTAACGCCTACAATCAGCGGTTCAGCATGCGCAATAGAATTCCAAAACGCCGCAGGTGTCTGACCTGATAACAGTCGACCGCTCATGTCGGGAAAAGTGACTGAAATCATAATGGGAACTGTTTTTTCAGGAAAACGCGTAAAGTACTGCTTTACCGCAAAGACCGCGGCTTTTGCGTTCAGCGTATCGAAAATCGTTTCAACGAGCAGTAGGTCCACATCACCAGCGAGTAAGTTTTTGGTTGCATCGGTATAATCTGCCACCAAATCATCAAATTGAATATTTCTTGCACTGGGGTCATTGACGTCAGGAGAGATGGAGGCTGTGCGGGGCGTGGGGCCTAATACTCCGGCGACGAATCGTGCTTCACCGGGGTTGTCAGCATTGAATGCATCGACAACGTCCCTTGCCAATTTGGCGCCGGCAAAATTAATCTCGGCAGCGACTGATTCAAGTGAATAATCGCCTTGGGCAACACGTGTGCCATTAAATGTGTTGGTTTCAAGTATGTCAGCGCCTGCTTCAAGATAAGCGCGGTGAATTTCCTTAATGACCTCGGGCTTGGTTAAACACAATAAATCGTTGTTGCCTTTTAGGTCCTTAGCGTAGTCGGCAAATCGCTCACCTCGGTAATCGGCTTCTTGTAAATCATAAGCCTGAATCATGGATCCCATGGCACCGTCGATCACTAAAATTCGCTTTTTAAGCGCATCTTTTAGTTGGTTGATACGCGATTGCTTGGTGTAGGCCAATGATTTATCAGTTTTTTCTGTCATTTTACAAATTAGTACCTTGATAAGGCAGGGTGATTTTTAACAGGGGTATTCTACCAAACTTTACTGCTCTCATAGACACTTTGGCGGTTAATTTGTAACTATTTGAGGCCAGTAATGCGTTTCTGAGCATTTTGATGTCTTATAATTACGTCCCAGTATGCATATTGGTTTTTTAAATCATAAAAGTCTATCGCACAGTGAACCGCTTTCGACTAGAATATGCCTGTAATAACCTATTGATTGAAGAGAATCGACTATGTCTGAAGTGCCCCCGAATAGTGATGCAGAGACCGACCCTGATTTTGTTGAAATCTTTTTATCTGACAATGCGCAAGTGTATCTCAAAGGATTGTTAGAAAAGCAAGAAGACGACGTGGTAGGTATTCGGATATTTATTAATGACCCTGGCACGCCTAAAGCAGAAACGTGTATCGCCTACGGTCGTGCCGATGATTTAAGTGACGATAACATTGTCCGAGAGTACGCTGGTTTCTCGGCATATTTTGATCAGCAAAGCTGGCAGTATTTAGAAGAAGCTAAGGTTGATTACGCCTCCGATCGAATGGGCGGCCAATTGACTATAAAGGCACCGAATTCAAAAATGCCTAAAGTGAACGATGATAGCCCGCTTGAGGATCAAATTAATTACCTGCTTTATACTGAGATTAATCCGTCCCTAGCATCGCACGGTGGCGAAGTGTCTCTGATGCAGCTTGACGATGAGAATTACGCAGTATTGAAATTTGGGGGGGGTTGCCAGGGTTGTGGTTCGGTAGAGATGACCTTGAAAGATGGTGTTGAAAAAACTTTAATGGAAAAGCTACCGCAACTGAGCGGCGTCAAAGATATGACTGATCATAGCGATAAAACTAACGCTTATTTTTAGCATAAAAAAGGCCGCTTTAAAGCGGCCTTTTTTTCGGATAATCGTGCGCTGAAATTAAGGCAGTAAATGCTGCACTGCATCTCGTTCTTCAGTGAGTTCCTGTTCAGAGGCGTCCATTTTAGTTTGACTGAATTCATCGATCGCTAAGCCTTGCACAATGCTCCAATCACCATTGCTACAGGTCACTGGGAAAGAGTAAATTAGACCCTCTGCAATACCGTAACTGCCATCGCTGTAAATGCCCATGCTCACCCAGTCATTAGCAGCACTGCCTAGCGCCCATGTGTGCATATGGTCAATGGCAGCGTTTGCCGCAGATGCAGCGCTCGATGCGCCACGTGCGGCAATAATAGCTGCACCCCGTTGTTGCACTTCAGGAATAAACGTTTCTTGGTACCACGCTTGGTCGATTAAATCGGTTGCCGCAGTGCCATTCACTTGAGCATGAAATAGATCAGGGTACTGTGTTGCAGAGTGGTTGCCCCAAATGGTCATGTGAGTGACGGCGGTGACGGGGTTATCAGTTTTCTGAGCCAGCTGCGTCATCGCGCGATTATGGTCTAATCGTGTCATGGCGGTAAAATTGCGTGGGTCAATATCCGGCGCATTGCGCTGCGCAATTAAGGCATTAGTGTTGGCGGGGTTGCCCACTACCAAGACTTTAATGTTGCGGCTGGCAACGGCGTTAATGGCTTTGCCTTGTGCTGAAAAAATTGCGGCATTGGCTTCAAGTAAGTCTTTGCGTTCCATACCAGGGCCTCTTGGGCGGGCGCCAACTAGCAGAGCGTAATCGGTATCCTTGAAGGCAACATTGGCATCGTCGGTACAAACAATGGCTTCTAATAATGGGAATGCACAGTCATCGAGTTCCATAGCGACGCCTTTCAAAGCATCAAGAGCGGGAGTGATTTCGAGTAATTGCAGTCTCACGGGTTGATCGTCGCCCAACATGGCGCCTGAAGCGATACGAAATAATAGCCCGTAGCTAATTTGGCCGGCAGCACCGGTGACTGTGACGTTAACAGCTGGTTTCATCTTCAATGTCCTATATAATCGGGAAGTGGTTGGTTAAAGTGTACTTTTTTGCGTCAGCTGGCCCATTAGCCAGCAAGATTAGCAGCGCAATCGCGAGCGTTATTCTATGCGCGCTGAACGGTAAAATCCATAACATCTGCGTCTATCCGCGCAATAAGAGTGTTTTTTGGGTGCTTGGTGATTTTTTAGGCTTAAGCGCTTTGGTGTTTTGCTTTAATCCCTTACAATGAACCTCGTCAAACCTTTGATCGATCTGCTCAACCAATCCATGTTTACGCGAAAAAAGACGCTTATGCTAGATAAAGACCCTCTATCAACTGCCGTAAAACCCCACGTGAACCAGAGATCTTCTGCTGTCAATCATTCGGTTAAAGACTTAACGCCTAAGCAACGACTCGAGTTCAATAAATTGCAAAAGCGCTTGCGTCGAAATGTCGGTCGTGCCATTGACGACTACACCATGATTGAAGACGGCGATAAAGTGATGGTTTGCGTCTCTGGAGGCAAAGATTCTTATGCCATGCTTGATATACTGCTAAATTTACAGCGCAGCGCGCCGATAGATTTCGAAATCATTGCCGTTAACCTGGACCAAAAACAGCCAGGCTTTCCCGAGCATATCTTGCCGGCTTACCTCGAAGAAATAGGGGTGCCATTTCATATTTTAGAAAAAGACACCTACAGCATTGTTAAATCGATTATTCCTGAAGGAAAAACGACGTGTGGTTTATGCTCGCGATTACGACGAGGCAACTTATACGGTTTTGCTGAGACGATAGGAGCCAATAAAATTGCCTTAGGCCATCATCGTGACGACATTATTGAGACCTTGTTTTTGAATTTGTTTCATGGGGGTGTTCTTAAGGCGATGCCGCCAAAATTGTTAAGTGACGATAAACGGAATATCGTTATTCGGCCTATGGCCTATTGCAAAGAAGCTGATTTGCAGCGCTATGCTGACCATCAAGCGTTCCCTATTATTCCTTGTAATCTCTGTGGCAGCCAAGAAAATTTACAGCGCCAAGCCATTAAGGGCATGCTGAGTGAATGGCATAAGCAATTTCCTGGCAGAATCGAAAGTATCTTTGGCGCGATAACCAATGTTGCCCCATCGCAATTGGCCGACAATGACTTGTTTAATTTTAAAGACCTTAGCATTGATCGTTCACTGGGTATCATTGATAGCGTTAATGTGAGCTAAATAGACCGTGCCAACTTTGAGTGTGCCGTTGTTCTCGATGATAAGGCCCAAATTGTCATACACTGGCCTCAATAATGGACGATATTGGTCCATCAACCCACCATTTATTGAACCCCTTGCTAACCGGATGATTAAGTTACCTAGCTGTAACCCTTTGAAGCGCTAAGTGATTGAATATTAAGGCCGCTAGGGCTAACCTTAATAAATACTTGAGCCAAATTTTTTTTGGCTCACTTGATTAATCTTTTACAACGCTACCATCCATAATAATCAGCGGGAGAGATTCATGCCAACGCACGAGAGCCAAGCACATAACCAAGCCGGTAAAAATATTGAAACTTTGCGTCGAATTTGTCCCACCTGTGAGGCCTGCTGTGGTTTAGTCATGGAAGTTGACCGTGACGAACAAAAAATTATTTCAATTAAGGGCGACCCTGACGATCATCGCTCAAAGGGCTATGTCTGTGCGAAATCGCAGGCCTTTAATTATATTTATGAAGATGGCGAGCGACTGCGGCACCCGGTGAAGAAAACGGCTAACGGCTGGGAAGCAATATCGTGGGACGAAGCATTAGACACCGTCAGCGAAAAATTCACACAGATTCGCGATCAACACGGTAAAGATGCCTTATCGATATACGTGGGTAATCCGTTGGGGCATGATTTTGCCGCCGGTGTTTACTTACAATCGTTAATGGCCTCGGTAGATACCGAACGATTTTTTTCGGCAGGCACTGTTGACCAACACCCTCAGCAACTAGTGTGCTGGGGTTTGATCGGGCATGAATGGCTTTTCCCCGTGCCCGATTTAGAGCGTACGGAGTTTATGATTTGTATGGGTGCTAACCCTGTGGTTTCGCAGGGCAGTTTATTAGGTAGGCCCAACGTTAAAGACGCGATGAAAGACATACGTAATCGCGGCGGTAAGTGCGTGGTTATAGATCCTCGCCGCACTGAAACGGCGAATGCTGCCGACCAACATATTTTCATCAAGCCGGGCACTGACGCTTATTTTTTAATGGCCTTTGCTAATGTTTTATTTGCTGAAGATAAAATTGATTTGGCACACTTAGCGGATTATGTTGATAATGTTGATGCTTTAAGCGAAGCAGTGAGCCAGTTTACGCCTGAAAGCACCGCTGCTGTTACGGGCGTTAGTGCCGAGGTGACCCGACAACTCGTCGCTGATTACACCGCAACGCCAAAAGCCTCGCTGTACGGTCGAATTGGTCTATGCACTCAAGAGTTTGGTTTGGCGTCTCACTGGATGCTGATGGTGATCAGTATATTGAATGGCAAGCTTGATCAAGAAGGCGGCATGATGTTTGCCGCAGCGCCCACTGGTGGTTCTGGACCAGGTGTCGAAGGCGATGTTAAACCCTACGGGCGATGGCACTCTAAAGTGCGCGGCATTCCCGAGATGACCGGTGAGCTTCCCGCGTCATTAATGGCCGAAGAAATTACTGCACCGGGTAATGAGGTTCGCGGTCTGATAACCATTTGCGGTAATCCTGTGTTATCAGTGCCACGCGGTGACAAAATCCGTGAAGCCATGGAAACGCTCGATTTTATGGTTTGCTTGGATATTTATATCAATGAAACCACCAGTCGCGCGGACATTATTTTACCCAGTACCGTGCATCCCGAACACAGTAACGTTGACGTGACTTTCCAAAACTTTACTACCCGTAACTATGCGTCTTACTCACCACGGACCTTTGAGCCGGCTGAAGGGCTCAAAGACTTGGGTGAGATTATTCTCGAGATCTCGGCGCGCATGATGGGGCTTAGTAGTGAAGACCTAGATGGCTATATTTACCAAGGTATGGTCGACATGGCGATCAAGCGTGCTGAAACCGAAGGCTATGAATTAACGGCCGATAAAATCAACAGTTTAGTGACCGGTGATACCTCGCCGGAACGGTTTGTCGATGTGATGTTTCGCTCAGGGCCTTACGGTGATTTCTTTGGTGAAAACCCCGACGGTCTTAGCTTAGATAAATTAAAACAGCACCCGCAAGCATCGATGGATTTGGGCGTATTAAAGCAGCGAATGCCAGAGATTGTTCGCACCCCTGGCCAACGAATTAATGTGATGCATGAATTATTCGCCAATGATTTGCCGCGTTTAAAACAGCGCTTTGATGAATTAACGGCCGAGCAAGCGAAAAATGATGGTCAGAAAATGCTGATGATTGGTCGGCGTCATGTGCGTGATATGAACTCATGGCTGCACAATTTAAAGCCTTATGTGCGCGGTAAGAATCGTTGTACGATCAAAGTGCACCCTGTCGACGCTAACCGTATTGGCCTAGTAGAAGGTGGCACAGCTAAGGTTGTCTCTGGTGTGGGGGAGGCGCAAGTGCCGGTTGAAATTAGCGACGAAATGATGGAAGGCGTGGTGAGTATTCCGCATGGTTTTGGTCATATTTATGGCGACTCACAGCAAAGCCTGTCTCAGTCGGCATTGCCAGGCATTAGCTGTAATGATTTAATTGACGAATCACTCGATGTTGCTTCGAGTACGTGTGTAGTAAACGGTGTCCCTGTTCAAGTCTTTGCAAGCTAAATTTGAGACACAGTTGAGTTGACATGCAGCTGAATGATTTTTAGATTATTATGAACAGATAAAACCCCAAGATTAATTTTTTTATAATACTGTCTCATGAGAGTGGGGCAGATTTTTGATGAGTGAGTATTAGATAGAGAATATTATGGCAGACAATAAAGATCTTCGCGTAGCAGTTATTGGTGCGGGTCCATCAGGTATAGCATCAGGACACGAATTATTAAAACAGGGCTTCACTAATTTTACTATTTTTGAAAAATCAAACGGCGTCGGTGGCACATGGCACTTACACACGTATCCCGGTTTGGCCTGTGATGTCTGGGCGCACTCTTATACATTTACTTACGAGCCTAACCCTGATTGGAGTGCCAGCTTCGTCGAGCAGGCAGAAATAGAAGCTTATTTACAGCGCTCAGCGACCAAGTTTGGTCTTGACCCACACATACGCTTAAATACGAAAATTTTAACCGCCGATTATCAGTCGTCGGGTAGTTGGTTATTGGGCAGTGAAGCGGGTGAGCAATTTGAGTTTGACATCATCATTAATGCGATGGGTAACCAGCATACGCCGCTTTATCCGAATGCTGAGGGTATTGATACCTTTAAGGGCAACTACTGGCATGGTACGCAGTGGAATCACGATGTGGATCTAAAAGGCAAACGAGTAGCAGTGATTGGCTCGGCCGCTAGTGCGGTGCAGATCGTGCCTGAGATTGCCAAGCAGGCCGGCCAATTAACGGTGCTGCAGCGCACGCCTAACTGGATTATGCCGCGGGGCCGCAAGTTATATTCTGAGTCGCGCCGTAAATGGAACAAGCGCCTCCCGTTTTTAATGAGCCTCACTAAGGCTTTTCAAGGCTTTATTATGGGTTTTGTGCATCAGGCGGCGACTATTGGTCATAAGCGCATGGAGCAGTTTGAAGGAGCTGCGCTTAAATTTATCAATGAATCGTTTCCTGAAGGTGAATTGCGCGATGCCATGACACCGACCAGTCACTATGCGTGTAAACGTGGCTTGGTCTCAGATGATTTTTACCCCGCGATCAACAAAGAGCATGTTGAATTGATTCCTGAAGGTTTGAAAGCGGTTACTGAAAACAGCATCATCACTGCCAGTGGCCGTGAAGTCGAAGTTGACGTTATTATTTATTGCACCGGTTACCGCATTCTTGATTTTGATCGTATTGCCGTGACTGGCGTCAATAACCAAGTATTAGCCAACGTGATGGAACAAGCGCCCGAAGCGCATAAAGGCATTGCCGTGCCTGATTTCCCCAATTACTTTTTTGCTGTGGGGCCGAATGGCTTAGTGCTTAACGTGGCTTACTTTGTTACCGTTGAGAAAAATGTTGAAACCATTGTGCGCTTGCTGAAAGACAAGCAAGCGGCTGACATTGCTGCTATTAGCGTTAAAAAAGACCTGCACCGACAATACAATGATTGGTTGGGCACGCAGTTTGGTATATACGCTTGGGGCGCATCGTCGTGCAACAGCTACTACCGCTCAGAGAGCGGCCACGTACCGTTTCTATTTGCGGGTAGTTACAAGCGCTACTGTGAGTTTCATGCCGAGTGTGGCTTGCATGAGTTTGATCATCTTTAACTATCACTGCCATGCAAGCAAAGTAATTCAGCCATGAAATTTTGGCTGATGACGCCCTGGACCTCGGCAACCGATATGATGGTGCTGGCGCAACAGGCAGAGACCTTAGGTTTCGAGGGTATCATGGGCGCTGACCATGGCTTTGTGCCGCAGCAAATGGCCGCAGGCTATCCCTACAGTGACGATGGAACCCCCCCGATTCACGGCGGCTTGTTATACCCTGACGTGTGGACCACCTTAGCGGCCATTGCGGCTGTGACCACCACGCTTAAATTTTCAACCGGGGTGTATGTCTTGCCTCTGCGCAACCCCATTGAAGTGGCTAAAGCCACGGCCAATATTGCCTGCCTGAGTCATAACCGCTTAGTGATTGGCGCAGGGGTCGGCTGGATGAAAGAAGAGTTTGACGTCTATGGCGTTGACTTTGCTCGCCGCGGCCAGATCATGAATGAATGCATTGAGGTGATGCAGGCGCTGTGGCAGGGCGGCTATGTCGAATATCACGGCCAGCACTTTGATTTTGATCCGCTGCAAATTAACCCCGTGCCCAGTGAGCCGATTCCACTGCTGTTAGGCGGCATGAGCGCGCCTGCCTTGCGCCGCGCAGGACGCTACGCCCAAGGTTGGTTGGGCAACGGCAATACTGTTGAAGAAATGGCATCGATTTTGCCGCAATTACTAGCAGCGCGAGTGGAGCATCAGCGCGATGATCAAGCGTTTGAAATTATTTTAGCCTTAAGCGATAACCCTTCGGTTGAACAGATCAAACAATTGCAAGCCGAAGGCGCTACCGGCATGGTACTGGGTTTTCCCGACAGTCACGCGCCACTGGTCGACAAGCAAAAGATGCTAACCTTGCTCGGCCAATACAGGCAGCAGTTTTAGTCGACGTTACACGTTATTCAATTGCAATATTTGCTGTGCTAGACGTTGCAGGGCATCATTGGCGTCGGCTAACTTCTTTTCTTCAGCCGCGACCACTTGAGCGGGTGCTTTGTCGGTGAAACCGGCATTGCCCAGCTTGCCTGACAGTCGTTTGACCTCTTTTTCAAGCTTGGCAATTTCTTTGTCGAGACGAGTTAATTCAGCGTCTTTGTCGATTAGGCCGTCGAGTGGAACCAGTACTTCGAGCTCGTTTACTAATTGTGTTGCTGCGGCCGGTGCTGGTTGATCGACGGTGAGCCATGTGATGTCATCGACTTTGGCGAGGGCGGTGATCAATGACGTGTAGCTGTTAACGCGTCGTGCATCGTCATCGTTGCCATGAGCAAAAAATAACGGTAAGGCTTTAGCGGGCGAAATATTCATTTCACCGCGAATGTTGCGCACCGCAACGACCACGGCTTTTAGCCATTGAATATCGGCTTCGGCCATGTTGTCGAGTTTATTGCTATCGGCAGTGGGGTAGGCTTGTAGCATAATACTGTTTTTTCCGCAGGCGGTATCGATGCCCACCAATGGCGCTACCGACTGCCATATTTCTTCAGTGATATACGGCATGATTGGATGCGCTAACCGCAGTATCGATTCTAATACCGTGGCTAAGGTTTTGCGGGTGCCTGCCAGTTGTGCGGCACTAGCATTAGGATCAGTCAATAGCGGTTTCGATAATTCTACATACCAATCGCAGTACTCGTTCCAAATGAAGTCATACAAGACTTGGCTGGCAAGGTCAAAGCGGTATTCATCAAAATGTTTTCGAATCGTGGTTTGGCTGTCTTGCAGATGACTGATAATCCATCGGTCAGCCAGTGATAGCTCAATGTCGGCATCGTCTTGATGGCAGTTGTGGCCCTCGATGTTCATTAATACATAGCGGGCGGCGTTCCAGATTTTATTGCAAAAATTGCGATAGCCTTCGAGTCGGTTCATGTCCCAGTTAATGTCGCGACCTGTCGAAGCAAGGGCGGCGAGAGTAAAACGAAGGGCGTCGGTGCCATGCGGAGCAATACCGTCAGGGAATTCCTTTTCGGTGCGTTTGGCAATTTTGGCTTGCTGTTGCGGTTGCATCATATTGCCGGTGCGTTTGGCTAGCAGAGTGTCTAAGTCAATGCCGTCGATCATGTCTAATGGGTCTAGCACGTTACCTTTTGACTTTGACATTTTTTGACCCTGCTCATCGCGAATGAGACCAGTGACATAGACCGTTTCAAACGGCACTTGCGGCTTGCCATCGTTGTCTTTAATAAAGTGCATGGTCATCATCATCATTCTGGCAACCCAGAAAAAGATAATATCAAAGCCAGTAACTAGCACACTGGTAGGGTGAAAAAGTTTTAAGCGTTCGGTGGTTTCAGGCCAGCCCAGAGTGGCAAAAGACCAGAGTGCAGAGCTGAACCAGGTGTCGAGTACGTCCTCATCTTGGCGCAGAACGACCGTATCGCCGAGTTGGTATTTGCTTCGCACTTCAGCTTCGCAACTGGCAACATAGACATTGCCTTGTTCGTCATACCAAGCGGGAATGCGATGCCCCCACCATAATTGCCGCGAGATACACCAATCTTGAATGTCACGCATCCATGAAAAATACATGTTTTCGTATTGCTGCGGAACAAATTTGACCGCGCCGTTTTCGACGGCTTCAATGGCCGGCTTGGCCATGCTTTTTGCATCGACATACCATTGGTCAGTGAGCATAGGCTCGATCACCACATTACTGCGGTCACCGTAGGGCACCGATAGTTCGTGGGGTTTAACTTCATCGAGTAGCTGCAGTGCATCCATTTCAGCAATGACAGCTTTACGCGCAGCGAAGCGTTCAAGGCCGGCCATTGATGTGGGCATACTGCCGTCGTAATCGTCGGAGACATTGCCGGCGCTATCAAACACTTCAGCGGTGGCGCGAATAAAGCCCTCGCGGGTCAATACATTGATCATGGGTAATTGGTTGCGCTGGCCTACCTCGTAATCGTTAAAGTCATGGGCTGGAGTGATCTTCACGCACCCAGTGCCTTTGTCCATGTCGGCATGAGCATCGCCGATAATCGGTATCAAGCGATCAACTAACGGTAACTTTATATGGTGGCCGATTAATTCTTGATAGCGTGGGTCGGCAGGGTTAACGGCAACCGCAG
>MDSY01120076.1_pt1 | contig 61757 bp, 47 predicted proteins | sample 811131 | NCBI WGS metagenome assembly MDSY01 (sample SAMN05326643, study PRJNA326480) | marine metagenome | isolation source: seawater | place: Atlantic Ocean: South West | collected 2010 | reverse complement strand
TGCAAGATGTGATGCATATGGCGGCACAGCATGGGGTAGCAAAGAGGTTGATGAGGTTGCAAAAAAGGTTGCAATAATTCGTAGTGAGAATCCTAAACCTCCAATGAGGTGATTATCTGGGAAAGAAAAGGCGTCTATCTTGGGCAGTAATGATAGACGGTAAAGCGATTTGGAGTCTAAATGCCGTTCCAAAGCAGTCAGTATATGGCGAGACTCTTAGAAAATTTCGTGGAGAAGAATACAGACGATGGGACCCAACAAGGTCTAAGTTAGGTGCAGCGATAGCCAGAGCTAGAAATAGTCAGTATGAACTATTACCAGATGAAGGTGATACCTGCCTGTATCTAGGCGCAGGACATGGAACGTCAATTTCCCATATCTATGACCAAGTTTGTGGACAGAATAACGTCAAACAAGGAAGAATAATTGCCATAGATATCTCAACAAGATGCTTGAGAGATCTTATTCACATGTCACAGAGTAGACCTGGCTTAGTTCCAGTATTGGGAGATGCCAGAAAATCAGACAAATGGGGCTTGATGGTGCCCAACAAAGTAGATTGGATTTTACAAGATGTTAGCCAAGCTGACCAGTGTGAAATTTTTGTAAACATGGTAAAGAAATTCCTGAAGCCCGAAGGAAAAGCGCTACTATCGCTAAAAGCTGCCTCTGAGAGATTTTCAAAAGACAGCGATAAAGAAGTATTCACAGCAGTAAGAGAACAGTTAGAAAGTGAGGGTTTTACTGTTACTGAGCAAATCAGCCTACACGGCTTAGAGGACAAGCACTGCCTTTATTTTGTCAGAAACTAACTCAGATATCCCCTTCAACACGTGGTGCTAGGAAATACTCAACGTGACCTGCGCCGTCTGCAAAGTCAAATGTGATTTTTAGAGGGAAGTTCTCTCCAAACCTTAGATTCACGTTTTCAATACCTTGGAATATTTTAGCCAGAGGGATTAGGTAGGTCAATGAGTATTGAGACCTTGCAGGTTCTGAGCAATCTATTGCCAATAGTTCATCCTTGGAGAAATCGGCATTTACTTCACTGTTTGGTCCCTTGACATTTACCGAAAATTGTGACTCTGTCAGTGACATGTTTACCAGATCACTAACTAATTTTGATGCACGAATGGCTTGCGCAAGTTCTGCCCCAGAGATTGTGACTCCACAAGGCAAGTCTAATTCTGGAACGTTCGGTGGATTCAGTGTTGTATTATCCAGAGGTCTCATGGTAAGATCAATTCTTCCAATTTTGACGCTGACTTGCCCTGTCGCATCATCGTGTGACATGTAGACTGCATCTGTTCCTTGTCCCTGTGTTAGAATCTCTTTCAGTTTCCTCATCTCAAGACCAAGTTTTGTGTCGTCTACATCCCAGGTGTCAAATGCAGCACTATCCACATCCATTCTGATCATCGCCACGTGTGACGGGTCAACAACTCTTACCGATAGTCCATCTTCTCCGAAGTCTAATCTTGCCTCCTCGACAACGACTCCAAGAGTTTCAACAATCGTTCGCATAAGTTCTTGACGGGCTGTAATGTTCAACATAAGCGCATCCCTACATTTACCCTGCAAATTGGGAGGCTTATGAACCTTCTAATTGATAATGCTACAAAACGCGCGCCTGTAAAGTAAAATCGACTGTTCGAAATTGTAAGAGATGGTTTCATGAATGGGTATCTCTTGGAATTGGTATGGCAGAAGTTAAACCACTTCTCAACGAAGACGGAAAGCCATGCAAAGTCGCTGTTTTAATACCGACAATAAATAATGCAGATGAACTTGAAGTAGTCCTTGAAAGACTATCAAAACAAACCTATCCAGACCTGGAAATTGTCATTTCTGACTCAAAATCAAAAGACCACACAAAGGAAGTGTGCAAGAAATATGGCGCTACGTGGATTGATGACCCCTCAAGGAACAGAGCTGATGCTTGCAATTTCGCACTTGAGCAGATGGACCACGATATTGTCTTATTCACCGATGATGACACTATACCTCCACTAGATTGGGCTGAAAAGCTGGTTAGATGGTTTGAAGACCCAAATGTTGGTGCAGTGGGAGGCCCAAACTTCGCTCCAGATAACGATACATTCGGAGCCAAATGTGCTGACGTCGCTTTTTGTACAAAATACATGACGGCGGGAACTCGATACGGAGCACAGCCCAAGGGAAAATTGGTCCCAATCACACACAATCCCGGTGTAAATTGCGCTCACAGAATGGCAAATTTGCGTGAGGTTGGATTCTTTGAGAAGGGATGTATAGGTGCAGAAGACGTAGTGCTGGATGCAAAGATTCAGCGTGCAGGGCACAAATTATTCATCGACCCAGAGAATGTTATGCCGCACAAGCGTCGCAGACCTTTCAAACCATACATGAAGCAGATGAGAAATTATGGATATACGAGAATGGTAGCCAACAAGAGATGGCCAGAAATCGCTGAGTGGTCTCATACAGCAATCGGATTATTCCCATGGATTGTTGTCATAGCTGCAATATCAGTAATCTTTGGAGGCTTAACTGGAGGTGCTGATGGCGCTTACTGGTTTACAATCTCAGGTGATTGGACGATCTCAAGAGTTGCATTCCACATTCCACTTGGCCTCGCTGGCCTTTACATAGGCATATCTTGGTTAGGTGCAGCGACTGGAACCAGCCCCCACAGAAACCTAGGTACAGTTTTCTTAGCACCATTGTTCGTATTCCTTGCGCACTGGGCTTATGGAGCTGGAGTCAACAAAGCCTGGAAAGAAATCAGGAAAACCGGCGGTAGTGCTGGTGTTGGCGAACAGATTGATGACAGAACCCGAACTGCCTAACTAGGTTTATTTCTCTCATGAAGTTGGGCCAAACATGGCACAATCCACGACACGTAGCGTAGGTGTGCCTGATAGAACTGATGACGCCAGAGAAATCTGGATGTTTGTGAGAAGCTGGTTAACCATAATACGGGTAATTGTGGTGATCTTAATTATTCTAATAGCTGAGGTATTTGAAGAGAAAAGTGCGTTCAATCTATCGTTGTCTGTGTGGGCGATTATCGTTGGGTTCCCTCTGTTTCTAATCATCTCAGTGTCAATAATACAAGGTGACAAAAAATTTGCTCCTGAACTAGATGAAAAGCGTAGGAAGCGTATTGAGGATTGAGTGCAAATTCAATCATCGCTCACCGGTTTGTATCTGCCACTGGCTTGCATAAACACTGTTATTTTCCAACAGTTGCTCGTGCTTACCTCGCTCGACTATACTTCCATCAACCATAGAGATAATTTCCTCCGCATTACGTATAGTTGACAATCTGTGAGCAACTGCAATAGTAGTTCTTCCATCTCCGCTTGCTAGTAGATTTTCTTGTATTCGTCTCTCTGTTTCGGCATCAAGAGCACTAGATGCTTCATCCAAAACTAACAAACTTGGTTTCTTCAAAAGGGCTCGAGCAAGAGATACTCTGGCTCTTTGACCACCTGAAAGCATAGTTCCTCTGTCGCCTACTTTTGTATCTAATCCGAATTCAAAGTCGTTGACAAATTCTGCTGCACCTGCAAATTCTAGTGCAGCCATAACTTCTTCATTAGTAGACTCACGATTGTAAGTTACATTTTCTCTAAGAGTCCCAAAGAACAGGAATGGCTCTTGACTAACGAACCCCATTTTATCTCTTACAGAGTCTAATGTTAGATTCTGGACGTCTTGACCATTGATCAATACTTGCCCTTGTTGAGGCTCGTAATATCGCATTAAGAGTTTCAGAATCGTAGTTTTGCCCGCCCCAGTGTGACCCATCACTCCCAAGAAATCCCCTGATTTGACCTTGAAAGAAATTCCTTGCAATACTTTCGTGGTTGTATTTGGATAGGTGAAGTGTACGTCTTTGAATTCCACCGATTTAATTGATCCTTCTAAATCCACAGCATCCGCCTTATCTTGTATTTGAGGTACTAAATCAACAAGAGAGAATACTCTTCTGGCACTCGCTTCTCCTTTTTGTAACTGATTTACTAACATTCCAAATATAAACATAGGCATTGTCATCCTAGTTGATATAAGCAAGAATGTAACCAACTGTCCAGTAGTAATTTCACCTGATTTAGTCAGATATCCTCCAACCGAAACCAACAATCCAAATGCAATTCCTGCAATAACATACATACCGGGAAGATACTGGTTTCTGTCCTTACTCGCTGCAATTGATTGATCTTTGTAAGTAGAAGATTCACGCTCAACTCTGTTTACCTCCCATTCTTGCGCATTGTAAGCCTGCACAACCGATATTCCAGATATTACATTTTCAAGGACTGCTGTAACATCTCCTGTTGATTCTCTTTGCTGCCTATACTTTCTTTGGACTCTAGTGGAAAATACGTAGACTAAGGGTATAATCAGCAATAATGGAGCAAATAATACCACTGCGAGTTTCCAACTCATTAGAATAAGAAACAGAAATGCTGTGCCCAATGTAACTACTATTCGAATAATCGAAGTAGACGAATCGCTAATCACATCCTCTAACTGATTTACATCTGCCGTCAGTACACTCATCAGCTGCCCTGTTTGTCTAGAATCATAGTAAGATGCTTCCATAGCTATTAGAGATCTAGTAGCGTCTAGTCGAAGATCGTGTTGAACCTTGTAACCCAGTGTCTGCCAGCAATACTCGCTAATTCCTTGAAATATCGCTAAACTTGCAAATCCCGCGAAGATGAGTAAACCATAGCCGATAGTAAGATTATCAGTTAACAAAGGGAATAGAGTATTATCTAGGAAATCTCTCATTCCCCCAAATGTACCGTCCGTTTCATTACCTCCGTAAAAATCGACTGCAAACCCAATGAAGACGAATGGAAGTAGATCTGAAAATCGTGCCATTCCGTTGGCAGCGATTCCTGTTAACGCCCTTTTTTTGTAACGCAAACCATATGGAACGACTCGCCAAATTTGCCTACCTAAAATTCCGGACTTAGATTGGTTAAGTTGGTCTGGCGAGAGATGGTCATACTGCGCAGACCTTGGATTTCCCGCCCCCATATCCATCCGTCGCACGTTGACATTATGAACCTGCGTCAAATCATAACATTCATTCCCTACTCAGTGTAACAGGGTAACATGCGTGCTATAGCATTAGTCGGGTTGCTCATCCTTTCATCGTTTTCAGCAGCCGCTAATTGGCAACCCCAAACGGGAGACTCAGAGACAATTGGGTTGATCAACGGAGATATTGAATCAATACCAATTGATCAGTTTCCGCACACCAACTATGACGGATATTGGATATTGAGTAGAGATTACCCTGTACCATCTGATTGGGTTACAGACCTAAAGGATGAGGGAATTGAGTGTTGGTCGTTTTTACCGTCCTCCTCATTTCACTGCGAATTGAATAATCACACTCCTCAAGAACTTGCTGAATTAGGAGTAACTGGAATGGTCAGGTTACCTGCTGAATCCAAACTACATCCTCACATTATGCCTTCACTGAGGGGAGAGATGCAATCCTGGTTCATCGCCGAAAACATTGGTGTGGTAAATGTTGTTTTATCTGGAGATTCCTTGCCTGAAGGAATCGAGGATAGAGATGATATTCGCTTATTGTCACATAACTACAGATGGGCTTCTGTTGAAGCTAAAATCAGCGGTGTCGACTGGCTTATCCATCAGACTGAGGTAGAATGGGTAGAGCCAAAATTCGAAAGAGTTCTATTGAATGATGTTGCAGATGGAGTGATAGGCGCCACGGTTTTGAGAAATGCAACTCAAATCTCTGGCGTTAATGCAGCATGGAATGCGCTAGATGGGACTGGAATAATTGTTACAGTCTCTGATACTGGCCTTGACAACGGCATCAACAATACGAACATGCACCCTGATTTCAAAGACCATATTGTTGGCATTCATTCATACGGTATTTCCCCCGGAATGCAAACATATGTCAATACACCATACAATGACGGAGCCTCAGACTTGGATTCTGGTCATGGCACTCACGTTGCTGGGTCTGTATTAGGTGACGGAACGCAATCATCCGGCTCAATCAAGGGAATTGCACCCGAAGCTAGACTATACATGCAAGCAACTGAAGTCTGGACAGATTGGACCACCTATGTAGAGAACAATTACGGATATACTGATGATTACACACTGATGGGAATTCCAGATGATCTTACCGACATGTTCGACGACGCTGCTGCAAATGGCTCCCACATACACACTAATTCATGGGGATCATCTGTTGCTGGCCAGTATACTTCAAACTCGATGCAAGCAGACCACTCTGCTAGAAATCACAGCGGTATGTTGATACTATTTGCTGCTGCAAACGAAGGCACTGATGCTAATAGTGACGGAGAGGTTGATTTAGACAGCATGGGTGCTCCAGCTACAAGCAAAAATGTCCTCACCGTAGGGGCTTCTGAAAACGATAGGGGAAGTCAAATTTCATATCAGTGGGGTAGTTGGTGGCCAGGGGATTATCCTGCGAACCCAATTAATTCTGACAAAATAGCCAACAACACAGAAGGAATGGCTGCATTCTCAAGTAGAGGTCCGGTTGATGACGGCAGATTGAAACCGGATGTTTCCGCACCGGGGACATTTATCCTATCTACAAGGAGTAGAGCCACAACTTCCACAGGATGGATGTCTCATTCCAACTCTGATTACACATACATGGGTGGGACGAGTATGGCTACACCAATCACAGCTGGTGCCTCAGCGCTACTATATCAGCACCTGATTGACAATCTAGGGCATAGTGATCCATCCAGTGCACTGGTCAAGGGAATAATTACTGCTAGCGCTCACGACATGTCAGGTCAATACGGATCATCAACAAATGGAGCTGGTGAAACCGCACCAAACAACCATGAAGGATGGGGATTATTAGACTTAGACAGGGCACTCAATACAAGTTGGGTTGATGATGAATCGGTCTCGACAGGGGATTCTCGTTCTTGGAAATTCACAGTTCCCTCAGGTGCTCCTGACCTGAAAATAATGATTTCATGGACAGACCCAGCTAGTACGCCAGCAGCATCAACCAATTTAGTTAATGACATTGATTTCGCTGTAAAAGACCCAAATGGTAATTGGGTTGAGTATGGAAACAATCTAGACAATCTAATCGGGACGACAATAGCCTCGCCCATGTCTGGACAGTGGGAGATACACGTTAACGGGACCAACATCCCAACCGGACCACAGAAATTTGCAATGGTAATTGACTCTCCGTACACAATGATTAACATGTCTGCAGACGCTGACGGTGATGGATTTATTGATTCACTCGATGATTGTGTAAACACTCCTGGAACATCGACACAAGACAAAACCGGATGCCCTGATGGTGATGGTGATGGGTGGTCAAACACTGGAGACGATTTCCCTAATGATGTAACCCAGTGGTCTGACACAGATGGTGATGGCTTTGGGGACAACCCTGGGGGAAACAACCCTGATTCTTGTACTTCTGTTGTAGGAACCTCGAGCAGTGACAGATTTGGTTGTCCTGATACCGATGCTGATTCATGGTCCGATCCAGATGGTGCTTGGACTGCCCTTCAAGGCGCAGATGCTTGCGAGAACACATGGGGTAATTCTACACTTGACCGCAACGGATGTTTGGATGGAGACGGGGATGGACAATCCGATTTGAACGATGTATTGGTTAGTGATTCAAGCCAGTGGCTCGATTCAGATGGTGATGGTTTCTATGACAATCCTAATCCTGCTACTAACTGGGACGACTGTCCAGCCGTGTGGGGTAATTCTACGATTGACCTACAAGGATGTCCTGACAGTGATGGAGATGGTGTCTCCGACATAGCAGACGGCTGGCCAACGGACCCTACACGGTCGATAGACACTGATGGAGATGGCTTTGCTGATAGTGAAGACGACTGTCCAACTTTCGCTGGCAACTCAACATGGATTCTTGTCGGTTGTTTGGATGCTGATGGCGACGGTAGAACTGTTGAGTATGACGTATTCCCAACAGACCCAACTCAGTGGAATGATACAGATGCGGATGGATTTGGAGATAACCCCGGTGGAACCTTGGCAGACGATTGCCCATTAACTCCTGGAGATTCATGGCAAAATGGGACTCTTGGATGTCCTGATAGCGATGGAGACGGATGGGCAGACTCTGAGGACAGCTTCATCGATGATGCTACTCAGTGGCATGATATCGATGGCGATGGTTATGGTGACAATATAGGAGGAACCAACCCGGATTATTGTCCAACAGAATTTGGTAATTCAACACAAGGAGGTGTTCTTGGCTGTCCAGATGCGGATGGTGATGGATGGTCGGATTCAATTGATGCACTGCCAAACGATGATACGCAGTATTCCGATCAAGACGGTGATGGCTTTGGAGACAACCCTGATGGCAACAACGCTGATGACTGCCCCCTAACATTCGGAAATTCTACTATTGACAGGTTAGGATGCATTGATTCGGATGGAGACGGTCACTCTGACGTAAACGATGATTTCCCTCTTGACCCAACACGTCACAAGGACTCAGATGGAGATGGTTTTGACGATGTGGAGGATGATTGTATCTTCGTTGCAGGAACCTCTACAAATGGGTCGATTGGATGTTTCGACTCTGACCAAGATACTTGGGCTGACAATGATGATTCATTCCCAGTCGATGGTACTCAGTGGAATGATACTGATAATGATGGATTTGGAGATAACTCAAACGGTAATAATCCTGACTCCTGTCCAACTGTTACCGGTAACAGCACCTCTGTGATATTGGGTTGTGTAGATATCGATGGTGATACTTGGGCTGACTCAATAGACGAATTCCCAACCGATTCAAGCGAATGGGCTGACAACGACTCAGATGGTTTTGGAGATAACATAGATTACTGCCCATTCACACCGGGAACCTCGACTAATGGGGCAATTGGATGTCTTGATGATGATGGCGATTCTTGGTCAAACAATCATGACTTCCTGCCTGATGATGAAACTCAATGGCTTGACAGCGATTCAGATGGATTTGGAGATAATACAACTGGCACCAATGGAGACGATTGTCCATTTGAACCAGGTTATTCTTCAAACGACTTTACAGGATGTCCAGATGACGACCTAGACGGTTGGTCAAATGGTGGAGATGCATTCCCCGATACACCGTCTCAGTATCTCGATACTGATGGTGATGGATATGGAGACAATAACACGCCTGGCTCAGAAAAGGTAGACCATTGGCCTGATGATCCTACACGTAACGTAGCTGAAGCGATTCTAGAGTGTACACCACGCTACGGAGAGTTGTCTGACAACGGAAAACTGGAACTAGATCTTGCTGAACAATCAAACAGCGACTTGGCAGTAAACTGTCTAGTTACAAACCTGATTGAAACAAATATCACAGTTAAGGTCGAGTGGATTCGTCATAATAGTATCAGTATAGACGGATCTAGCACACGAGTAATGGAATTAGGTGGACTTGAAAATGGAACGGTTAGATTCTCTGGCATTATTGAGCAAAAGGGTGATATCGACTCTGTGTTCAAAGTAAGCGAGCTTGGAGTCGAAGACGCGATGGAGTTTGATACAATAGAAATCAAAGCGATCAATTCTGATGATGGCGATTCGTTTGACAACATACTTGACAAAGCGAAAGAGGTGCTAGATGTCCAAGAGTTAATCGCTGTTTCAATTGCCTTAGCACTTGCATTATTCCTAACGATTAACTCTATTCGCAATTCTAAGAAAAAGAAGGCTGAGAGAGAGGAAAGAAGAAACCAATACATATCTAACTCATTCGTTATGGATGAAAGTCCATTGTTTGGCAGAATTAGACCTCCAAATTAGAACCGAATTTGCTAAGAGGGGGAAGTCCTCGCAGGAGTTACTTCGCGGATATGGTGAAGTGGTTATCACCTGAGGTTTCCAACCTCATGTCGTGGGTTCGATTCCCGCTATCCGCACCTTCAACATGTATGTGATACCCCCGGACAGTGTTCAAAAATAATGAACAATTAGTGATATCTGCAAAACCTCTTATCCATATCTTGAATAATAACACGATTGTGGGTTGGACATGAACCGCAGACCGAAAGCCTTCATGCTGACATGCTTGTTTGTATTGGCTTCGCTAGCTGGTTGTTTTGGAGAAGAAAAGGAAGATGTTATCGATCCTTCAGAATCGTTTCAAGTCGGTTTTGTTAATCCCGAAGATGCAGTAATTAGAACTGGCGAATTCAACGATTTTACATTAGAAGGAAAAGGGAACTCAATCACCACAGAGCCTAATGTTCTAATTTTCATCAATGGAACATACGTGAAAGGCCATACTGTTACAGTTGAAGATAATACAATATTCGGACAATTTCTAACCACGCCCCTTACAACTCATGTGAATATCACATTCACAGACGACAGAGGCATATCTCAAATCTTAGAAATATCGGTTACAGATGGAGTCCCTATCGTTAACGGTGAAGAATGGTTTGAGAAGACTGACTTCATTACAAGTGTCTGCTCGGATACAACAAAATGTGGTGGATACGTTAACCGTTGGATGGGTGCAGGTAACGGATTTTACGAGCGTGCTGCGGAATACTTCAAAGGCCACTTCGAAGGATTAGGATATGAGACTCACCTACTGCGAGTGACAGACCATGGCAATCTAGCCCAACCAGAAAGTCTGAACGTTATAGCTTGGAAAGAAGGAACCAATGATTCATGTGTTCAGGGAATGGGTGGTCACATGGATATTGCACCACCTGGCGGGCCACCTGGCGGAGGTACATACGAAGGGGCTTACGACAATACTGCGGGAACTGTTGCTATGATGCTCTATGCTCGTGCCTTTGTGGACTTAAACTTCGAATGTGACACATTTCTAGCTCTATGGTCGAGTGAGGAGGAAGGTTTGAGAGGTTCAAACGCCTTCGCAAATAACCAGTGCGACTATTGTTTACCACATGACAAAGAATTGAAGTTTTACATAAATATGGATATGATGGGAATGTCTTGGCCTGCTCACAAGAACGGAAATGGCGACCCGTTTCCCTATCACGCTTGGTCAGGTCCAGACCTAGACCCTGACGTGCAGGATGTTGAGATTACGTCTGTATTGGAATTCGTGCATCGTGATGTGATGAAGGCGCCAATGGACCTGCGTATCGATGGGACATATGGTGCTGGATGCGATCAACACTGGGAAGAGCACGAGGACCTTGTTTTCGATGTCCATGAAGACACATTCGGTAGATCTGATCACGTCACATTCCGTAACCTCGGTGCTCAAACCATATTCCATTTGGGGGCTTATGACGAGGATTATTCGGCTTACCATTCACCATCAGATACTCTGGACAACATGATTCAAGAAGTAGGCGGGCAAGAAGAATTAGAGAAAAGCATGGAATTTGTCATGTGGGCAGCTATGCTTGAGCTTATTATCGCAGACAAAACCCCAGAGATAAGAAATCTGAATGTCTGAGTTGAATGTATGGTAGACCCAATAGGAGAAATACTGGTGGGAGTGGGGGAAGCACTCGCTAGAGATAGTGAGGCTTTAAACTCGAAAAAGCGAACGAAGTCCGTACTTATTCGCATGCTATACTACATTATTCCAATGTCAATAATCATAGGATTCTACATTTGGAAGGTTAGTTAATTCCAGAATGCATCTTCTTCCCACGGTAGACCAACAGCAATGCCGATTATTTCGAGGATGACGAAATTGAATATTAGATAACCAAAAATCGCTAGACTGAATGCTAATAGCGAGACGTTTATGACTTTCCTTCTCTCCCTTTTAACGTCATCAAGCGTGCATACTCCTTGTTTTCTAAAGTATGAGATTAGTCCTATAACAACGAATATGCCGGCCAGAACTGATACTGCGGGTCTGAACCACCAATATCCGTCTTTGCCCCAGTATAGTGTATCAGACAAAGCTGCGGCTGTTGAGATAGATGCTAGACCAAACATGACCATTACAACAGATGGCAGACAGCACAACGAGGCAACGATGGCGGATGATGAAATCCATTTCCAAAGCCCCTTGTCCATGTAATCCGCTAATCTTTCTCATTAATCAAAGAATGTATGTTGCTAAAGGCTATTTCTAACAGTATTACAACCTATGCTGAAATCAGAATTTTCTTCCATTGCTTTACGGGTTGCTTCCAGTAAATCATCTTCTGGAGTTCTTGGATTTTCTCCAGCTTTCCGCCATGACACCGAAATCATTAGATTATCATGTTTGAATGATTTTACCATGTAATCACTAAGATCAATATCTCTTGGATTTAGATTCATTCCCTGCCTTTCGGCTTTTTGAACAGCCTCTTTTGCCGTCCAGATTTCAATAGCCATTTTTGAATTTTCAATTAGAAAATTCAACTCGTCTCCTTTGGCCATCATGTCAAAAGCATTCGAATTAATTCCTCTATCCTTTGGCTCAGAATCAATGCCTATCCAATAGCCAGGTTCTATCAATGCGCATACCGCCCAATTTTCACAATGACCGATACTAATTCCCGGAAGAGGTTCGTTTTTCCAAACCCCATCCAACCAAGATAAGTATGGTGCGCGCAAATCGGTGCGCAAAACTTCTACAAGATTTGTTGATACGCCCCAGTGTTCTAAACAACGCTCGAGCAGTAATCTACCGGAGTTGTGGTCATCCAGACGTTTAGATGAAGCACGTGGAATATCCTCAGCAAATTTGCTGGAACAACTTTGTATACGCATTCTTGCAATTAGCATCTTTGGCCCGTCAGGCGCCTGAATTATCTCCAATCTTTCACCTCGTAAGTGTGAATCTTTGGTCTGGACTAACCTCACCCATCGCTTTCAATCTTAGCCCCTTCAGGGACAAGACTGGTGCATCATCATCTCCAATTACGACAACGTCATGTATTGTCACTCCAGAATCCTCAGAACCTACCTTTACAGACCTTACACGTAATTTCTCATCGGCTTCGGGCACTCGCAACATAGTAGTCCAGTCGATTCCAATGGGCAAGCTGGAAAATCCTTCACTCTCCATTGCTGCTAAGCCTGCATTCTGGAATCCAGCCTCAATAAGCATAGGCAATGCCTCTAGCAGCACTTCCTCTCCTTGAGTTTCCACTAGGAATTGATCTTTTGCAGGTAATTGATGCCTCATTAGAGCGATTCCATCGACACCATCCTCAATTCCCCTAATTACTCCGCCGTGTGATTGGAATCTAGGACCGTGGAAGTATCGCAAATAGATGAAACTTGAATGATGTTGTAGTTCGCCATCTGGCGGAGCACCAATCTGTGGTATTTCTCCAACCTCACTCTCTAGGAATGGGCGTAAGTCATCAGATAGCTCAACTAACCTAACAGTTGCCTCATGATGAATTCTAGGTTCTCCGAATACCTCTCCCTTTGAATTTACTAAATCAGAGACTAATCGGCATTTTACCCATATCATGTTAGCTTCTTTTCTCTCCAGGATTGCTTCTACTCTTACCGTTAAAGAACCCTTCATAACCTTGACAGGGAGTCCAAATCTTACATCTTCAAATCCAGCAAGACAGTGCCCTGACATCAGTAACAAAGAATTCTCAGCAAACATTTCCAATGCCATAACGCCTGGATGATATGGAACTCCGTCTATCGAATGGTCGACTAGGAATGGATGGTCTTGCACTGATAATGTGCACTGTGATTTGAGAGATTTTCCATCTTCAATTTCCAGAAGTTTGTCGATGAACGGGAATCGACGAGGATCTGCTATTGCCGCAGCCATGTTCCCTTCAAGTTTCAAAGGCGCCTCTCTAAAGGAACTGAAACGGTCCATCATTCCCAAAGAGCCGCATCCAAGGACACGCCTCTTTCCACCAGCTAGTGCTTCACCCACGAATATTTCTACACCTTCTTCAACCGATAGTGTCTCGATTCCTGCTGCTTCGAATACCGATTCTATTGAACCACGTGTAGCCATTCCAACATCACGCCAGCCTGTCCATCCTATGGCTACTGCTCTGCACTCTGAATTTGCAGTCATGCGAGCCATTTCAGCATCTAATACAGAATTAGCAGCAGCGTAATCGGTTTGACCTGCATTTCCAAATCTACCGGCTACGCTGGTGAATGCACATGCGAATCTTAATGACTCACCAGCTGAAGAACACAGACTCTTCCATCCATCAACCTTTACTCTGGTTATGAGGTCAAACCTATTCCATTCCTTGTCTGCAACAAGTTTTGATTCCTCTAATCCTGCACCGTGAACTATTCCCGTAATTTCTCTACCATCAACTGCTTTAGCGATAGATTCTGCATCGGTAACGTCAGCTGAATGATACTCTGCCTTGTTGCCAGTAGATTCAATCTCGCTTATTGTGCGATAGATATCCATACTTCGAGTCAACTTAGTCCAAGCGTTATTCCACTGAACCATCGTAACTTTACCAGAAGACGAAGCTGATACTAGCTCCTCCCTCAGTTGCATTTTCCTTTCGTTCAACTTTTCTTCGCCCCATCCTATCCACTCAGCAGTCTCATCTTCCAAAACGCTTCTACCTAGTAGTATGAAAGTGGCACCAGCCCCTTTGCTCGCTTCAGCAACGCCGACAATAGACGCAGCAGTTACTCCTGAACCACCACCGCTAACCAACCATATGTCGTCCGACTTAAGCGGGGTTTCTTCTTCGACTAAATCCTCTGCAAAGCATACTAATGTCCATCTTCGATTATCACGATCGATACCTATCTCCACTTCTCCTCCAGCTGTTAGCATGTCGTTTGCAATGATTTTCGCTGCTGAATCTGAGTCAACTAATAATTCTGGATGCAAATCCAGTGCTCTACACCTAAGATGTGGACGCTCCATCGAGTATGATTTCGTGACACCGCTAGCTGCACATGCAAGAGAATTGAATCGCTCACCACGATTACCGTGGCGTCCGTCCAATGCAGTCACACTTCCGATTAAACCGGAATCTAGGGACGAAAATTGAGAATCAAATCCTTTCAGCAATCCAAACCAGGATTGTGCTGCTAGATTGATTTGATTGGAAGGCCCAGTGTCTTCCCAAGAACTGCCTGTAAGAGACAGAGGTGCAAGGTGCACGATACCGGTCACATTGGTAATCTTTGAACAAATTTCAGAAATTTGATCCCCGTTACTTGGGTCTGCTCTAAAGGTATGGCCCGACAATTCTTCTTGCTCGGTAACTGATTTAACACCGTATTCGAAACCAATCTTCGCCACTGTGAAGCCCTTCGAGTGTAATTCGGTCGCTAGGGAGTCTGCAACTCCCCAGTTGTCTTGAGTCAAGACAATCGTACCTTCCAATTGGATACCTTCTGCGACAGTAGGACAAGGCTCTACCTCTACTTGCCACCTTCGAGTTGTTTGTGAGGTCGTGTCCTTCTTTTCAATAGTTGATTGAGGTTCAGAAGGTTGGTGCTCAACCTGTGCACTGGATTGGGTTTCATTTTCACTCTCATCGCCCTTCATCTTCTGTATATATGCAACGAAGTGGTTGAGAGTTGGGTGGTCTGAAAGAATGAAATCCTCATCGACTGGTAAAGAAAATATTTCCCTTACGTCACCCATTATCTCTGCTTGTTTCACCGTGTCGATACCAAGTTCTCCCTCGAGGTCTTGGTCCATCTCAATGAAGTCCTCTGGATATCCTGTATGTTTCACAACTACTGCAATTAATTTCGGTTGAATTTCTCCAGCACTAGAGGAAGAAATTGCTGGTTTTGCATTTTCTGGTTCAGCCTTTGTTTGGGGCTCAGTAACACTTTCAGGACTTATAGGCTCTACATTTTCTACAACTTCTCTAACCGGTTGTGGGCTAGTGCTTGAACCGGTCATCTTCTGGATGTATGCAACGAAGTGGTTGAGTGTTGGGTGGTCTGAAAGGATGAAATCCTCATCGACTGGTAAGGAGAATATTTCCCTTACATCACCCATTATTTCAGCTTGTTTCACCGTATCAATACCTAGTTCTCCCTCAAGGTCTTGGTCCATCTCAATGAAGTCCTCAGGATATCCAGTATGCTTTACAACCACAGAGATTAGCTTTGGCTGGATGTCGCTATCACTAACTGTTGCAACTGGTTGCTTATTTTCAACATCTTTCTCTTCTTCTATTTCAACAAGTGCTGATGGTTCATCTGAGGTTGTAACTGTTTCCTCGACAGCATTTATTGGCTTACCCTGCATTTTATGGATATAGGAAATCATGTGATTTAGTGTTGGATAATCTGATAGAATGAAGTCCTCATCGACTGGTAAACCGAATTTTTCTCTTATATCAGCCATAATTTCTGCCTGCTTTACTGTATCAATGCCAAGTTCTCCCTCAAGGTCTTGATCTAATTCCACAAAGTCTGCTGGATATCCAGTGTGTTCGACAACGACCGCGATTACAGTATCTGTTGTATCTGATGCCACAACGGATACGTTTGGCTTTGTAACAACAGGTTCTACTTTTGGTTCAGGCTGTTTAATCTCGACTGGTTCTGGTTTCTGTTCTATTTTTGGCTCAATTACCACAGGGGCTTCTAAATCAGATGCAGAGACATATTCCTCCCCCTGAATTCCTCCATGTAGGTTATTTTCACCATCTACATAGGCTACCAGTTTATTCTGCAATATCCTCAAATCTAGTTTTTCAGTTCCAGACTGTAGTTTATTCCATTGAAGTAACTTGTTCTTGTTTATTCTTGGCTCGTCGAATTCGCACTTTCGAACCAAAGACAGCCCAATTTGGCTTCCAAATCCTGCGCCAAATCTCATTCCATATTGCAAATTAGAGTAATCTCCTCCTTTTGATAATCGCAGATTGCCCAATTCGGGATCAGTTTCCTTGTGGTTTGCGATTGGAGGTATTCTCCCAGTCATAAGACCATAAAACATTGAGGCATCTTCAATTCCAACGCCCATTGGATGACCAGTGAAACCTTTGGTGTTGGCGATAACAATAGAATCTGTACTGTCTCCGAAAGTTTTTCTCAACGCCATAACTTCTGCTTGAGCTGAACCTCCTCTTGCAGGTGTATATGTTTCATGGGAAAAGAATGCCGTATTCGGAGCAATTTTATGCCTATCGAGTCCCCATTTTTCTTCCATTTCTGACACAAACGAATCCACTGTTTCTGCAACATGATCAACATCCAATCTCGTGCCGTGATACGCAGAATTGGAAATTCTAGTTCCAAGTAATTCTGCCATTGGTTTAACGCCTCTAGCATCTGATTGAGATTTTCTTTCTACAACAAACGCTGCGGCTCCCATTCCCATGATCAACCCATTTCTTCTCTTATCGAATGGAAGGGCGGTCTCACTAACCACGTTGCTTGTTGCTGCTGCTCCGCTCGCAGCGAAGCCTGCGCCAAGCCAATCCCAAAGATCATCTCCAGTAACGTCATCTGCTGAAATTATCACTACCCTGTCACATCTATCATTCGATAGCCAATCCTCAGCGACGCTAAATGCACCGGTAGCTGAAGCACATGCAATGTTGATTGTTGTGTTTGGACCTCTGATACCGACATGCTGAGCGAATTGTGAATGGCCCATATTCAATATTTGGAATAAGTATCTTCTATCGAATCTGCCTTCTCCATCATCACCATTTGATTTTGCATGCTTAGCAGCCATCTGATGGCCTGCGAAACATGAAGAGAATACTACACCCGTTCTATCTCTGTAAGCAGACGGCATTTGCCAAGACCTAATCAATCGCAGACCACCTTTTCCGGTCTGTTCCACTGGGGTGAGTGGAATTCCAGCATCTCTCAGCGCGATTAGGCCTGCTGCGCACGCTAATTGTGTTGATATGTCCCAAGCAGCCAGCACTTTTTCATCAAAACCAAATTCTTCACACGGATCAAATGCTGATTTCAAACCTGCCAATTGTGGAATATCTCCGAATTCTTTCGCTGCCTCCATTCCGACTGTCCCGTCTCTACCTTTGATTAACCGAACAATGTTTTTGTCCAATAATCGTTGCTTGTAATCGTCTGTAACCTCAGAAATACAGGTCTCTCCCCTGACCAACTTCTCAAAATTACCTTCATCGAAAACTCGCTCGCCGCCAGGCAATCCAAGGGATATACCAGTTATCACATATGGGTCATCTGACCTATCATCAAACTTAGTTAATCTAGAATTAGAAGGGGAGGTTTGTGTCGACGTTATCCATCTAGTGATGTCAGCAGGAGTTTTTGCTGCGCTTATATCCCAATCCGGATCTGTTTCATAGTTTTGATTTACCGAAGAGACAACAGACTGTATCTGCATGTCATCCATGCCTAAAACTGACCTCATGTCCACGTTTCCTTGACAGAATTGTGCAGGATATCCTGTCTTTGAACTAATCAAATTTCCAACAAAGGCTATCTTTTCTAAATCAGGATTTACGCTTACTTCCGCTTTTGGCGCCGGTGATGTTACGACTATTTCACCACCGGTAGTAGGCAATGGTCTTGACCTTTCCTTGAGAGGAGTTTTTACTTCTTTTGAGTTTGATGCCTCAATAGGCCCTGCTCGGAATTCTGGTGTTAGATGAGGACTATTTTTGTCTGGCCATTTTGGAACTCTTCCCGCTACCGCTAGTGCACCTAGTGCATTGAGGAATGTAGCTATACCTCCTGCTTTGGGATGGTTAGTTGCGAGAGGGAGGACCTTTTTATCCTCCAAAATTTGTGATGCGAAGGTTGTAAGTGCTCGCTTAGGACCGACCTCGATGAATATACGCGCTCCTGACTCATACATAGTTTCAATTTGCGAAGTCCATTCTACACTAGATGCCATCTGTGGTGCTAATTTGGCCAATATTTCTGCCTTTGAATCTCCGCCGTTGTCCATTGGATACCATTTTCCATCAACGTTGCTTGTAATTGGTATACTTGGCCAATTAATTTCTAGATTCTCTAAGAATCTCTTGAGTGGTTCGTTTGCAGGAGCAACAATTCGAGAATGGAAGGCGTGGCTTGTTGGCAAAATTACACAATTGAACCCTTCTTCTTCAAATCTCGACATGGCTGCCTTTACAGGTTCAGTTTCTCCTGCTATCACGGTCATCTTTGGTGAGTTTTTGTTTGCTGCGATTACGTATCCATCTATTTTAGATAATATCTCTGCAATTCTATCATATGGTGCAGTAACACTAGCCATCAAGCCTTTGTCCTCAATCTCTACACTACCCATTTCAGTACCACGTGCAGCCGCAGCTCTCAATGCACCATCCATGTCTAGTATCCCAGCACTCATCAGTGCTGCATACTCTCCCAAACTGTGACCTGCGACCATGTCAGGGAAGTGCCCATGTGAGTTCAGGGCTGCTTCTATTGCAAGGTCAGCAGTTAGCATTGCAGGTTGTGTATATTCAGTTTGTTTGAGTTTATGCTCAGCAACCTTTTTTTCTTCATCGGAAAGGTTCTCACGCAATACAAAAGAAGACAATGTTTCTCCATCCAGAACATCAACCATCGTAATGTCAGACTTTTTCCAGACTTCCCCAACACTGGTATATCTTGAGTTTAAGTCATTTGTCATACCAACATATTGGCTTCCTTGACCAGGGTACATGTGAGCTACCTTTGCCTCTGCATCAAAGGCTGGTAAATCGCTAACTATCACTCCTTGACTCGCTAAGAATCCCCACTTTGCTTTATCATCAAATGATTTTAACGCTAGAGTCCTGCGTTTTTCAAATTCAGCCCAGCTTGTTGCCACCAAGGCCATTCTAACATTGTCTTTCACATTAAATGACCAATGGGAATCTAAGACAAATGATAACCTTCTCCCATTAGGGTCCGTATCAAAATCTGGACCTGTGAATGATATTGATTCCAACTTTGAGTTCACCGATTCTACTGAATCTCCAGATAGAAGTAATAATCCTCCCTCTACGCTTTTTATTTCTTCATGAGATAGTGTTGGCTTTTGTGTGGCATTTTGAGGCATACCTGCATAGGCTTCCCATCTGCCATTCCATTCTTCCACCAAAGTTGAATGATATTCTTCCGAAAAACCTTCTATTGCGACGTGGAAGTTAGTACCGCCAAATCCGAAAGCCGATATTCCTGCCCTTCTTGGATGACCTGAGGGTTGTGGCCAGTCCATTGCTTTGGTAGGGACGAAGAATGGAATTTGGTCCCATTCGACAGTAGGATTAGGATCTTTGAACCCCGCACTTGGTGGTATAGTATGGTGATAAACTGCGTTACAGGCTTTCATTATACCTGCTATCCCAGCCGCTGCCTTCAAGTGACCAATTTGGCTCTTAACCGAACCAACTGCAACGTGGTCTCCGCCATCTAAGCCATTCCAAAGAAGGGACAGTGTCGATAATTCGGTAGCATCTCCTACCTTTGTTGATGTTCCATGAGCCTCCACTAGTTCTACTGTGGAAGGATCATAACCGGCTTGCGAATAAGCTCTACTAACAGCCTGAACTTGCCCTCTTTGACTCGGAGCTGTGATTCCTTTTCCTCTTCCATCAGAAGAACCACCTACTCCGCGAATTACCGCTTTAATGTCATCACCATCATCCATTGCATCAGACAGTCTCTTGAGGAGAAGAACTCCTCCGCCCTCACCCATTACGAAACCGTTCGCTTTCGCATCAAATGGAGTGGAGTGTGAGGGTGAGAGAGCGCCGATTGCACTGAATTTTGCATACGTGGGGGCCTCCATACACCTATCTGTTGCACCGGATAACATAACGTCAACCTGCCTTGTTTGTAGAAGTCTACAAGCGTCCAAAAGTGCTGCCATAGAGGATGCACAAGCAGCATCTGTTGCATAATTTGGACCCTGTAAGTCGAGCAGGTTTGCAACTCTGCCGCTAACAACGTTGGCTAACTCACCTGGCATTGTATCCTCGTCAATTCTTGGCTTACCCTCACAAATTTGCTCAACCATAGCATCTGCTTGTTCTGGAGAGACTCCATTGTCGATTGCGATTTTCCTCATCTCTGCACTGAAAATTCTGATGTTTGATTCCGATCTATTTTCCCCGCCCAGAGCATTTGCAAATATTACCCCCGTTCTAGCTCTGTCAAGTTCTTTCCCATTCTCTCCATAGCCTGCGTTTTCAATAGCGGCAGCCGATACTGTCACAGCCCACAATTGGCAAGGGTCGATTTGAGGTAGTGTTCCAGGCGGTTGCCTCCATCTTCTCCAATCGAACTCATAACCCTCTACAAATGCACCAATCTTTGAGTATGTCTTACCCTCGGCGATATTCCCTGGCGAGCCATCTTCCCAGTATATTTCAGGATCCCATCGATCTCCTGGAACCTCCTTAATCGAGACATGAGCATTGATTATGTTCTGCCAAAATTCCTCGATTGATACTGCATCTGGCATCAAAGCCGCCATACCGATTACTGCTATTGGCTCAAATGGCGCTTGATTTAGGCCATCTACTACCTTTCCGTTTGCAGTTGTGATTGTCATCTTATCACTCACCCATTATGCTTGGTGGAACCATTGTGATTGAGTATCCGGAATCTACGTGAATGCATTGTCCCGTAACACCAGAGGAGAGAGGGCTAGCTAACCAGAGAGTGCAACCTGCAACGTCACTCTGTGTTACATTTCTGCGTAAGGGAGCATTTGCTGCAACGTGGTCAAGGATATTCTCAAATCCGGGAATACCACTTGCTGCTATCGTTCTGATTGGTCCACTGGATATTGAGTTGACACGATGACCCTCAGGCCCAAGATGACACGCTAGTTCCCTTGTCCAGCACTCTAAAGCTGCTTTCGCCATACTCATTATTCCATAGGATGGCACGTGCCTTGTAGATGCAGCATAGGTCAGAGTGATTGTTGAGGACCCGGAGTTAAGGTAGGGCAGACCAAACTTCAAGCACCTTTGTAATGAATTTGCTGAAATAGTGTATGCCGTGTTAATACTTTCATCATCAACAAACAAAATCGGTCTGTCAAAACATTCTCTGGGTGCGAAACCGATTGCGTGGATTAGAATATCTGCTTTAAGACCAGGATTTTCCTTGCTAAATGCATCAAAGAATCCCTTTGTGTCTGCATCAGTCGCTACGTCAAGTGGATAGAATCCTGCAATTGCCGGAAGCTTGTCTTTCAGTTGAAAAACTCTAGACATAAACCTCTTCTGATATCCTAAGTAGAGAGATACGCCTGCCTCAGCCAATTTTTGACAAATCGACCAAGCAATCGAGTCCTCGCTAGCAACTCCAAAAACGAATGCAACTTTACCTTGTAAACCAAGCATCATAGTCACCTACCCTTAGGGTAGGTGTTTCCTTGAACACTACGCTCTATGACTGTTGCCATCTAAATTTGGCTTGTGAATTGCATTCGTGGGGTGAAAAAGTTCAGCCGACTGAATTCCTAAATGTCGTCGAAATCGAAGTCATCGTCGAAGTCATCTAGTTCATCAAAATCATCTAATTCGCTTTCCTCGTCAAATTCCTGTTCAACAGATTTAGATTTCTTTGACCGCTTTCCTGATTTTTTTGCAGCTTTAGCAGCCTTCTTTGCTTCCTTAGCAGCAATTTTTTGCTTACCAGCTTTTTTAGTGAGTCTTGAGATTATAACTAGCAAGATAATGACTCCAATCAAGCCACCTGCACCCATACCAATTATTGCCATACTATCACTATCGAGAGTTTCCAAGCTGTCTACACCAATCGAACCACCGCCGCCGCCGGAGGCAGCAACTACAACGCGGACTGAAACTTCGCTTGCTTCAGCATTTGTATCGAGTTTTGAATATGCTCGTAGTTCTACCTGAATTGAAATCTCGCTGTCTGCATTCTTTGGTGCTTCAAGAATAATCGTGCCTTGATCGGATGATGCTCCAGGGTTTACTGTGGCTCTGAAGAAGGGGTCTGAAATGAACTTGAAGCCAGCATCTTCAATCTCAAATTGATTGACTACCTCGACTTCAAGATTATCAATTCTGTTTCCGTCATTGAATATAGTAAATTGAATGGCTTCTTCTTGACCAGTCTCTATGTTCCTAGTAGAGGGATTTGACACCTCTAAATCCATTCTTGAGTATGGCATAGAATTTACTGTTCCACCAACTTCAGCCGATGACCCTAGCATGCCAACGGGAACCATTACCGGTTCCATACCCCAACTTACAACTGTCGCAGTGATGTTAAAATCTTCTGATAATACTGCAATTCTAGGCGATGCTGCAAATGTTGCTGTGAAAGATTCTTCTTCCCCTGCTGGCATTTTCTCAAATGAGTCTTCTGATAGAGAGATAGAAAAATCATTTCCGTCTACATTACTGTCAAGTGATATGTCTTGGGTAGCAGTTCCTATGTTCTTTACAGTGCAAGAAACAGTAACTGGCGCATTTTGTTCCGGATGGACATTGATGTTGACTGTTGATTGGTCGCATTCAACCTCTACGCCGATTGGAGCACCTTGTGCTTGGCTATGCATTGGCGCAAATATGCAAAGAGCCAAAATCGAGATTAGAATAAGTCGTTTCAAATCTCCACCATCCTCTGCCACCCTAATCAAGGTCATGAAGTCTTTGGGGATTAGGCTATATTTCTCCATATATCCTGTTTGGAAGGTCTAAATGACAATTGTAAAGTATTTCTTCGTCTAATCCCGCAGCTAGTAGTTGTCTAGTGCGCTTGGGGACTGTTTTTGGACCAAGCACAGCGCCAGGCCTTTTCGGATCATCTATGTAGTCGGTCTCTAGCATGAAACCGTGTGATGATTCCTTGTGGGTTTTCATTATTTGATCAATAGAGCCACTACCTGCCAAAACTGAAGGTGTTATTCCATGAGTGTATGATTGGTCTATTCTAGAAGGAGCATAATGTCTGACGACTCTTTCTTTTGATAATCCAGCTTTATCAGCCATTTTTGCCAGATCACCATATGTCTCATCGGACTCTCCCTCAACATGCAGTTGGAGTGGTATTCCTTCTTTGGCGGCTAAGGTCATAGTTTCAAGCAACAACTTGTTTGACCTATCCCATGTATCGTCACTTACTTTCCAGTGTGGCCTACCCACCTCTCCTATCCCATGTGCTTGTCCTTCCCTAACAAAATGCATTGCAGCATCTATACTGTCCCAATAATTTTCTTCTGCTCTATCTCCTAATGTCTCGAATTGATGGGCGAATGCGGCAGGATGAGGCCCTAGGATAACTCTAACTGAAATACCTAAATTTCTTACTTCTTGAGAAATTTTGATTGTATCTTGATATGCTTCCTCATGTCCTCTTTTTGTCGATGGAGGATAAGCAAAATTCGGACAATGAACCAATACTAAGTCTGTTCCTCCTGCGCGAATGAAATCTTTGGCAGCGTCTAGAAATCTTCCATTTCTATTTAAGTGAAAATGATCATCTAGGATCGGACCTTTCCAATCCAAATACATCACGCCTTGAGGGATTTTTTGTCTGTAAACTTTGATTTCCAGTGAACTGCTGACATAGCGACCATGTTTGGATGTCTAGCATTGAGGGCAACACACCTACCGTTTGCCCAGATTAACAACTCTAAGTCATGACGAGAATCTTGTATTCTCAAACAACCTAGCCTATCATCAAAAGAGGATGTTCCACTACCTAAGTTAGTCCGTATATTGTGGACTGGCACTGTTTGACCAAAGTCAAAAGATGCAACGATTGGACCAAGTTCTGCAACTAGGCCTGAATCATCCCTTCCCATTCTGAGAAGCATTTCTTTTGCTGCTGCCCTAGCTGCCTCTATTCGATGGGTTCCATGAACAATAATTCGACCCATTGAATCAATAATCAAGGTTGCACGAGGTGCATCGAGCATCTTAATGATGACATCGCCATTTACAACACCTCCAAGCCTTTCTACGGCCTCCTCCAAGTCGATTGGAGGCGAAGTTGTGAACCTGACCAACAGATTATCAACACGAACATCGATATTGCTTGACATTTTTTACTCACTCCTCTTCTCCGTGCGAAGAAGTAGTGTTTGATGAACTCTCCTCTGGCTTAGGTGCTGATTCTAGCGCAATTAGCAATGATTCCCGGGCGGCTTGTTGAATTGGAACTAAGAGAACTGCATCACTACCATACTCGTTCCTTAAATCAGCAAGACCGCCTCTAAGTCTAGATGCATATCTTAGGTCTTTTTCTAGATTCAATTTTTCGTCTGAATTCTCTCTGTTTAATTTCCACCAAGTTGCAGCTAATGCACTCACTGCTTGCAGACCATCGGGCTCCCTTGATGGCTGTTCAACGACCTGTTTTCTCACTCGTTTCATGCATTTTCTCCATCTTCTTGAGACGAATATCATCTTCAGCAGTTTTTTTGGTCTAGTCATTGCCTTTGCTTCTCTTCCAAGAAAATCTGCCCAACTTTCATCGGTCATATCTGGTTCTGCAAAATACACTGATCGATTATGATTGACTGCGGATTTATGCAAACGCCGAGGCTCTGGGTCCGGAAATTTACCTACTTGTAACCCCTCAGTCCAAGTAAGCATTTCCAAATACAAACTGTCCAATCCTCCACCAAGAATCGCACTGTCTAAGTTAATTCCGGGATCCTTCGATTCAGCCTTTTCTTCTTCAGACCACACTTCAACTTCCTCACTCGAGCCAATAATACCAAGTCCGTGCCAAGTTAATCTAGGCCTCAAACCATTAGGGTAAACAACTGTTGGAATGACTCCGTGCAAAACAATGCTTCCACCGTCTGGATCATTCCAGACCTTGTCCTCCCAGTCGAGATTCATCTCACTCACTGGTTGTTTTGGACCCAGTCTCTTAGGCTATCAATATCCCAACCTTGGTCGAAGTATCCCTGGATTGTTGCTTGATCCCATTGTGGGAACTCATCCAAAGCTGCCTGCATTAGCGGATCGATATTGGCTGGTGGAGGTCCTCTAGATGGAGGTCCAGCAGCAGGAATGTCTGCATATGATTTCTCAGACTCCTCTGATTCGTAGTCATATTCATATTCGTATGTTCCATCTCCGGAATCCCTTCTTGCCAAAATTACAACTGCCACTAGCAGTATCAAAATTAGGGCTGCAAGACCAACAATAATCAGCAAACCTGATCCTGAAAGGAATCCTTCATCTTCACTCGCTTCTGCAACATTGAATGATTTAGAATTCTGTGATCCGTTCCACAAAACTTCATTTGACTCTGCATCAACAACCAAAAAGTACATTCCACTTGTAGAAGACCCAAACACTTCTATATCTTCGACAAATACGTTTGCGGTATTTCCTTGTTCAATCTCTTGAGTTGTGAAAGTGACCTCTGTTGTAGGGAAACCACCGTCTTTCACTGACTGTATTTCTAGTGTAATGTTACCATCTTTTGTTCCAGTGTTCTGAACAGTAATCTCTAATTCTGGCGAGTCGCCAACCTCCGGATTCTTTGGTGTCATTCTAACCTCTATTACATTGAATTTAGCCTGCTCATATACTAAGCGATACTCAGAATTGTGTGTTGGATCGGAAGAATATATCGAACTTATTCCACCTACCCCATTTGGACCTCCTCCGTCAACGGTCCATCCTGCTGAATCTCTACCGTCTATCCACATGACCAAATCTACAGAATTGATTTGTGCTTGTGTAGGGTCTTGAGGGTCTGGCCATAGGTCCACACATTTTGCGCTAACCAAGTAGTCACCACCCTGCACCTTCAGATCCATTGGATAGGATTGTGCATCCACACCAAATCGTTGACCGTATACTGGCCACGTCAGATTTGTATCTGCATCTGAGTAGAATGACCACATTAGGTTGACCTCTCCTGCAAGCAGTGCTGCGTTCTCTTCTACTACTGCCTGAACATCAACACAATGAATTGTTGAAGATGGTAAAGTCGTTCCCAAAATGTCTTGATTGATTCCTGAACTCATGACCCATGAATCCTTTTCAACCTCGGGTTTCTGTCCATCGACCTTTATGGTAAACGAAGCACAACCGAAGGCGCTGTTACCATCACAGATGTTCGCAGTTGAATCGTCAGCACCATCTGGTAAATTGACTAGTCTAAATGTATAGATATACTCATTTGATAGCGGAGGCGCTGTTATTGTGATGTTGAATGCTCCTCCGTCAATCGTATGCAATGTAGGACCATCGGTTCTGGAACCATCAGCTCCTCCAGCTGGGTAAGCAAGATATCCTTTATTTCCATCCATTAATGCCGCTTGCCTTGTCACCTCTAGGGTAAATTCTCCTTCTGGCAGAATGTATACACCATTGTTAATACCGTCGATGTATGCATACTTACCTTCCATTGAAACTGTATCTCCTGGGAACACGAACGCTAACTCAATATCTTGAGAATAAGGCTCTGACATATCGGTGAATGTTGGACTTATTCCGTTTCTGTAATCTAACTGAATTCCATCACTGTAAACCCAGCGTTGCTTGTGTCTTCCACCGGATTCGCTCATCAATGATGGATCTCTATCCATATCTTTTATCCTGAGCTGTGGCACGTAAGTTGTTGATTCAATTCCGATTATATTCCAATTCATCCTAATTGGCAAATCGAGATAGAACTCGTCCTCAAATGGATCTATCAAACGGCCTCCGTCCATGCGCAGAACCTGTGGCCCATCGCTATCATTTCCTGCAAGTATTATCTCAATATCTTGAGTATCGGTCCATGCAGTTTCGTTTCTTGGCGAGTAGTATACAACCATGTTTTCTGGACCAAGATCTATTTCGAAGTAATTGATATCTCTCCATCCGTTTTCATCCCTAGCTTCAACAATCAAGTGATATTCATTACCCGCATACATTGTCATATTCCAAGGACCTTGGTAGAACGGAGCGCCTTCGTTTGGATTGTGTAACCTGTTTCCGTATGAATCTTCGATGAAGAAATTCCTGATGTTCGGTGTCTTTGCGTCCATTGATACATAGGTTACCAAATCATCATCGAATCCTTCTACTCCTCCGACAATAGCATTACCACCAAGGTCTGCACCTTCGATAAATATGCTAACTTTTCCGGGTGGATCTTGACCTTTGTTTGCATCGTCACTGAATGTTCCAGTGTAGTTTGCAGTTGGAGAATTGCCATCGCTGTTCAGAATCAATAGAGCGTATTCATCAGGGTCCGCAATTCCATCCATGTCTGTGTCATGGTCATATTCAACCCAGTAATACATGTCTAGGGTTGAAGGTGGAGATGGAATATCTTGCGCTAGAACTCTTACTTTTTGCTGAGAGCTTGGAAGAACCCATGTGTCATCGACCAATTCCCTCCAATTAGTCCATATTGTTGGATCGTAATTGGACGCTTTCAAAACAGAGATATTAACCAATGTTGGAGAATATGTGTCAATCGTTAAGTTGAACGGAATTGCACAGTCTTCGTCTGCAACTATCGGAGATGGTGGACAGAGTGTGTCTCCACCCTCATAGCCATCCAGCATGAATCTGTAAGTTGCCTGACCCGCCGCTGTGGCACCAAGATTTACCGCCCAGTTGAAATTCCCACCAATTACACCTGACTTGTTTGAAACCTCTATCCATTCAGACACAACGCTACCATTGATAGTCTGAACGTCCCATCTCTGTAAGGACATGTTGTATGAGTTTGGATCTGGAGCAACATCCAGAGCTTCCAATCGGATAGTCCCAACCAACTTAATCTCTTGATTTGAGGTTGCGGAAGTCAGATCTTGTGCAATGCCTCCACTATTCTGCAATTCAAAGGATGCAATCATTGCATCATTCTCGATTGCATTGCCGTTAGCCGGAGCCAATACGACAGCCCCTGGCATACCATTTACACCGTTGGCTGCGATTAAGCTTGCATAAAGGCGTAGTTCAGCAGTATCCTCCCAAGCAGTATTAATCCTAAACCTCCATGTGACCTGCATCTCGTCTCCAACAACAACATATGATGATGCCTCCATAGTAACTAGATTATCAGGGTCAAATGCTTCCGTGAACAGGGATAATTCAGAAAATGCTAGCTCAACTACTCCACTTGTTGATTCCATCCTCAGTCTTGCCTCAGCAAAGGAACTACCAGTGGACGAGTCCACACTGTGAGTTGATACTGCTTCAATGATATCGCCATTCGGATACAGACCTATTGGGTTGCCAGTAAGTGATAATGTTGAATCATATCCCGTTGAGGTTGTTACCGATAAACCGGATAACTCAACAGCACCGCCGCTCCCAGCTGAGAGCGATAACGGAACATCAACTGTTGACCCAGTTCCTAGTGCAATTCCCTGATTTAGTTCTCTATCAAACTTCAGTGACTCATCTATTGTAGTCTCCCATTCGTAGATAATATCGAGATCTCTGGCAGTAACATTTGTTCCGCTTGCCGCATTAACATTGGAAACTTCAAATTGGAATGTTACCCACGAATTTCCGTATTCGTCAACGTAAGATGGCTGAACCAGTGGATTGTCCAACAAAGAGTTGAGTGCAGTTTCTAAGTCAAACATAGGGAAACTCGTCTCAAAGGATATCAAAGATTGATTCGGCATTTTACCAAAATCCACAGTCTGGCCGCTAGATGTAAGAGAAAGATCGAAGTCGCCTGCTGAGTTTTCTGATAACTTGACATCAGCTGCAACCACATCCGACCCATAAGGAAGCATGAACGCAGCACCTGTTGCTTCTCCATTGAAGTTGAGAATTAGTGTCGATTCATCCATTGCGTAGTTTGTTCCTTCTGCATATCCTGCCCAGAACTTTGATTGTCTTCCGAATGAGCCAAATGCTGGTTCATTCATGCCCCACTCGATATCGCCATCGTTAGCGATGTCAAGAGTGACTGAGCTTGCACTGTGACCGAATTCCAAGTCAAACCATAGCTCTGATAGTCCACATGGATTTTGGTACGAAAAGGTAGATGAGAACCCGAATATTGGATTATCTGGAGTCCATTTCTGACCTACTGTTAAATTGTAAATTGAGTTATTTCTCATAATCAGTTCTACCATTGGATCTTCTACACAGTCATCTAGAACTTGTGGTGTAATACCAACGATTGGCTGAGAAAATTTCGTGCTGTAGTGTGTAGGACTGTAGGAAGCATCGGCCATTGTTGGAGTGTAAAACAGTGGCTCTCCATTGCCAGCAGTTTGCCATACTCCGTCGAAAATCCCTCCGCTTTGCACTGCGTTAGAATCGTTCAAACCAGTTCCAACTCTGGTGCCTATATTGATACCGAACAACTCTGCTGTTGACAAGCGATACTGTCCTGTGTCGAAGTCAAATCGGATATCTATAACAGGATATTCTGAGGAATCAATACCCCACAATTCCACGATAGGGCCTTCTAGTCCTGTCATGTGATTGCCATGCCTATCCATTGCAACTTCAGTTGTTCCCGCTTTGAGAATTGAAACAGAAAGAGAATTTGTTGGAGTTGTCTCTTGTTCAATTGTTAGCACTCCATATCCATCAGGGAAACCAGGGTTAGGTGATTGCTTCGGAGTGAATCCCTTGACCGTCATTGAACCTGATTGGGGTAGTGGGTCTCCAATCCTGAAATCGTCAATAAACCAACCTGGCATTGTTGTATTTTGGGCGGCACCGATTCCGTTGTTGTGAACCAATACGAATTTGAGTTGAACATATTTAGCAACATGCTGATTTAGATTAATGGCTAATGTTGCCCAACCAGAAGGATTAGTTGCAGGATTTGTTGATTCTCCTCCCAATGCGTAATCATTACCGGTAAGGCCGTCACAGTTCTGGATTCTACCGTTTCCAGTGCCTATTGGGTATAGTCCATTTGCATATCCAACACCGGTTGAATTTGTTAAGTCAAAGGGTATGTAATTCCATCCGATACCGGGTGCAGGGAAAGTTGGAGAGGAAGAATTTCTGACCATCACATATGCACAGTCGTAGTATGTGTTTGTTGGATTAGCCCCCGGATTGCTTTGAGTCCAATGCAAACCATGCCAACTAGAGAAACGAGCGATTGGAGAACTAGGATCAACTTCCAGTTCCGGTGATATTAGACTGTATGAAAACTGGCCGCCTCCGTTGTCATTGGTGTAATCGTTATCGAAATCGTAGATATTTGTACCCCAGCATTCGTTACCAGTGTTACAATTCTCGTTCAGTATCGTTCCATCACCTAGCGTCCCATGCTGCCAACCTTCTCCCATTGCGGATGGTGACATTCCGGTTGTAATATCTTGGAAGCCTGCTTCATCTCTTTCAAAATCTGTTGAAAAGCCGCCACTAACGAGTTTTATTGTATCCTCGTTGTATGTGAAATCGGAAAGGGTGGAGAATTCAGTTTGTTGATTGTTGTAAACAGGATCCCATACGTATTGTGCTGTATCTCCGTTAATCGTCGTGTAGGTTTCATGTGTTGCCATGTCAGTTGCAATAACCATTGAAGCACTCGTGACCGTATCACCTGATGGCAAGGTTATGGTGCCATCATCGTTATTTGTGTATTCTGGACTATCTCTAACCTCAACTGAAACTTCGTTTGCCCCATTTGTAAATGTAGTGACATCAGCAGCTCCTGCTAGTGGTGTTAGTAGCATTAAGCAGGTAAGTACTAGCGCAGATATTGCGGGTTTTTTGTCGTTCATTGGTCGCACCGTCTTCTATTCCCAAACAAGACAGGCATAAAATACCCACGGGAGGGTGTATGAACGGGTACCCCCCTTTAGGGGGGGACCCGGAGTTTAGTTGACAATCCTTTATTTTCTCACAAAAATCTAGATCGTATGGGTTTAATCTACCCTTTTTTGATCCCTAGTAGCTTTACAGGTTTTTTCCTAACCTTGCGTTACTTGGAAAACACCACAAATCATGTTGTAGTTTAGATTTCAATACATGGGTTGAAAATATGATGCTTTTTCCAGAGGGGTAATGGAGCCATTTAGTAACGAACCAGTCACCCTCATTGAGGAGATTTTCCCCCAAGATACTAACGCTTACAACACTCTTTTTGGTGGTCGATTACTCTCCTTGATGGATAAGGCTGCGGGGATCGTGTGTGCGAAATTTGCACATAGAGAATTTGTAACAATTTCAATTGATACACTCGAGTTCAAAGCGCCTGCAAAACAAGGAGACTTAGTCGAAGTTACAGGTAAGGTTATCTTCACTTCAAGCCGAACTGCTTGTGCAAAGGTAACTGCATGGGCTATGAGCAAATCTGATTGGACGAAGAAAGAAATCTGTAAGGGATACTTCTTCATGATAGCCATCGACTCGATGATGCGACCGATTCCAATACCTCAGTATAATCCAGAGACTGAAGAAGAAAAGCATGACTGGAGCATTGCAAAGGAAATAAGAGAACATATGCTCTCTCAAAAAGACAAGTAATCAATCGTCAATTCTAGGTATTGCTTCGACGTCGTCGCGTGCCTTAGAACCTGAACTCACACACTCTGAAAAAGTGGAAGGCATCGACGGCCTTGGGCTAATATGCGAAAGCATTGCGTCGATTTGATCATCTCTGACAACCCCTCCGTTACTTTTTGCTATATTTTGAATTGATTCAGCAATTTGTGCTTGACGGTTATTTTCGGATTGAACCCGCAAAGATTCAGTTGTTGGATTTCTTTTTCTTCGAATCCTTCTTGTTAGTTTAGAGGCGCCTCCCATAGCTGGATTCAAAAGGAGTTCAGAAATGATATTCTTGGCTGACATTCTACCCGGTTTACCCTGCTTGACCTTGAGCCTACTCTTGACTGGCATAGACTTTAGACGACTCAGGCTTGGATATTTGACAGATGGGGGTTCATTGTCCTCGGGAATTATACTTGCTTCAATGATTTCTTCTTTTCTTGAAGCCTCGACCAGTGATTTTGTTTGTTCGGCTTCCTCGGGAATTAAAGGAGAATCTGGGACTACAAATTCATGAGTATTTGTGCTCGGTATGTGAGCACCTGTTGCTCCGTAGAATGAAGGCAAGAAATTGTTCGGCAAAGGAGTTGATACAGGTGTATTTGCAGGAGGATAATTACTAGCAACATGCGTATTCTGTTCTATCATTCCATAAGATGGAGCATCTCCAATATCTGTTCGATGCACGTTATTGTAAACCGGTCTACTGTCAGGACTCTGCCAACCATTTTGGATAATTTGATTTCTCTGAGTAACCAAATTTTGGCGGGACCTTTCCATCAATCCTGGTGGCATTTGTATTTCTTCTTGAACAGCCTCGTCATCCCACATTGGCAAGTCTAAATCCACAATTTCATTTGCATGGTTTTCCTCGGCACTTGGTAGGGTGTTGTCAGCGTAATCTTCCATCGAATCGATGAAGCTAACAATTGAATTTGAGGGGAATATTTCTGCCGGCATTGGTATGACTTCGGCAACCTCTGAATTTATCGATCTAGGATATTCTGAATCGCTGACAATTTCATCAACAACAGATTTTGCTTCAGATATCGTCAAACCATTTTGTAATTGCTGTATTAGTGCACACAACTTCATCATGGCTAAATCAGAACCAAATATTGTGTGACAATCCTTTGCTTTTGTATCGATAGTTAATGTTGGTCTGCGCGTAATCAAATGTGATGCTGAAAGGACTATTCCCGCAGCTCCAAACAATGCCTGCAATTTTCCTGTAACCCCCCTCCAAGCAACCCATATGCAAATTAATCCAACGACTGCAAGCCAGCCAGGCACAAGTGTTGTGTTATGATGGTGGATTCTCTGAATTGCATTGATTTTGATATCTAATGCTTGTCCGCTTTTCGATTCAAAAGACAGTTGATTATCATTCAAGGTGGCCCTAACCTTTCCTCGAACTCCACCCAGTGACAAGGAGCGGAATCTCACCTCCTCTCCATTGACACTGAGCCCCTCTGGCTTCGTGTCCATCAGCATCCCGATGAGCGCAAGAAAATCACATGGTTATGAACCCACCGTTTCATGCCCCATATTTAGAGCGGTTATTTCGGGTATTCTAATTGAGCCGATTTAGTATAGCGTGCCCGATTATTCTTGGTTTTGAATCCAATTGTGCTAGAAGAACTGCGGGGGGTTTTGATTTCCTAATTAGCAAAGGAGATTCCCAATTTATCACCAGTTGCGAATCTATGGATTCTACCCTTCCTACTACGAATTGTAAATCTACACTTGCGTGAACAATATCTCCAACTGCAATATCTCTCTTTTGAAAGGGAGATTTGGTCAAAGAAACTGAGCTCTTTGTGTGTATATCAACACAAATTGGATTTGAAATTCCCTTATTCTTATCTTCAACAGCGGGATGCACAATCATCGAGCTTCCAGAGAGATACTCCTCTTTGGTGTTTCTTAGTGCTATACCTACTCTATCTCCTGCTACGGCACAGGTTACATCATCATCCATAACTTGCAAACTTTTCACAGTACCCGATTGATTGGATGGCATGATACAAATTTCATCGTGAACAGAAACAGAACCCGACTGGACATATCCAATCGCTACCAAGCCAATTCCTTTGACATTGAAGTGCTGGTCGATTGTTACTACCAACGGGTCCTCTTTAGAAGATTCAAGTTCCGAAGATATCTCTTCCATCAATTCATAGAATGCCGAACGTAAGGATACTCCATCAAACTCACACTGCATCCATTTTGAGAGACCTGCTTGATTTAGAAATTCTCGTACTTTTGATTCATCAACCCAATCTCCTTCAGTGGGATTTATGACAAAAATTCCTTTTTCAATTCCTGCTGATGCAAACCCGACTAACGCCTCTCCAAATGCAGCATCGATTGCATTAATCTCGATCAAACCTGCTCTTGCAGCACAAAGTGAATTGAAAAATGGGCGTATTTTTTCTGGCATTTTTGCTGCACGAATAATTGAAAGAATCCTAGCACCATCTGCTCCTGATTCTTTGTTCACATAAGTATGAACATCACGCTGGTCTGTGGCCTTTGCAATGGCCTTAGCTAGTTCATCGCTACCAATCATAGCGATATTTAGCACCGTCATATCTGTCCCACCAAGCGAGTGTTTTTGAGGATAATGTATCAGAAGGTTTTGGTTATCACTCTGTAATGCTTTAACCTTTCATAATACTCATGTGGCTGAAGATTTCTGATCTTGTCAGTTCCAAAACTCTCTATGGTAAATGAAGCAGTAACCGTTGCACTAACTAGAGATTCCATCAACTCATGAACGCTAATTTCACCCTCGCCCGTGGCTAATTTTTGAGCCATAGCTCCTGCAAAAGAATCCCCACATCCTGTTGGGTCAACTTGGTTTATTGTTGGATAGGAAGGAATTGATATTATCCCATCTGGATGAAATGCAATCACACCATTCTCGCCCTTTTTCACTACGAGAATGCCTCCATCTTTCATAGAAAGCAGGGTCTGAGAAGCACGAATCAAATTGTCATCAGCTGTTAACATTCTAACTTCTTCGTCATTCAATATTAGAATGTCAACTCTCTTGATAACATCTTCAAGGGATTTACGAGCTATGTTAATCCACAAATTCATAGAATCTAGAATTGAAACTCTACGAGCTTTTGCTTGGTTAAGAACCGATGCTTGTAAATCTGGATGGAGATTAGCACAAACTAAGACCTTGGGAGAATTGTAGAGTTCTGGAACTACTGGGGAGAATGATTCAAACACATTTAACTGGGTATCATGAGTTACGGCTTGGTCCATTTTCCCTTGATAAGAACCAATCCATTTGAATGTCTTACCTGGTTGAACCTCAATCCCCTGTATGTCAAGACCCGATTTTCTATACCACTCTAGGTGCTCATCTAGAAAATCCTCTCCTACGACACCTATAATCCCGATCTCTGGTTTACCGTCAAGTCTAGCGTGAAAGGCAGCTGAAAAACCTCCATATGAACCAGATCCTCCTAGTTCATTTTCTGATGTCCCGGCAGGTGTTTCCAAGGAATCGTAGGCTAAACTACCAACGATAACTAAATCCATTAAATCATCCCAATAACTCTTGATGTTCATCGATATATGCGATTGTTATATCCCCATTAAGGAAATCTTCCTCGTCCATAATTCGCCTGTGAAGTGGAATTAAGTGGTCAACACCTGTAATCAAAGTTTCATCGAGAGCAGTTCTCATTCTTCTTATGGCTGATTCTCTGTCAGGACCCCATGCCAATAACTTAGCAAGTAAGCTATCAAAGCACCCTGGCATCTCATATCCCGGATGGGCATGCGTATCACATCTGATTCCAAATCCAGATGGAAAGTGGCACTCCCAGAGTCTGCCAGGTGATGGTGCGAAATTTGTCGTATCCTCTGCGTTCAGTCTGCATTGAATTGCATGGCCCCTAATTTTGACATCCTCTTGAGAAAGTGGCAGACTTTCGCCTTGAGCAACTCTGATGCCTAATTCGACAAGATTGTATCCTGTAATCAGTTCTGTTACCGTATGTTCGACCTGAACTCTTGGGTTAACCTCAAGGAAATAGAATTCTCCATTTTTGTCCCTAAGGAACTCAAACGTTGCCAACCCTTTGTATCCAACAGATTCTGCACCAGCACAAACTAGGGCTCCAATCTCTGCCCGCTTTTCGTCACTAAGCCAAGGCCCTTCTTCGATTAACTTCTGATGACGTCTTTGTATTGAACAAAACCTCTCTCCAAAATGAATTGCTTTTTGCCCGTCAGCGAGGACCTGAAATTCTACGTGTTGAGCACCTTCAATGTATTTTTCGACGAACACTCTGTCATCTCCAAATGCTGATTTTGCTCTGCCCTGACATAATTTCAGTGCCCCTTCAAACTCATTTTCCTCATGAACGATCTGCATTCCAATCCCGCCGCCTCCTGCTGCTGCTTTTATGATTACAGGATATCCAATTTCGTCAGCAAGTTCACTAGCAACCTTGGCAGAGGAAATTGGTTCGCTACTTCCTTTCGCCGTTGGCAAACCTGCAGCCTCCATTGCCGACCTAGCCTCAATCTTGTCTCCAAGTAAAGTAATTACACCCGAAGCTGGCCCGATGAAAGTTATTCCCTCTTCTTCAAGTCGCTTTGCAAAGTGAGCATTTTCTGCTAGGAAACCATATCCTGGGTGAACCGCATCACAATCAAGATCTTTGGCCGCTTGAACAACTGCTTCCATGTCTAGATATGAATCCAATGGATTTGAACGCATAATAGGATAAGCGACGTCAGCCAATCTGACAGGAAGCGACAACCTATCTTCTCGACCATGAATTATTGCAGCTTCAATTTCCATATCTCGGAGAGTTCTTAGAATTCTTAGAGCAATTTCCCCTCGATTGGCAATCAACACTCTTCGGAATCCCATGTTTAACCCCTGCCGTAACCATTCTAAGATGAAATCGGTTGAATATACTATCCTTAATTCAATAATTGATTGACAAACACTGTTAATATTTAATTGAATAAACATTCACTATTATATTATGAGTGATTAACAACATACATGCCCGAAGTTCTTCCTAGCGGTCAAGAAGCAGTGGATAAATTTGCAGGAAAGGATCTAAACAATGACGGAAACATAGTCAACCTTGTCGTTTGCGGAAACTCAAGATTTTATCAAACCGATTGGGTTGAGCACAGATTAGATCAATGGGTTAGCTGGAATAGTAAGCCTGACTTAGTAATCTTAGGAGGTGCTAGCGGAGTTGATAGTTTAGTAGAAAAATGGGCTACGGAAAATCACATTCAACTTGCTATATTCAACGAAGCATGGAATGAACCCAGAATTGGAGAACAAGACACTGGACGCCCTGAAGCATCTCCTAAATTAGGAAGTAAAATGCTTGACTATGCAACGCATGTGTTAGCGTTTCCCGGACCCAAATCGAAATGGACTACTACCATGATAAACAAAGCAATAGACAGAAGTATTCCCTTAGTCAGTATACCTACGCCTACTGCTTTGGACTAAACTAATCAACGTTTACGTAATATTTTCACCGATTTCCGGAATTCAAAAAACGTTTTTCGACGAAAAACTACAATTGGACCATCGATGTTATACGTGATAAGGACAACTGACACCCATGACAGAGCAACCAGTTCCCGGCTCCACAATAATCAGAGAACTCTCAGGAAGAGACCTAAATAAGGATGGTAGAATCATAAATTTGGTTATCTGTGGAGACTCACGGTTTTACAATTATGAGTGGGTAGAAGAGCAACTTGAACAGTGGATTAAATGGAATGCATATCCAGATCTGATAATATTAGGAGGAGCAAGTGGAGTAGACTATCTAGCGGAAAGATGGGCTGGTAATTATGCAATTCCACTAGCGATTTTCAATGAAGCGTGGAATGTACCTAGAAAGGGATTGCAGGACCATGGAAGACCTGAAGCCCCATCTGACTTGAGCGGAAGAATGTTGGAGAGAGCAACCCATTTAATCGCTTTTCCAGGACCTGAATCAAAGTGGACGAAGGTAATGGTAGAGCATGCGAGAATGAAAGGTATACCAACAGCTGTCGTTCCCGTTCCAGAAGATGGCTAACTGTATCAGTAAACGTCACGCAGATATCGCTTCTGCTCTTTCATCATTGTCTTCTCAATGAAGAATGTGGCATCTTCCTCAGACATCTCTCCATGCTCCATTGCAATTTCAATCAGCGCTCTATGAACATCTTTTGCCATGTATTGCTTATCACCACATATGTAGAAATAAGCACCTCGCTCGAACCACTCCCAAACCTCAGCACCGTGTTCTTTCAATCGGTGTTGGACGTATATTTTCTCTTCTTGATCCCTTGACCATGCGGTGGTAAACCGGTATAGATGACCTTCATCTAACCAATTTTCAATAGTGTCCTTGTAGTAAAATTCTGTCTTAGAGGACTGATCACCGAAGAATAACCAGTTCTTTCCATTGCCACCATCGAATATTCTTTGCTCCATGAATGCCCTAAATGGAGCAATACCTGTTCCTGGACCCAACATAATAATGTCAGTAGACTTATCCTCTGGCAGAACAAATGACTTGGTTGGAGACATGAATACACCAACATCTGTCTCATTAACTTCAACTTCGTCGGCCATGTAAATTGTGCAAAGTCCGCCTCTATCCCGTCCATGATGGGAGTATCTGACTATTCCAACTGTAAGCTCAACGAATCCTGGATGGGCATCATGACTGCTTGCAATTGAGTAAAGTCTAGGCTTGAGCTTGTCTAGCAGGTCAATGAATTCTTCAGGCGTGTAGGATATGGAGAAGTCATTGAAAACGTCAACATAGTCTCTAGACCAAATGTAATCCTCCAATGCATCTGCATCATTTGCTAGTATCTCTGCCCTCTCGACTGGGTCGTCACCGGGTATAGAAGGAAGTAATTCTGCTTGCAAGACTGGCTCACTGTTCGACCACCTTCTATTAGTTACGGAGACCGTTTCCCTCTGTCTCTCAACCATGCTTACTTTTATCCTTAGACCACTAGATTTGACTTTCTCCTTTAGTGACTTTACAAATTTCTTGTTTACTCTGTGAATTTCGTAATCTTTCTTCAGAGCTTCCCAAAGTGTTCTCTCGCCGTTGTGGGTATGGACAATGTGATCTTGTGCCCAACCTGCCTTTTCTATCAACAAATCAACAGTCAACGGAGGATTTTCTGGGACAACTCCCAATGCATCTCCTACTTTGTAATCCATTCCAGAATCACCAAGGTCGAAGACTATGTGTCTGGTTTCTTTTCTAGAACCTTCTCCGTTGAGGATATAGCACTCTGTAATCTTTGTTGGATACGGGTTTTTTGCGCTCCAACCAGATTTGTCTTTGGACTTTTCCTTTTTCTCCTTCTTCTCGACAATTTCCACCTCTGGTGCAGGAGCAGCTTCGGCAGATTCTACCTTTATCTCAATGGAGACCATTGCTGGAATTACTTTGTCAACCCAAACCTGCCATTCAGGCTCAAAATCAACATCACATTTCTGAAGGTCTGTTACTTTTGTAGCGCCCAACTCTTGAAACTTGTTGTCCCAGTCAATTCCAGCCTGACAGAATTCGTCATACCCTGTATCGCCGATAGCACAAATAGAATAATTTACGCCGGCTAAGGACGGATTTTGTGAACAAGTTTCATCCCATAAATCTGCGGCATTGTCTGGCATTTCACCTTCTCCCCATGTGGATGTTATTATCAGGATTCTTTTGTGATTAATCAAGTTAGAGGCGGGGAAACCATCCATATCAAACACAGTTGCATTGAGACCACTTTTGTCTGCTAATTTCTTGGTTTGATTAGCCAAATCTTCTGCGTTTCCTGTTTGAGAACCGAAAAATATTGCAATAGAATTATCACTCTCTGAAGACATGTTATGACCTCCCATTCAGCAGATAGAGTTACCTGCAAATTGGGGCACTCGTAAGGTGTAAATGAATGTTAGGTGCGATGGTGTCTTATCGCAGATGCTGGTGGTCTACTCGTGACCCAACTAGATTTGCTTGGAAGTGGGAACGCATTCTTACCCTCAGGCAGATTACATTCTCTACTTCTAATCGACCAGCATATCATGATTGACTGTCCTCCAACTGCCCTTGCAAGCTTGAGAAATGCTGGCATCAGTCCTGCAAATATTGATATGATTTTGATTACACATGTGCATGCAGACCATGTATTTGGTTTTCCCAATTTTATTCTTGAGAGGAAATATATCTCAGATCGAAATGGAGAAAAACAACTTACTGTTGCTGGTTCAAAAATTGTTAGAAAACGATTGGAATTGCTTTGTGAGCTCGCCTATCCAGACTCACTCAATGACGTTTTATCCAATATAAATTGGGTAGATACGCCAAAATCCGATGAATGGACATTCGAAAGGTTTGAAGTTAAACACGACCCAAAAGTTGAGCCACATGGATGGATGATGACACATGAACGTGGTTGGTCTCTACTACACAGTGGCGACTCTGGCCCTTGTGATGAGTTATGGGAAAGAGCAAAGCAGTGTAAATTTGCAATCGTGGAGATGAGTGTTCCGGATAGAGTGATTACTGAATATCACCATACTCCAAGCCAAATCAGTCAGTTGGCTAATGAATGCCCAGACACAGTATTCTTACTAACACACACATACATTGACTGTGACTATGAAATCTTAACAACCGATACACCAGAATTACCACCTAACGTAATATTAGGTCATGATGGTATGAAATTCTCATTAGATCAAAATGGTGAATCTGTGTAATATAATAAAGGTAATAAATAACATAAAGGATTTTTACAAACTTCCCTCGTAGATTTTTTTGAATGTTTTCAAACCATTTTTCAAAAATTAGATTGTAGAAATATCTAGTTTATGAAATCAAGAAAAAAATTTCTCGCTTTGAATTCAGCTAAATAAAAAAAATTCAAAATTTTTACACTCGGCGATTGAATGTAAAATTTGGATTACAGTTGAACTGTTTTATATACAAAAAGGAAAAAATATGCATCCCTTTTTATACCTCCAATTGAATACTGATTTACCCATCAAATATCGGTTTTTGATTCGCTTTCTGGATTATACTTATATGGTGGACTCGGACTCCCTCGGGCCATCACGCATAGGGTTGGCCGGGATTGAATGAGTAATGAGAAATTTTGAGGTGTTATTTTTTGGACAAAAATATTTTCGATGGAATCCTTAATCAAAAAACTCTATTCGTCCAAAAAGAAGTGCTACGTCACACATACCAACCCGAAGTATTACCTCACAGGGATTACGAAAGAGATCAGCTATCATTTAATCTAGTTGAAGCTTTGAAAGGCCACATTCCATCCAACATGATTCTGTATGGCGTTACAGGAGCTGGAAAAACAGCTGTTACTAGGTTTGTCTGCGACCAATTACAGAAAAAGGGCGAATCCATCGGTAGAAAGGTTCACCCGGTGTTAGTCAATTGTAGACAAATCGACACTCAATACAGGGTCCTCTCACACCTTGGTAATGCCCTACTTGAAGACTACGAGAGAGATGAAATTCCATTCACAGGATGGCCAACAGATCGAGTATTCTCAGAGTTGGTCAAAAGGATGAACTCTAGAGGCGGAGTGTATGTATTGGTATTGGATGAAATTGACCACCTTGTTAAAAAAGCAGGGGATGACCTTCTATACAACTTGACCAATCTTAACGCTGAATTGAAAAACGCCCGTGCATGCGTAATCGGGATTTCAAACGACTTAAAATTCACCGACTTCCTAGACCCAAGAGTAAGAAGTCGATTGGGCCAGCAAGATATTGTCTTCAACCCTTACAATGCCGAACAACTTCAAGACATTTTGCGGTCCAGAGCATCTCTTAGCATTGATTCGGACGCATTAGGTGCCGGCGTGATAGAACTCTGTGCTGCTCTTGCTGCTCAAGAACACGGTGATGCGAGATGTGCACTTGACCTATTGAGAGTTTCAACTGAAAAGGCTGAACAAGAAGGGGTTGAGATCGTGGAGCAAAATCATGTAAGAATTGCACAAGCTCAGATCGAATCAGACCAAGTTACCCCTGTAATCAGAACTTTACCTACTCAACAAAAACTAGTTCTGTCTTCGGTTCTAATAAACGAAAAAAATGGTCTAAGAAACATACAGACCGGCGAAGTATACCACATTTACAAACAAGCCTGCAGCCACATTGGACAGCAATTCCTCACTGCACGTAGGATTTCGGGAATTATTTCCAACCTCGATATGTTAGGATTAATCACTGCAAAGACGATTTCTCGAGGCCGATATGGAAGGACAAAGGAAATCAATTCCTGCATTCCAACAAACATAGACCCTTGCGAGGTTATGTCCAAGGCTGAACCAACTTTAGTGGAAGTGTTCTCTGCAAGATATCGTCATCAGAGCCAACTTTAGGGCGCTCTAAGTTATCTTTGATATATCCCAAGAGTCATAAATGCGACCAAGTTCGCAAACCGTATGAGCACTGAGGATGAGAATCCTGCTTCCGGCATGTTAGGCATACTGACAAAGCCATCCAACACCTTAGCCAACTGGTATTTTTGGCTAGGTCTCTTGGGTCTATTGCTTGCTGCTCTAAATATTGCAAATATAATTCACCCAAGTTATAGAGTCTCATGGGGAGGCATGTTTACATTTGAGTTTACGAACAATGCTTTTGGAGATAAGGATACTGCTTCTGCTTTTGTTCTCAGTGATGCAATATTCGTTGCTTTTTGTGGTGCTCTTGTCTTTTTGGGCGCAAGATCACTCAAAGGCGATTCGGGAGCAAATGACTGGCTAATGTCAATGGTCAAGAGCGAGTGGTATACAGACTTACTCGACGCAAAGGAAGGCGGATGGACTTTAGTTGTTGGAACATGGTCTATGCTAATCAGTATCATATTCTACTTCTACTGGGGGATCATGTATATGGGATGGATTGACCCTGGTGTATACTCAATATCTATCTCTCTAATGGCAGTTGGTTTAGTCCTTAGGATGCTATCAACCGTCGAAGAAGATCAGTGACCGTTTCTTCTCAATAGGGCATCCATGTATCCCATTGTGATTCCCTGCCACAAGTAAAATGACCAACTCAGCAATACAATCAGTGCTTTTGGATTTGCTTTTGGGAGGTCGCTCTTCACAAAGGAAATCAGCCAAAACAAAGGAAGGATACCAATCAACAGAAATTCTGTTGAAATTGAGTCATAGAAAGACGCTGCTTCCCATGTTCCATCTAGAATTAAATTATTCACAAACAGACCAATGCTACCAAGGCCCAACATAACCATAGGTAACATCCATAATACTGCCCACGAAGAACCAATGAAATCATGCTTCACACCTTTGTAACGACGATGTATTCTAACGTGTGCTCTTGCATCTCTCCTTCTCTTGTGTAAAAAACGCTTGAGACCTGTTTCCGGTACATGGTTCACTACTGCGGTATTTGTGTAAACAATAATTCCTCCAGCTTCAACTAATTTCAATGAAACCTCCATGTCCTCTGCATGATACCAGTCTGGGTTGAAACCCCCTATCTTTTCCAAACTCTCTCTCTTGAACATCGAACATGGACCATTTGCTAACTTTGTAATTCTTGGTCTAGACCGATACTTGGATTCGATTTCAATCGACCTGATGGTCGAGATGACATCATCTGACCTAGCAAAAACAGTTCTACCAGTCACTGCGACTACTTCTTCACTCTCTCGAGAGATTGATGACTCAAGCATTCTTTGAATCCAGTCGGATTCAGGCATAGTATCTATATCCGTAATTGCAAACCATTCTCCTTTTGACACCTCAAGTGCTGCCATTCTTCCAGCTGAAAGACCTAGTGCTGGCTGAGTGATTACTCGAACTAATTCATGAGCCGCCCAACTCTCAGATTTCTCCTTACTACCATCTGTTGAGCCATCATCTACCAATATTATTTCTATTGGACTATGAGTTTGATTGACCAAAGACTCCAAGCATCCATCTATCCAATCAACTCCATTTCTTACGCATACCGCAATTGATACAAGAGTCAAATTTTCACCTCAAATTTGGAAAGTAAATCCCTACATTGGCGCTTTGCTGCCAAATCTGTGACGCGTAGAACTACACCTTTCCCGGGTTGCCCATAAACCACATTTGTGCCAAGTGGAGATAACAGATGTATTATTAGAGGAGCCAAATCTTCTTCTCCATCTACTTCTATACACGTAGTTTGATCACTGTGTAGTGCTGCATCTACAGATTCTATGAGAGATGGTGTAACTTCACCCGCTGGATTTTTTGCTGAAAGAATTAAACTAAATTCAGAAATATCTACCTTGTTTTCAAGTTCAATCCTCTTTGTCATGCCGTCTATAATAGCAATGTCAGGGACAACACCCATCTCCAGTAAGGTAGCAACACTTACATCTCCAACAGCGATGATACCGCCTGGTGAAATGTTTTCCATAGCAGCGGACATTGCAACCTCGGGAGTACTCTCTGGTCCTGTAAAAAGATGCCCTGATGGCTTTTTTAGTTCTTCATCGAGTCCTTTGTGGAAAATATAGGTTCTATTCCTGTCGTCTTCACTCAACCAACCCGATCCATCTGTATCGATTAGGCCAGCTCTTATTCTTGAACTTGAAATTATGCCACCGGATTCATCAAGTGTGTGAGGGACCTCAATTATCTCCAGAGGAACCAGACCATTCTTGAGTCTCATTTCATTTATTTTTTGACAATTCCCAAGAGTTTCTGGCGTGCATACGATTGAATCACAATCTTTTCTAACAGGCGCTGGACCGATCTTATTCTCTAATTCATGAGTGGTTATTCTATAATCTGCCCAGGACATAATTGCGTCTCTTCTGTCTTCAAAAGATTGCAATATAGGTGATTTTTTTGCAGACATCTCATCATTGGTTATCCAAACTTCGACTCTCTCAGATACATCTAGTGCAGCATTTAGGAGGGCCTGATGTCCAAGGTGAAACCTATCAAATGTGCCACCAACCAAGCAGCGTGCCAACCTCGGCATGGGGTTGACTGTATTTTGGTGATTATTCAATGAATCGCAAAGGTAACTGTGCCCCGACCCGTAACAGCCCCTGTCATAGTATCCTCGGAGGCTTGACCCAGGGTCAGGGCGTTCTGTGCAGACGGTTGGTTGTCTCACTCTCATTCTCTCGTCCAGCGAGGACCCATTACCGACCACATAGTCCATCGGTTTGCATCAGAGGTCATTCTCAAAGAGTCACCCTGGTCTTCGTCGATGGCACATAACCGCAAACATTGGTATCATAGTTCATCAAGCAGCACGCTCTCCCTACGATGTTGCATGTGCGGTTAATGGGCCGTTACCCTATCTTATTGTTGAAATCGACGGTGCAGAGCGATATGAATTTCCTTGTTGTGAGAATTTTCAAGCGGAGGCAAGGGTATATTCTCATGAAACAACCAACCTGCCATTGGATGAGTTAGGCCCATTTTTGGAGGACGGTTTGCTTCTGCTGATTCCAATCCTTCTATTACATCCAAAAGAGAAAGTCTTCCTTCACCCTCAGGCATATGATGAACCATCTTTAATTCCTCAGACTTGAGATTTTTATTTTGAAGAATTATTGGCCATGGAATCTCCAGCGAGGCCATTGCCGCCCTTCCAGTGGTTGAACTAAGGCATACAAGAAGCCAATCCACGGAATTATTTTCCCAAAGTGAGTAATGCACATCCTCCATTATTGCAAGCATTGAAATTCTGTCTGTAATATTTTGATTTTCAAATAGCATCTTGTGGTGTGGGCAGGCTGAGACTAACCTATCAATGCCCTCTAAACCCCAATTTACTCTAATCACCTCAGAAACCCTCAATGGATTCTCTAGCCAACGGTCAATCACATCAATTTCTTCACGAATCCAAGCATTACTCAATAGGATAGCGGTTGCGACAGCTGAATTTTTTATTTCACTTGAGATAACTTTCATTGGATTTTCTCTGACCCTATCAATCAATATGTCCATGGCGTAATCATCAAACAATGCAAGATCGGATAGGTCACTGTCATCAAATGAATTCAGGTCAGCAAGTTTTGCCCAAATTGGATCTATACGTTGGCCTATTCGCCTCCATCTGGAGGCATGACTTTGCTTTGTTGTTGCTATCCATGCTGCTAATGGGTACTTACCCTCGTGTCTGTCTGCCCAGACATCGTCCCCATCAACTAATTCACATGCTTTCCACATAGCATCATATTCATCATCCGCATCACTCACCCTACTTGAGTTACCTCTAACGACATCTTGTGGATTTTTTGGAAATGCCCAGTCTTTGGGAACAACTGAATTCGTGTTAACAGAAATAGGTAAGTGAAGTCTTCCCGGCATTTCCAATGAATATTTTCCAAGCTCGTTCGAGGCGGATAGGATGAATGATAAGTTCGAACTACCTGATTCTTCGATAAGCAAACCACATCTGTTATCATCTGAGAATCTAGATATTAATTCGGTGCTTTGACCCCACCTCCAATCCAAATTTATTGTAACATCACTAGTCTCCATGGCATAAGAAAGTATGGCCTCTGCTCCTCTTTTGGAAACTGAACTCGTATCAAGAATGCCGGAATGTGAGTCTGTCCAGTTTCTTCCTGGGAAGTCATTTAGCAACTTACGAGTCAATGCATTGGATGAGAAATTCTCAACATCTGTAAGCAACCGTTCATACTTGGCTTGGATTGATTTTTGATTCAATCTAGGGTGTATAGATTGCAACCAAAATCTGAGAATTGATTTTGGCAAAGGGATTTTAGATTTTGATAGTAAATCTGAATCTGCAATGGTCAGTGAGTTTGGTGCTAAGAAATTCAACAGAAGCGATCTATCCGATCTCTTTCCCAACCTTGCGTGGATACCGCCTCTAGGTTTAACCAGGGGCCCAGTATTTCCTGCCCTACCTATTGTAATGTCGCCATCGGTTAGAATTTCAGGAAGTTTAGGCCAGTATCCCGGCTGTAACTGGCGAAACCAACTACCAACACTTAGCGGCCATGAATCATACTTCCCAATCAACTTCGCTCTTACTATACCCATCAATTTTGGTCTTTCCATCCATGCAGACAGCGTCATGGGACTCGCTTCTTCAGGAGGATTTGATTTTCGCATTGTTTCTAGATCCCACCAGACTGTGGATTGGTTCCTTTGAACGGCCCATACCCACGACTCAGACTCCCCTTGATTTCCATTGGAACTATCGAGTGTGCCTAAGTCTCCATCCATAGGCTGGCTGGGTAGTCCTAGAAGGGGGCCAAGTGGATTTGACACGTAACCAAGTAGCAGCATTGGCCCATCTCTAGCTAATACAATTCCTGCGGCATTTGGCGGTGGTGGCCAAGTCACAAGATCTAGCAACCTGCTCAGTGAATCACTTTCTAATCTACCTATTCCAGTAGATGTTAACCTATATTTTGAACCTCTTTTTTTGGTGTCATCTCTCACTACGTCACCCGATTCACGTAACTTCCTTAGTGCAGAGGATACATGAGGAATTCGAATGCGGAGTTCTCGTGAAACCTCAGTAACAGTTCCTCCACCATCCGCTAACCAATCCAAGATTTTTCTTTGGTATGTCGAACGAATACGGTTTCCTCGCACCATTGTCACCAATTTCTCGCAAAATAATGTAACATATCAATATTATTGCTTACTTATTGCTTGCTAGTTACATTTAGTTACGTGTTTCCACTGGAGAATGTTTTTTTTTAAGATTGGTTTAACAATTAAACCACTATTTGCTGTTATTTTACGATACTTGACGTAACTTTGAACTCAAATTCGTAGCAACGGTTATATGGGCTGCTTCGCTCCTTGACTTTAACGGCAACCAGACCACCAAAACTGGAGCCGATTTACGAGGAGGAGAACAACAATGAAGACAGTAAGAATACGTGAAAAAATCAAAAAATTCCTAGGTGACAGACCTCGCAATACAGCTGAGATTCTGGAGCACATAAACAGCACCATGAGGCATGGAACTACTAGTCAGCAACTTGGAAATGTTCTCTCTAAAGACAAAGACATCGTAAAAGTAGGATATATCAAGAGATCAGGAATTCTTTCTGGCGGATATGACATATGTGAATGGGCTACAAGAAGTTGGGTATCAGACCACTGTCCTGGCTGGGAAGAAGGCCAACCAATCATCATCGATGCTGAAGGTAATGTTCAAACCAGTGACTTAATCCGTCGAAACTGAATAACATGTCAATAATACGAAAAATGACTGATGCTACAGTCTGTATGTTTTGTGGCGGCCTAGTTGTAGGCTCTCTATGCGTAGAATGTGGAATGGTTCAGTGATTACTGTCCACTGTAAATTTCCAGCGCTTCAGTCAAATCTGCGCCATCGCAAATTACTGCCTTGCATGCAGCAGTCATCCTTACGGCATCTTCTACATTTTTCTGGTGAATATTTCTACCAGTCGCAGCACCCCTACATCCGGATACTTTCATTTGGTCAACCAGTCGTCCAAGGAACTCTTCAGGTGGCAATGATCCTCCACCAGAACAAATTATTCCACATCTACCAGCAGCTTCAGCGGCGATTCCTAGACTTTCAGGCTGAGTCATACCTTCATATGCACGGGGATAGTTGACCTTGGCAAAGTCAGCGCCTATGCATGCTGCTACACCAGCAGCTCCAGATATCAACTGAGGATCTTTTTCATCAGTCACTGCTTTTCCTCTAGGGTACATCCATACAACAGAAATCATACCCATCTCATGAGCCTGCCTGATAAAAGTTGTAGCCTCTGTTAGCATCTCATGTTCATATTCTGAACCAATGTAAATTGTGTAACCTATGCCGACTACGTTAATCCCGTTGTGCAGCAAAGACGCTACATCATCCATATCCCACATTGCTTGAGAAACTGGATCTCTCTGTGAAGTTTTTACCATGTGCGATTTTGAATTCAATTTTACTAAGTAAGGAAGATCTGGATAATCTCTCGCATAATGAGAGATAAGTCCAAGTTGACCTGCCATCACTCCCAATGTCCCCTGTTTGTGAGCAATAGACCCGATTTCAAACAAGTGCTTTGGGTCATTCGATGTTAGTGGAATCTTGTTTCCACCGTCATAAAAATCATCATTCAGATGTTCGATTTTTTGGTCACATGCAAACAAATTCATTTTTCCAGTGCCGCATGTTGCTGCATCCATATTGTCTATGAATGTCTCAATTAATTCGTCAGGAACGTCTGCTGGGACATGATACTTATGCGCCATCAACATTACCCAAATTCTTCAAGGACTTGAAAACATCGTTAGAGTTACTATCTCTAAACAGTTCGGATTTTTTTCATTGTCCTTCAAAGTTAGGAACTCTCTTCTCGACGTAAGCTGCAATTCCTTCCTTGGCATCATTGCTTCCGAATAGTGCTGCCTGAAGTTCACGCTCAAGTGCCAAGTGATATTCGAATGGAATCTCTGGTCCAGTCTGGCAGGAACGCTTGATGTTACCAACAGCTTTCGTTGCCTTGTTTGGAAGAGTGAATTGGCTAGCCCAATCCAATACATCGCGACGGAAGTCGTCTGCATCTCCTTCCCACAAGTGGTTGATTAGATTGCAATCAAGAGCATCCTCAAATGACATTAATTCACCAGTTACCATCATCTCAAGCGCTTTGGATTTTCCAATCAGGCGAGTAAGACGAGCTGTGCCACCTGTACCTGCTAATACACCAAGATTAATTTCAGGAAGGCCAACTTTTCCAGCGTTCTTCCTCGCTATTCTAATATCTGCTGCCATCGCTATTTCAAGGCCGCCACCGACCGCGTGACCATTCATTGCACAAATTACTAATTTTGTAGTTTGTTCGAAACGTGATAGTGTCTCATTTGCGTGTAAACAGAAATTATACTTGAATCCAGGAGATACGCTGTTCAGCATTCGGATTGATGCTCCAGCTGAGAAGAACTTTGATCCGTGACCTGTTATCACTATGACAGCGACGTCATCATCGAATCTCGCCTTGATTATCGCAGTATCAATGTCACGCATCATCTCGTGTGTGTAGGTGTTGGGCCCCATGGCGTCGCCTTCCAATGGCTCACCTGCTGAATCGGATGCTAACTCGATGACTGCAATACCATTGTCAGTGGTTCCATAGTTTACAAGGCGGTTTGGCATAGGTTCTAGTTCAAGTCCGTATAAGTCGCTCATAAACAAGCCTAACAGGGTGTGCTTAATGAGTCAATCGCTACTCTCGCTAAATGATGTTCTTCCACCAGAACGCCTTATCTTGTTCCATCTATTTCCAACTTCAATTGCGGAAGATGATTGCTCCCAGTTATCCCTTTTCATTGCTTTACGAAATGGTAGCCTTCTGACCCCTCGACCCATCGCCTTCGCATCTTTCCTGAGCATGAATGGACTAACGATTCGATATAGAGTAGATTTGAATAAATTTGGTCTGAATAATTTCCCAATCCAAATTAACCCATCACCGGTCTTTGATTGATGTTTCATCCATGCCTTACACATTCTCTTGAACGTTCTATCTCCAACTCTATTCATCAAGAAACGATTGGCTACGGAGGTTTTTACGTAAGGCATCAACTGTTTTCTTACCTCTTTTTCATAATTGCATTTACCTAGAATGTCTTGTGCAGCTAAATATCCTGACCAAACTGCCATTCGCATCCCAAATCCCCACATAAAGTCTTGAAGACCTCCAGATTCTCCAACATAGTATCTACCGTCTTGGAAATAATTTTTGTTTATTGTGAAATCTCCTTTACCGCCTACCCTTTTTATGGGTTCCATGTCTATGTCAGGGTAATGTTTTTGATACCATGCAATTGTCTCATTTAAGAATCTCTCACTACCCTTTTGCTTTCTCCATAAACAAGTGCAAATCAAACCGATTCCATCTATAATTATTAGATAAGAATATGCTCCTGGAGCCAATTTATCATTTAGTTGAAATGCTATGTGATTTGGGTGTTTTGTCTTGAATATTTCACCATACGCAACCGCACTTGTTCCTTTAGGCCCGCATGCAATTATCTGACAATCTGATTCTTTAACTCTACTTTTGTAATGCAAATTTGCACCTGCTTTGATAGCCATGCGTTTGAAACCTTGATCTATCGTATGCTCTGAAGTACCTCTTTCTACAATCCGATATGCTATATTAGGAGTGAATGTTTTTGAGATTTCATCATCTGGATGAATCAGATCGACTTCGCTAAATTCTGTTGCTTTGAACTCTTTTGGATCATATCCCCACTCTGCTAATTGTTCAAAGAAATCTGAATCCATTGACCAATTTTCCAATGCCTGAAAATCACCATCGAATCTCTGACCAGAATCCTCTCTAATATCATGGACATGAACTTCAATCCCTGCACTAGCTAAGGTTGTTGCGGCAGCCAAGCCTGACAAGCCCGCACCCATGATGTGTACTGGTCCTGCCTCCGCCATGTGCGTGACATGAATAAGGATGGTTTCAAAGATGCGGCTTCTTTGGGCAGGGCATGGAGGAGAACATCTTCATTCAAGATGCTCCAAACAGTTTAGACGTAAACGCACTTCGCAAACAACTGAATACTGAGGGTTGTGGTGCAATCGTTTCCTTTGTTGGAATCACTAGAGAAATGGATGGAGGAGAGGAAGTGTTGGCACTAGAATTTGACTCTTGGAAAGAGGAATTATCATCCACATTAAGAGCAATCGCAATTGCAGCCAAGGAAAAATTTCCTATCAAGTCAATAGCCATGGCACACCGAACAGGAATGGTTGGGCCGCAAGAAAACATAGTTGCAATATTTGTTGCTAGTCCACACAGGAAAGATGCTTTTGCGGGTTGCTCATGGCTAATCGATGAGTTGAAAAGTCAAGCGCCATTATGGAAGAAAGAAATCAAACCAAGTGGTTCAACTTGGAAAGCAGGATTGGGGTGATGTTGTTGAAGAAAATTGAAGGTATTGTAGACATAGCAAAGAAAACAATAGTTGGACGCAGAGCAAATGCTACTGGTTTAATCACTCTTACTCCTGAATCGAAACAAGCGATTGAAATGGATAAAGTAAGCAAAGGTAATGTCATCGAAGCCTCTACTATTGCTGCCATTCAAGCTGTAAAGGAAACGCCGAGAATCATTCCACATTGCCACCCAATTCCGTTGGAGGGTTGTAATGTAACTTGGGAATGGGAAAACAACTCATTAAGGTGCTCTGTTGAAGTTGTTGCACACTACAAAACTGGAATAGAAATGGAGGCAATAACTGGAGTTATGGCTGGTTTACTTTGCGTGTTGGACATGGTAAAATCCTTCGAGAAAGATGAAAATGGACAATATGACAACACGATAATTTCTGATGTAAGAATTCTTGAAAAATTCAAATCTGACTGACCCGCTTCATTGATGGAGTAGTTGACTCTGGCCTAACATATGAGAGCCACGCTTGACCTTGCAGAATATTTCTTGGAAGCGGTGGATAATGCTGCAATTGCTAGCGCAAAATGGCGTGGAAAAGGAGAAAAAAATGCTGCCGATGCTGCTGCTGTTGAAGCGATGAGAAAGACCTTCGACAAAGTGCCTTTTGATGGAAGAGTTGCGATTGGTGAAGGTGAGAGAGACGAGGCCCCCATGCTTTTCATAGGGGAAAAATTAGGCAATATGGTAGGTATTGATGGAGCATTGAAAATTGACATTGCTGTTGATCCACTTGAGTGCACTAACAATTGTGCAGACAACAAACCCAACTCTATCGCAGTTCTAGCGGCCGCACCTCGCGGTACTCTACTGCATGCGCCTGATTGTTACATGGACAAAATAGCTGCTGGGCCAGAATTGAGTGGGCATGTGAGTCTTGATGGAGGCGTTGCTTACAATATAGAACAAGCAGCAGATGTGCTTGACAAGCCGACATCGGAAATCAAAATTGTAGCCCTAGATAGGAAACGTCACAGTGACCTATTCAAACAAATAAACGAAACCGGTGCACAACTCCATCTTATGGATGATGGTGATGTTTCAGCTGCTATTTGGGCAGCAAGGTCAAGTGGACCATATGACATGCTCATGGGAATAGGGGCCGCCCCTGAAGGCGTGATTACTGCCGCTGCATTACGAGGTATTGGTGGGGTCTTCGAAGGAAGATTAGTTTTTAGATCTGATGAGGAAGAAAAGCGGGCTGAAAAAATGGTCGATGACGATTTAGAGAGGTTATGGGATGCGAAGGATCTATGCAAATCAGATGATGCTGTATTTGCAGCATCTGGCGTGTGTGATGGTTATCTTCCAGGTGTTATTTTTGAAGAAGACCAAATACAAACATTTTCAGAACTTATAGATGTTAAAAGTGGCAATGTCTCTCGCTATGACAAGGTTCACCCGCTGTGATATAATGGTAAATTTACTCAGAATCAAAGTACGATTACCCGAAGGACATTGGTCGGGTGATGTTTCTCGTTTGAGGCCAGAAGCCATACTCAGAATTGAAGAAACTATGCCTCTTAGTAAGGGCAGAGGGACTGCAAAGCTGTCCTCATCTATCGATTTAGCAGCCGAATTACTTTCTCATACAGGAATAGATGACCTTAGACATTTAGGTGTCAATAGATATGAAGTTGACATAGCTCCCAAAGGTGGAGGATATATCAAACCGATTACGGAAACTGGCGTTATACCACAATCGCCGTTTGAGGTTAGGGATGGATGGGTCGACTGGACAATAGAATGTGTTTCTCAAAAAGGATTTGAATTAGTTCAAAAGTTGAAACAAAGTGACATCCCTTACAGAGTTGTTTCCACAAGATCAACTAATTCCCGAATGTTGACTTCTAGACAGAGGACAATCTTTGATTCTGCAATGAATGAAGGTTATTGGGAAACGCCTCGAAGGATAACATTGACAAAACTGGCTGAGTTATTAGGCGTCAGTAAGTCAACCCTATCTGTTCAACTTCACAAAATAGAGGGTGTTGTATTGAATTCATATGCCGATAAAATACGTAGAAATTCGCCATAATCTACCGTATACGAACATGTTCGCAAATGTATGAATAATAGTTGGCATGTCCCCGTGACATGGCTGAACTACCAAAGACATGGGAAGATTGGGTTAGCAACTTCAACGAATGGCAAGATAGAGTCGGATTTAACCGAGAATGGTTAGGTGATTTCGACCTATCCATTTTGTTCGATTGGGACAGAGCTGGAGACACAATCGAATTCGGAGACTACGCTGGAAGAAAGAAATGGGAAAGGGCTCTACAAGTCCCTCACCAAAACATACGTGATGCACTGATTTCAATGATCACAGTACAGGGCGATACAGAATTCGCATCTGTTGAACAACAGAGACATCTTTTAGCTACTGCACCTACTGACTTTGACAGATACTCCGCTGCAAGAATTATGGCAGAGGAACAAAGACACGGCTGGCAAATGGCATACCTGCTAATGACATACTTCGGACAGCAGGGACGTCGTGAGGCTCAAAAACTTCTAGAGAGAAATGCACAAGATGGAGACAGATTGTTGGGTGCCTTCAACAGGCCAATGACTCACTGGCTAGACTTCTTCTGTTACACTATGTTTGTTGACAGAGATGGTAAGTTCCAACTTGGAATGCTCTCAACATCCGCTTTCAGACCACTTGCTGCATCTATGGGACCAATGCTCAAAGAAGAAGCATTCCATCTAGGAACCGGATCAAGCGGCCTTAGAAGGATCATAAAAGCTGGAGTAATACCTCTCGATATGCTTCAGCGTTACATCAACAAGTGGGTTGCAACCGCACACGACTTGTTCGGAACAGATTCCTCAACCTCCGCTCACTGGGCATACGTCTGGGGAGTAAAGGGCAGATGGGATGAAAGAAAGAAACTCAAGAAAGAAATTGAGGTTGACAAGCAAGTCCTAAACGAAGAGAGCAGAGGACATTATCACGCTGAAATTGCAAAGGAAGTTGCAAAATTCAACACACTAATCCCAAAGGATGTTGACTTTACAATGACCATACCTCACGAAAACTTCCACCGTGACATCGGAGCGTTCGGCGGAAAGAATTGTTACACTGACGGAAGACTATTCGAAGGGACAGAGGAAGAATATCAGGATTACCTGCTTACAGTTCTACCTACTGCTGAAGATGAAGAAGCTCTTGTCGAGCTAATGAAGCAACAGTGGATTGAGGACAAACCATTGTCCCCAGGACAAATCGCTAGTGGTATCGGCGCAACTGCATGAGGTGTTGAAAAATGCTTCCAGTATCCCTATACGGGGCTAGTGGAACCGAGTTAGACAACTTCTTCTCGGTTTTACCAACCCTTGTCGAAAACGCATATGACGATAGACCATATCAGGAGACACTTTTCTCGATCACCGGCAGCGATGCGATACAGCACATATCAATCGCAGACAGTTGGGATCATCAAACTCCATTTGACTGGCCTGAGGACCTACTTATGGAAGTTGGAATGGCTGTTCAAACAATCAAGTATCCAGATGTAGGATTGCTTGAACACTTGATGACACTAGACAATGTCGATTGCAGAAGGTTGTCTATCTGGATGCACTTTGAAACCAACGTATATCCAATTTACACTAAAGAAGCGTGCCAAGGGTTAGACAAACTTGGATTACCCACTCCCTACCTACCAAATGACATAGCATCCTATGGTTTGTATGTTCAGAGGATTGAGGGATTGAAATTACATGCACCAGCTGAGGGAATGCCAGAAATCGGTCTACCTAGAGCCCGAATTCTGCAGCTCGGCTTGGAGCGATATTGATGAAAAATACTGCAACACACGTTAAACTGCTGATTGTTGCAATGGTTTGGGGACTCGGATGGGTCGCTGGAAGAGTAGTATCCAATGAGGAAACAGGTATACCTCCATTTGCAGCAGGATGGGCGAGATATGTTTTGGCTGTTGCCTGTTTCTTGGTTTTCCTGAAAATTACGAACCAGTGGATTTTTCCAAATAGACGCCAATGGAAAATCGTATTTTTGATTGGGTTCTTATCCACATTCTTGTATCAAGCATTCTTCATGTATGGAATGAGATACACCGCTGCCGGCGATGCATCATTGATGATAACATTCAATCCACTTTTTACTGCTTTACTAGCCATTCCATTCTTGGGTGAAAGATTTGACAAAAGGTTAGGTCTTGGGTTGATTCTAGCTATGACTGGCGTGGGCATAATCGCGTTTTATTCTCCTAACGAAAATATCCCAATTGATGAAAGATTGCTTGGAGATGCACTGATCGCCTTGTCTGCACTAGCCTGGGCTTGTAATACAATTTTAATGAAAAAAGTGATGACTGGAGAGGATGCAATGTCCCCTTTGCATCTAACTGTGTGGTCCAGTGTTGCAGGTCTGTTAATACAAACTCCTGCAACCATTTGGGAATATAGGAATGTAGGATTGCCCGTAAATGCATCCTCAGAGGCGTGGTTGTGGCTAGTTTTCCTATCCCTTTTCTCAACCGTTCTTAGCTATGTTTGGTTTGCTGATGGAGTTAAGAAAATTGGTGCTGGAAGAACCGCATTCTATGTTTATCTGGTCCCAATATTCGGAATATTGAGTGGAGTTGTGCTACTAGACGAAAAACTGGGCTTATCCTTAATCGCATCCTTCGTCCTGATAGTTGGTGGAGTTTACCTAGTGCAGTCGAAGGAACCGTCATCAACCTAAATTGTGTCCGCTTCCAATATGGGAATCAAAACTGTAGCTGTCATCGGCGCTGGAACAATGGGTGCTGGAATTGCACAAGTCTGTGCTCAAGCAGGTTGGAAAACCAATCTCTATGATGCATTTCCAGAGGGTCTTGAGAAGGGCATGGCCACAATTGACAAATTTTGGGACAAGGGTATTGCACGAGGGAAAACCACGTCGGAACAAAAATCAGAGTGGGGTGCTAATCTACACGCTTTCACCGAAATGAAAGAAGCAGTCAAGAACGTGGATTTGGTAATAGAGGCTGTCCCTGAGATCCCTGAATTAAAGCACAAAATTTTCTCTGACCTAGGAAATATGACGAAAGCAGATTGTATCCTCGGGACTAACACTTCCTCCCTATCGATTGCCGACATTGCCGCCGCATCTGGGCGACCAGAGAAAGTAATAGGTATGCACTTTTTCAACCCGGTTCCCATAATGAAACTGCTCGAACTCGTCAAACATGATTCATGCTCTGAAGAGACTATCCAGACAGCTACCGCTGCTGGGGAGGCAATGGGCAAGACCACTATTCTAGTCAAGGATGTTCCCGGATTTGCAACTTCTAGGTTGGGCGTAGTTCTTGGTAATGAAGCGGTTCGTATGCTTGCTGATGGAGTTGCAAGTGCCAAAGACATCGATACTGCGATGGTCTTGGGCTACAAACATCCTATGGGGCCGCTTGCTTTGAGCGATTTAGTTGGGCTAGATGTACGCAGAGATATTCTGCTGAACCTAAAAAAATCATTCAACGATGATTCTTACACTCCACATCCACTGCTCGAAAAACTTGTTGCAGAGGGAAGACTTGGCAAAAAATCCGGTAAAGGAATCTACGATTGGTCATCTGGGTCAGCGGAAGAAACCGAACTTCCCTAAGACTGGTAATCTTCAGCGTCCTTGTGGAAAATTATCAGATGCTCGACATCTCCAGAATAATTCTTCAACTGCTTCTTCAAATCGTCCAATGATGCGTTTCCATGAACTATCGTTGCAGCGACAGGACTTTTTGATAATTTCAACAACTCGAGAGTTAAGTTAGGAGTTGAATCAACACCCGACCACTTTAGTCTCGGAATAGGGTTTGTTTCCCATATTGGCTGTAAATTTACAGCTCTAGTTTGAAGCCAGCACCACTTTGACAGACAGCTACTCAACAGATCTCCTCTTAGGATAAGACTTGCATCTTCCACGTATAGCCAATCAAGGTGATCTGTAATATCACCCTTAACCAGTGTAACCTTTATTCCAAAATTGTATTTTCTTTCCACCCTTTGAATAGGCCTCAGTGCCTCTGGATTCTCAATCAATGAATTGACCCATTGCTGATACTCTCTAGAAGTCCATGAACTTGAATATGGACAGGGTAAATATGGCTCCCCATTTTCTGGAAAATCCAAGTAATCCATGTATCTTTGATACCACGAATCCTTATCCGGATGTCCTGGCCATCTTTCGGGTAATTTCCTAATTTTCTTTTTCAAGTCCTTCTTAGTTAATCTCCTTTCATGAATCAACGAGGCTAGGAAATCATTGACTTCTGTTTTCTTGTTCCCAAGATTTCTGACCCTGAAAACCTCAGCCTCTATCTCCCTTACGCCTTCAATATCGAGGTATGGTATAGGCCATTCGCCTCTACCAATATGTTCCACACACACAGCTTTATTCGTACTCAATATAATCTGAGAATAGGCAAACCATTCGGGTATGACTTCTGAATGCTTTCTATCTAGGATTATCAGACCACCGTCTCTAACATGAGTTGCAAGATTTGGGATTATATCAGAGTAAGAATTTCTTTTTCTATTTTCAATAAAAGGATCCAACCAGTCTAAATAAAGAATGTCAACTAGTGGCAGGTCATTGATTCCTTCAGCTGCATCTTTTTGTCTAATGGCCAACATATTCTGATAACCCAATTCCGGATGCCTATACGCTCTTCCTCCGATAAGTGGATTTGCTATCCTAGCGAAGTATTCCATCCTCAAACTAGTTTCTAGGAAGGGCATATCATCGGGATACCTCGGCCCTAACTCATCACATAACAGAATGAATGGTTTATCGTTTTCAATCATGATTGACCATGAGTTTAGATAATTCATATCAGCTGCGGGATGATACACAATTAGCGGTCTGTCTTTTACCTCTGGAATAGGTACTGAGGAAAATAACTCTCCATTTTTCCACATCATATTGACCACCTATACTCTCCTTGGGTATCCTGCCGGAACAACTCTGAATATTCTCTTAGTTTGTCTTTCCAATCTCGGATATTGCGAAGCGAGTGATACGCCGCAAAGATGAGATTTCGCCGTATCAATGATTTTGTCTCTGTGCAGTGTCACAATGTGCGCTGTGCATAATTTGCCATTCTCATCAGGATCGGACGGAGGGTCAACCGAATAGAAGCAAAGCAGGAACAAATCATCATGTGCGACAAGTTCATCGACAATGTATCTCAATCTCCTCAAGTCATGATTACAGTATGCCAACTGTAAACCATAAGGCTGTAAAGCCTTAGACCAAGTATGTGGAGATTGTGAGTTGATAATTTCCTTAAAATCATCAGGACCTACATCTGCTCCAGTGCTCCTAGCTAACATCGCTAATGTTGTTGGGACACAGGAAGGTCCAATCTGCTTAATGTGCTCAATTTCTAAATCCCTGAAAAATGGACCTTTCGGCTCACATTCTGATTCTTCATCCCACAACGGAGCACTCGCATTCGGTTTCCATTCATCTACTACATTTTCGTTATTCTTATTTTTCATTATCATATTATCACCTCACAAATACATCCAATCATCAGGCCTTCCATTAGGCCATTTCTTATTCCATTCTTCATTCGCTTTCCTTCTCTTTACCTCTTGTTCGTGAAGAATTTCCCATATGTGGAAATCTCCAATTTGAAGCTCTATCAACTCAGTAAGATTTTCTGGAAATGTCAAGTTGCTAGGGTAGACAAAAGTCGACCACCCTTCATACTGCTTTAGTTCAAGATTGCTGACATGAGTGGGGAAATCACAAAAACCAAGTCCATCATCTAAGATTCCAGTATCTATTTTCCAAGTTGCCTGAGATGCCTCAAGATATTCCATGTGTATGCCAAGATTGCTCTTTCTTCTAGCTCCATTTCTGATTGCTCTAAGGGAGTCTCCGTATCTCTCCAATGTCTTTGGTGGAAGCCAAATCGAAAATTCCATACTTGCATCAAAAGAGAACTTTGAGCCATATCTACCCTCAACAGTAAACGTGTTTTCCTTCAGTGAAATGGAATCATTCTCATCTATAAATTGAGCAAAATCAATCCAGTTCTGTCTCAAATCTGACTCCTCTTTTTCAGTTAATGGTGATTCTTTATCCCAGATTGACTGTTTATACCCTAGTGGTAAAAGAATAATTCCAGACATCTCTTTGGGCCACTCCGTCCACCTTTTACCGACATTAGGATTGGCTTTATTGTGAGATTTTATTGCCATTAAATCAAATTCCAATGTACCAATCTCGATTCCCCAATCGATGTTTTCCCATCCATCAAAATCTTCATTCATTGGAAAACCCTCCTTCTAAATTCACTTCTGTTTGGATGACAGATCATGCATGTCGTGTTGATACATGGCCAAGAGTAATCATTAGCGATTGAATCGATGAATCCTTCATGATGCATTTTTTGCCAAAATGGCCTTGTACAATTCCACGTATCTACCCAAATGTAGGATTGAGGAAATGCCCTCCTAATATCGGAAATCATAGCTCTGCCATGTCCTGATTTCCTAATTAGTGGGTTATACACGATGACATTGTGAATCTCAACTTTACCATCTTTATTGAATATCCAACAGTTTGATGAAGGCATTCTACCGTTGTAAATCCAGCAATTTTCTTTTCTAGGGTGTTCACAAAATGGACCTATACCGTTGATGTATACGGCATTTTCTTCAATTTTGCACGCTTGTTTTTTATTTTGTTTTTCTATTTTCATTTTCATATTTTCACCTCATTGAATAGCCAGGGTACCGGGATTCGAACCCGGGTTGACAGTTCCGCAAACTGTCCTGATATCCACTACAATATACCCTGATTGAATATCAAACCAGCGAGGGTACCCGGATTCGAACCGAGGTCAAATGGTCCGAAGCCACTTATGCTATCCACTACACCATACCCCCATTGGTTTGATTGCTCAACGATTTACAAACGTTGAAGCATACGCATCTCGAAACGAAATGCAATTTTGTAAAAATTGCAACAGTATAGAACAATCTTTCACAATACATTATACCGAACTCGACTACGATGTCGACCCAACCTAGTAAAGTATCTTATTTGCATGGTATCACCATTTCTCCGTTGCAACATAGACGATGTAGCCATTACGTAAAAACATTTCGGTATTTTATATCATTTTTATCGGTTATTTTTTGCAATCTGCCACTTTTATTGCCAGGTAGTTTCAATAAATATGTTATTTTTTAAATCTAATTACTATCACTTTTTACCGTTTTTGTTACTTTTTCTCTATTTTACAGATATATTTATACAAAAAAACAACAAAATTGAATTTTCAAAAAAATTCTCTTTTTTCTGTTGTTAGTCACATTACTCCCATAAAACGGCTCCATCTACACTAGAATTATGTGGTTGTGATATATCCGACCACCATGAATGCTCGATTGGTATTGGTTTGCTTGATTTTGGCATTTG
>MDSY01018077.1_pt1 | contig 61781 bp, 55 predicted proteins | sample 811131 | NCBI WGS metagenome assembly MDSY01 (sample SAMN05326643, study PRJNA326480) | marine metagenome | isolation source: seawater | place: Atlantic Ocean: South West | collected 2010 | reverse complement strand
TCCAGATTGCAAGATGTCATTTGGTTATTTAGTAAATAAATTAGGTGGAGAATATTTAATTAATGAAAGAGGTCAAAGTCTTATAAACGCTTCTTACAGCTGTATAAATTGATTAATTTAATTTAATATTCTCTATAATTGTTTGATGATAATTTCTGATTACGTTGTACTTGTTTTATTTATTGTATTTACCCTTTTTTACGCAACACAGATAGATTGGAGTGATTCGAAAACATACAAAGTATCAGCATTAACACTAGCTGCAATTGCATTAGGTTATGGTTTGTTAACAATAGTATTAGGTTAATTTTATGATTAATTCTCACACTTTTTTAGCTAAATTAATTCATTGGACATTTATTCCTCTATATGCATATGGGATATTTAAACAAGTAGATGATCTCAATGAGTTAGAAGATACCTCATTACTTAATTTTGAAATTCTATTTGCTACAGTATTTTTAATAATTGTTTTGCTGAGATATTTTTATATGAAAGATACACCGACTTTACTTGGTGCTCATGAAAATGTACATAAAGGTCATCTGCTTATAGCAAAAGTGATTCATGGACTAGTGTATTTCAGTTTGATAATGCTCCCCACTACTGGGCTCCTAATCGCTGCTCTTTTTTCTTTAGAAATAGGTGGCGTTGAAATTGCTATTACAATACATGAATTTTCAGCATTTCTTAGTTATGTAGTCATTGCTCTTCATATTGGAGCCACGATTTATTCAAGATTTAAAGGCGAGGGGCTATGGAATGCTATGGTTCCAGTTTGGAAAGAAACAGGAAAGAACAATTCAAGCCTTATAAACAAACTTGAAGCTATTGAGGCAAAAACTTACGAGAAAGTTGAAGAAGTTTTAGATTTATAAAAATAAAAACGTATAAGTTAAGATTTTTTAAAGCTTTTAAGTTTTTGGTATTTTAAAAATTCTATTTTTTTTATTTTTTTTGCTTTGAAAATTGTATATAAGAATGCAGGACAAAATTAGAAAAAATGAATTTCCAGTAAAGTTAATTCCAACCATTAAAAAAACTGAAGAATGAAGAAGGATTGCGCCTAATAGTGAAATGATAGCTAATCTATTATTTAGAAACAAAAATAAAAAACCAAGCTCAATGAGAATGGTCATTAGACCAAAAAAGTCAGAAATCAATGATGGGATTTGTACATAACGAAATATCTCATGTGCGTATCTTGAGCTAATATCAAAACTATCTAGGGCGGCAATATATCTTCTTTCATCAAGATTTAAATTCCAAATAAAGTTAGGACCTATGTCAATTAATTTATTCAACCCTGATGGTAAATAATAAAATCCTACTAACCAGTTAAATCCAATTAAACAGTTGATTTTTTTCTTATCGTCATAAAAGTTTAAAAGGAAGATTGTTAATAGAGCGCAAAGAAGTAATTCTGTTGCCTCTATTTCAGCATTCGTCATTAAAACAAACCCTGAGAAGTATAGACAACTAATTAAAACTAAAGAACTAATTATCTTATTATTTTTAATTAAAATTCCTATAAAACAAAGGATTATAACAAATATTTGTAATAACCTAATTTGATCATATTCAGGAAGACCAATAAATCTATGAATAATTTGAAGTGAAACTATCTCGTAGGGTCGAATGGGTAACTCACTAAAATTAAGATACAGCCTTTGACTTTTAAGATAAGCAGTTTCGGTGAAAGCATATACTGCATAATTCCTGCTAAGCATTCTCCAAATAACGTATATATAAGTTGAATTAATAAAAATATCATATATTTTTGAGTTGACTGAAATAACTGGTACATAAAACTTTGATATAAATTTTGAAATTAAGATTTCGAACTCTTCTCTAATTTGGTATAAGAAAAGTAATATTGCTAAAGCAAGAAGATTCTTAAATAATAATTCTGAAATAAACTTAATTACTAAAGTAACCATATCTACTTGAATAAAAATTTGGAAAATTACCAATAAGACTAAAATAGCTAAAGATCCAAAAAATAATTTTTTAGTATTCAATTTTTGCAACATGTTTGATATCATATTTGCCACCTTCTATATTTGAGAAGATCGTGTATGTTTCTAATTCAATTAAGTTAAGATCATTGTCACAACTACCGTTTACTGAATTCAATTTAAAATATACAGAGTGATCTGGATAAGAAAAATTTCTATTAACTAGGAATCTTTTATTGTTAATTCTGTCACACAGTGTTTTTTCTATAATTTGTTTTTGTAAATTGTATCTAGTTTCGTAATCCATTCTGTCAAAGATCACAAAAGGAAATACAATATGATAATCGCCTTCATTGATAATAAAGTTTCCTAAATTTGTTTTTGCAATGGTAATACTATTTATATCTAAGTATCCTTCTTCAAAACCAACTATCTCATAATTGCTGAAATGTTCTTCTATCTGATTTTTAATATCAATATTTTCATCTGATTCTTCGACAAGATAACTATTGTCATTCATGTAGTAGTTCATTTCTCCTTCATATGTCCAACCAGCTATTCCTGGATGGATTATTAGAAAGTTTTCTTTAAAGGTAAATACGAACAGAAAGAAAATTATAAGAAATTGTAAATATTTAGTTAATTTAAAAAATGAATTTAGTATTTTTTCTTTGTCTAGAAAGTTAATAGTGAAAAGAAAAAATAAAGAAAAGAAGTGATCATAATGATATGTGTTAGAAGTAAAAATATATGTGGCTAGAAGCCTAACCATATTTACTGAAATTAATATATTTATATACTTAAATTCTTTTTTCTGAAAAAAAAGAAAGATTATTATTAAATTTATAAATAAGATTGCTATGTCAATTGCTGCAATCAACTACGCATCCCTTGAAAGTTTATATGCTTTATCTATAATTTCACTGGATATTTGAGAATCATCAACTCTTTGATCACTATTTAGTGGAATGCAATAATCTTGATTAAATATTTTATTTCTATTGTTCGCAACAAAATCATATACTTTATTTGTTAGAAAAATTGGAAGTCTATCAGAAATAATAAAGAATAGTTTAAATAACAGATTTAATTGTTTTAGAACTTTTGATACTGCTTCGTATTTTACATAAAAAGACTTGTTTTCATAAAGAACTACTGTATTTAATGTTTCATGTTTATCATCTAAACTATAAAATTTATATTTATCTCTTTTGTCATATTTTACAACAAAGTCAACAAATCTATTACATAAGGTACAATCACCGTCTATAAAAATTATATGGTCCATAAAGAAATTATAATGATTTATTAATCCTATTACTTATCGACTTAATTATGTAATATTTCTATTACTAAATTAATTCCTGCTTCGTACGCAATATCTTCATTAAGGCGGTATGGTTTTTCAAAGTTAAATTTGTAATCTTTAGAAAGTAATATTTCCCCGGAATCTATGTTCGATTCAATTTTGTGAACTGAAATTTTTGGATATTGTTCTTTTAAATGATATGAAATAAATATTGAACCAAGACCCTTGTATTTATTGTTATTAATATCTGCACAATGAATATTTATAATTTTATATTTTTCGATAATTTCCTGTGTGAAAATAAAACTACCACGAAAAACAATAATTAATTTCGGCCTTACTTCATCAAGAATTTTTATTAGCTCTTCTTTATTACTAAACTTTGCTATTTTAGGGATTGGATAATTTTTTCTTAATCTTTCTCCTATAAATGAACTTATAAGAAATGGGATTGATACGTTTTTATTTTTAATAAATAGCTTTATTATTTTCTTTAAATTTAATGTCTCATCTAATAAAATTTTTATATCTTTGTATTCTTTATTAATAGTAAAAATTAATTTTTTTGATATTTTATCTTTGCCCGCAATAATTAATATTTCATTTTTTTTAATATCTTTAAACATCACAATATATACTACTCTTTAATTATGATTTTATTAGGCCAACTATTACCTAATCAATTAAAAAAAATGAAATATATACATCTTTTACTGTAGGATTATTTTAATGTTGCCAATTGTAAGAACTGACTTTCAATTTAATGATATTTTTTCAGCATTTTTTAATTCTTTTAATAAAACAAAGAACTCGGTTGAAGAAATTGAAAACTACTTAGCAACTTTTACCCAAAAAAAATACAATTTATTTTTTCCCAAACTGAGACATGGTATGGAATCTACTTTTAATATTTTATTTAATAATAAAACGATAGGCGTTCCTACCTACACATGTTCAGTTGTTCCGCATTCAATATTATTGTCTGGCAACACGGTAGAATTTTTTGATTGTAATTCAAACAATTTAACTACTGAGGTATTTAAAGGTGACCTAGAATCATATATCGTAACACCTTGGTATGGCTCTCCAGTAGATAAAAAAATAACTCATTCTAAGCATGCCTTTGGTGATTTTTCACATGTAAATATATTTGATGGAGGTAATTTTATAAATAATGACTTTTTAGCTACATTTTTTTCTTTCAGCCCAGGAAAGCCTTTGTCGTCAATAGGAGGTGGGCTTGTATCTACAAACGATAGCAATTTATATGAGAAATTATTAAAAAAAAGAATTAACGATTATGGCTCTGACTTTAATGCTTTTTATTCTAATGAGATAATATTTGCCCTATCAGGATCTCTTTTAGGTCATTTAAAATTAGAAAGATTAAAAACTAGCCTTGATGACAAAGGATATCTTGATTGGCTAAGAGAGCCTTTAAATGAGATAAGTCTTGGAAAGAAAGTTAATAATATTTCTTTATTCAGTGCTGAAATGCTAAGAAAAAACTCTAATTTAAGTCCCATTAATAATTTTGAAATATTTAAATTTTGGAATAAAATATTAGAAAATTTTCCAATTGAGATAATGAATAGTAAAGAATGGAGTATGTCTCATATGAATATGAAAACAAAACAGAGAGAGTCCCTTCGGAAAAAATTAAGAAAAGTAGGCTTACAAACTTCTTTTGGCGCAAATTATTTATGTCATAATTTAAAACCCTATCAACAAAAAAATTTGAATAATAATTTCCCCAATGCAATAAATCATTTAAATCAACTTGTTCAATTACCGATTAATTTGTCACATAAAAACTACAACAAACTAATGAAAAAAGAAAAGAATATTGTTGCTGTGCTTGAGAGGATATTTAAATAAATTGAAACTGAAAAAAATATCATATTCAGTTTGAATTAGGCTTAATATCTAACCAAAGTTTAATGTGAGAGTACTTAACGTTTATTTCCTTAAAAATAGTTCTGACTGGCCATTCTTACGGGATGGTGATAGAAGTCATTTACTAATATATACTCATCTGGTATCTCGTACTCATCTATAAACTCTAATTTATAATTTTGAATTATTAGTTTTCTTAAATGTGACCCAATAGGCTTACTGGGTGAAAAATATTTTGAAACAGCTGCTAATTTTATACGCTTTAATGTCCACGGAAAGAATATGAAAAAAGGTATTAATAACCTAGAACCTATAAGATTAAGTCTGCTCAATGGTTTAGTATTTATTTGATAAAATCTTGATTCTATGTTTGCAGTAATTTTGGAATTTTCTTCTAAAACATAATTTGAATTAATGGTGCAGAAAACTTTACTTGATTTTTTGTGAACTATTGTTGGAATAGCTTCTCTTTTTGATCCAGAATTTTTAATCTCAGTAATCAACCCGGACTTATTTAAATCAATAATTGTTTGGTTTTGTTTATTAATTATTATTATGAATCCTGCATCATGAAATATCTTTATATATTTAGATTCATTTAAAGGCAGATTTATTCTATTTAAACTACTATTTTCAAGTAAAGTTGCACTTCTAATGAGAGAATTTATATAGGGAGCAAAGTTGGTATCGTCTAAATCAGATTGAGTTGGAATTTTATTGTCTTTAATTGAGGAAATTAAAAATTCGGTTATCTCTTTAAACCCTGCTTTTATTAATCCTGAAGGATAGATTATTGATGATCCTCTTGAGCCATAATAGTTGCCAATACTTCCATCCTTATGAAAGAAATGTGAGATAAATTGAATTATTAATTTAATCCATTTTTCTTTATCTTTTAAGTATTTGGAGTCAACATCCATTAAAAAATGTAAAGACAAACTTAGGTATCCAATATCTGCTCCGTCATATTCTTCTATCCACCCTTCTTCGTTCCACAGAAAAGATATTTTATCTGCAATCTTTATAGCTCCTTTTTGTAAAACGACATTCTGACTATCAACTTTCTCTAAATAAAGTGAAAGAGCAGCAAGTGAGCCTAATAAATGATTCCCTATGTTTGCGTGACTTTCAATATTGTTGGAGATAAAAATAGCTGTTTTCTCCAAAATATTTTTTTGATTATCACTTAAACTCTTAATTTCTTTCGAAACATTTAAAGCTGAAATAAGATCATACAACAGAGTACTTGTGACACAAAAAGAATTTTCATTTGGGAAAGACTCCTGCGAGCTACCATAATTTTCTAATTCCTTAAAACAGCCCTCTTTGTAAGCATCTATTCCGTTGTCTATTTGCTCATTAATATTATGTTTTTTGTAAATTTCACTAAATATAGGATCATTTTTTATACAAGAAAGTGCATACACTAAACTCTGAAAAGAACCATTGTTAAAATCTTTTGTTCTCCAGCTCCAGAAATCTCTATCAGCATAACCATAAGTTTCTGAATAAATATTGCTATCAACAAAATTTAGAATTCGTTTCACTGAATGTTCAACGCTTTTAAGTAAGATTTCTTGATTGTCTTTTATAGAACACCTTCCTTGCTAAAGTATTCTAATAGATTTTTATATAAATCTTTATATCCATAGAAAGTATGAAAAAATCTTTGATGTAAATTAAAAGAAGCTACCCCTCCAACATTTTTTAACTCATTTATATAAGGCTTAACAAGATCAATAATATTTTCAGCATCTTCTTTTTTGTAATTATAAAATTGCCCATCCATCAAAATCATGGGTATAAGATTCAAACTTTCTGTTGGTCTATATTCAATTAAAGAGAGATTTCGTAATCCCGGCCTATCATTAAACCCAATTGAGAAGTCTGATTTAACATTACATTGTGATTGAATCTTCCAAGTTTTTTCAATAAAATTTGAAAGCCAATGATTTCTTACAACTAAATAATTAGTGTTTACATATTTTGTAAAATTTTTTACCTCAGACTTAAGTGCCAATTTAGAAAACGAAGAATATATTCCAGGATGTAATCCTGTAATAAAATTGTTTTCATGCAAAAAATTTAAATCTTGATGAACTTCACTTAATTTATAGCTCGGATCAACAAAAGGTACTTTTAAATACTTTTTTGCTGCATTGAAAAAAAATATACTATTTGTGGCATAATTTTTTTCCATTTCAACTATCTCTTTAATAAAATTTATATCTTCACCAATATCTAAATTTGGCCATTTTCTATTTTGGATATACTGCCTTGCCTTAAGACTGTAAGAAACTTTAATCGCGTCAACATCGTGAGTTAAGATAATCTTTGGTTTATTTATTTTCCCTATAAGTTCTGATTTCTTAGTTTTGTATGCAAGGAAATCCCTTAAAAATAATAAATATCTATTCACTAATGCCTTGGAATAAATTTCATCAGAGTATAGATTGTTAGAATTTGATAATATTTTATTTTTTACTGAATTTTTTTCATGTTCTAACGATGCAAGATAATTTGCAGCTCCTAACCAATTACATTTTTCATAATCTACAACAATATGTTGAAAGTTATGAGGTTCAACAAACTTTTCTGGAAATAACAGATTTTGATTTAAGTTATAATTTGATACAAACTCTGGGAGTTTAACTTCTACAAATTTTTCGGAAGTCCCATTATGTTCTGAGAAATTAAATTTAGTTAAATGATCTTCTAAACCATCCCATTCAAAAGTAAATTTATTAATTTTCATTTGTAATACATTTTAAGTTTATAATAATAAAAGTGGTCAACGAATTGATAAAAAAATCTCCTATCACTATAGGGTCTTTTACATTAGCTTGCTTCTTGGTTCTATTTTTTTACATTAATGAAATAACTAGATTTGTAGATACTGTTTCTTTGATTGGATTCACTATGGTTGAAGCAGTAAATGTTTTTAACGGTTCTTTAGTTGAGTCTACAAATGCTTATATTCCAACTTCTCATCACAAGCAAACTAGTTTAATTTACTGGATATATATTGCTATAAATACAATATTTAGAATCGATCCTCTATACATAAATTACTTTTTCATTTTGTTTGAATTTTTATTTATTCCTTATTCGGCATTTTATTTTTTGAAAACCATTAAGAGTGAGAATCCTTTAATTCTTTCAATTATTTATACAACAATTCTCTATTACACAAAAATTCAACAATATAATTGGGTTAATTATGGTCTGCTCTTTCACGGAGAGTGGTATGTAATACCAAACTGTATATTTTTATTAATTTTATCTAATATAATTAGAAAAAAATTTTCAACGTCTATTTATTTACTACTTATTTCTTTTCTTATCCACCCTGCAAAGGGGGTTGCTTTTATCCTGGTTGTCGGACCAATAATACTTTTTCATCTATACAAAAATAGGGATGAAGTAAAAAATAATATAATCTCATTAAGTGCAGCAACAATTACCTCTCTGATTTATATTTATATATTTATTTATGACTCAAAGATTCAATACATGGACTCTAAATTATGGATAAAAATTACACAGGCACAAAGTTACCACCTTCTATTTCAAAATCTAGACTCAGAATTTTTACTTAATTCAATTATTCCTATTGGCTTAATGTCATTATCAATATCGTTAAGATTCAAGGAATCAATTTTATATCCTATTGGAATAAGTCTTTTAACACTATCTTTGATTGGAAAAGCTTTAGATCTTTATTCAACAAGCCCTACTCTAATAAGTATGGCATTTCATCGAATTACAGAAAATATAATTCTACTTTCTTTGCTTTTATTATTATTAAAATCAACAAATAACACATACATTCATATATTTGAATTTACTGCATTCTATCTTTTATTATTTAATCTATCTAAAATTAATGCATACACTATTATTTTCTATTTAATAGGTTTTTCATTTTTGCTTAATAAAAAATTTGATTTTTCATATTTAATCATATTTACTGTTTTGATCATGCTTTACGAAAATAAATTATACATTACAGAAGTAAAGAATTTAACTTCTGGAGGAAAATTATTAAATCAATTATTTCTAATATTAATTCACTTACTTATATTGTATGCAGTGTCTTTATTGCTTACTAAATCAAAAGATTACACCATATTCTTAATTCCTATATTAATATTCTTTTCCTACAACTTTTATCAGGAAGAATACAGTGATGATCCTGACTATCACCTTAGTATGAAAGAAAATGGATATTATGAAGTTCAAAAATGGAGCGAGGAAAATACACCTTTAGATTCAATATTTATGCCCGATCCTTGGAAAGCCTATGCATGGAGAGACTTTTCTAAAAGAAACAGTTTTGGAACACCTAGAGAACTTGTAGTAGGTTGGTTTTATACAAGGGACAATAAAATTTTTAATGACTCAGTAAATCGTGCATCTATTTTCTATGATGACCCTGTAGAAAAAATGGTTATCTATCCTAAAGATAATTTTGTTAATAATTTTGCCAAAGCCTATTACGAAGCAGAGCAATCAAAATTTGTTGAACTGTGTCGGAATTTTGATGTTGACTATTTTGTTTGGAATATCGAATACACTAAGCCTGACTTTTTAATAATTCTTTATGAAAGTGAAAGTCATTATGTTTTAGAGCTCGAAAGTGGTTGTAAATAATTTTTAATATCAGTTATTACTATGTTTATTTGACCAAACAGATAAACAAAGTATTGCCCATATAGACCTGTCAAAAGTATCGAATACAGTAACGTCTTTTTCAAATTCTTTTTTATTAAAATATTTGGAGTTTCCAAAATTTGACAGAGTAATAGTATCCATTACAAAATTTTTAAAGTCTTTTTTCTCCATCCAATCATTCAATGGAACAGGAAAGCCCATCTTTTCTTTTCTCTCGTGAACTTCTTTTGGCAAATATTTTTTTGATATTTCTTTTAAAGGGCTTTTCAATACACCTTCTCCAAATTTTAATTTTGGTTCTAAATTTACAGCAATATTAAATACATTCTGATCTAAATAAGGAACCCTGCTTTCAATAGAGTGCGCCATCGAGACTCTGTCTTCCACTTGTAAAAGTCCTGGAAGTACATACTTAATATCAAAATGAAGCATATTGTTAATCAGGGATTTTTCTTTAATTTTATTCATTTCTTCCAAAAAAGTAGTTCTAGCATTATTTGTTAATTCATTTGTTTTACTGGTTAACCAATTTTTTGGAATGTTTCTATCTAATAGAAGCTCATATCTTGTAGCAGTGTCAGTAAATAACTCTGTTGACCACATCCTTTTCAACAAAGGAATATACTCATTGAGTGACGGAAGCGCTTTTGAAATAGTGTCTAAATTAACAAGGTGTTCGCTATTTTGTGATTCAGTTATAGACCCTAAAAGCACTTGTTCTAAATAAACAATTAGATATCTAGCATATCCAGCAAAGATTTCATCTCCTCCCTGCCCTCCTAGTAAAACTTTTACATGTTTTGACGCTTCTTTATTTACCATATATTGTGGGAACACACCAGGTCCAACTATTGGATAATCTAAAAAATTTATTATGTCAGTAAAATTTTCAATAAAATCTAAATATTCTATTTCAATTTCATGCAATTCAATACCCAAAAAATTTGAAACTTCACGTGCATAATTAATCTCTGAATATTCTTTTTTATCATTTGGAAAGTATCCATGAAAAGCTTTGAGGTCTGGAGCAAATTTATTAGCCATTGCTGTAATTAGACTTGAGTCAACACCTCCTGATAGGTGTGTCCCAACCTCCACTTCTGCAAAAACTTGCTGTTCCACACTTTTGAGGATTGTTTTTTCTAAGTCTTTAAGATTTGTCCTTGATTCCATATTGTTTAAAAATTTAATCTTAAAGTATTCTTTTAGTTTTATTTCTCCCGTATTGTTGTTAATTTCTATATAAGTTCCAGGCTCAACGGTCTTAATCCCGCTACTCAGTATATTATTATCTAAATAAAACTGGTATCCAAGATACTGGCCTAAAGAGTTTTCTTCTATTTTTATATTTTCTTGAGTAAGAGTTTTTGCTTCGGATGAAAATTTAATAATGTTCTTATCTTGCTTATAATATAAAGGCTTTATTCCAAACTGATCTCTTATCAGGTAAGTTAAATTTTTCTTTTTATCAATTAAACATATTGAAAACATACCATTTAATTTTTCTACTCCCTTTATCCCAAATTTATTAAATACTTCTAAAAGTACTTCCGTATCAGAATTCGTTTTAAATTCCGAGCCTTCTCTTATTAATTCTTCTTTTAATGCTAAAAAATTATAAATTTCACCATTAAAAAATATAGTAAAATTATTGTCTATATCAGTCATAGGCTGGCTGCCAGTAGGTATATCAATAATAGATAATCTATAAAAATCAATATATAGATTCTCTAATTCAAGGTGTGTTTTTTCATCCGGTCCCCTGTGTTTGATTAAATTTGAACTTTCTTTAACATGATCTAGTTCTTTAGGAGAGAATTTTCCAATAATTCCATTAAATCCACACATAATTAATCTCTATACGACTTCGTTCTTCTTTTCCAACCTGTCTTTGGCCAATATATAACAGGAATTAATAGTATATACCCTAAAATTGTTATCCAAGGTACCATTTTTGATTTACCAGTTTTATTTTCATACTCGAGTTCAAATGGAACTTCTGAAAATTTAGCGCCAATCAGATTCAATTTCACTAATTTTTCAAAAGTACAGACAAAACCAAAAGACCCTAGTTGGATAAAACTACCACCATATACTTCTAAAGCCTTATGAAGTATAGATGCTTTGTAGCATCTAAAACCTCCTGTGTATTCTGATATTTTTGGAACGGGGAAAAATAACCTAACAAAATATTTTGCACCAATACTATATAAATTTCTTGTGAATGAAAGTTCTTTATCATTTGATGAAGTTCTTGAAGCAATAACAACATCAAAATTATCAGACATTTCATCAATCAATTTTTTTAAATAAATTGGATTATGGGTAGCATCGCCATCCATTCTTATTATGTAATCTTTAGGGTCAGATTCCCTTGAAATATACTCAAAAATGTCTTTGATGGCTTCCGCAAGACCTCGATTATAATAATGCCTTATAACAGTAATATTTTTTTGATTTATATTATTTAAATACTCTCTTCCGTTATCTGTAGATCCATCATCGCAAATAACAATTTGGTAATTTGGAAAATCTTTATCTAAAGTTTTTTCTAAATTTTCTATTAAACTTTTTAAAGCAGGCCATTCATTATAAATCGGTAAAGCAATCCATAATTTTAAATTTTCCATAACTAAATAATTTTTTCAATTTTCGACATCATATTTAAAACAGCATTACCATCGCCATAAAAAGAAAATCTTTCACTTTTATCATCTTTGATTTCATTAATTATATCAATAAGGTCTACTGGAAACTTGTTAATTAATTTATTTTGACCCAATTCAACGGTCTCAATCCACTCAGTACTCTCTCTTATAGTGATAATAGGCTTCTTCATCCAAAAAGCATCTTTTTGAAGGCCACCTGAGTCCGTAATTACACCACTTGAATTTTCTATTGCAAACAAAGTCTCACTATATTTTAATGGTTCAACTAAGTTGATGCTTCCTGGTAAACCATCTAAAAGATCAAATTCTATCAATTTCTTTTTTAAACTATGATGCATTGGCAATAAAACCTTAGGGAGACTTTCCAGACTTTTAATTATATTTTTTAATGTGTTTTTATCTTTTAGGTTTTCGTTTCTATGTATAGTGCTTAAATAATATGGTTTATTTATAAAACTACTACTTAAAGATTCTGGTTTTTTTGGTTTTGTTTTAATAAATATATCTAACATAATGTCACCAATAAACTCAGCTTTTTTATCTAGACCCTCTTTAGTTAAGTTTTTAATTGAACTTAATGTCGGGCAAAACAAATAATCAGCAATGTTATCAACAATTATTCTATTTGCTTCTTCAATTTGATTATGACTGTAAGACCTTAGACCTGCCTCTATGTGGATTAATGGAATCTGTTTAACTATTGAAGACAGCGCACCAGCAACTGTGGTGTATGTATCACCATAAACTAATATCATTTCTGGCTTGATTTGATTAACTGGACTTGATAAAAGATTAGTAATTGCAGAAACATTATTTGAATATTCTTTTTTATTGTCAAGAAAAATAATTGAATTTGTATCAATTCCAAAATCATTATATATATTTTTTTGCATACTTTCTTCATAGTGCTGATTGGTATCAATAACATAATTATTAAATTTATTAGATTCAAAATTAATAACTGATGCCAATTTAATAATTTGCGGTCTTGTTCCAATTATGTGTAGAATATTTTTCAAAAAACTTCCAAATAATTATCTAATTTTCTTCTATTTTGTTTACTTCAACAATTTCATCATTTACATACTTTAATAAGTATTGATTTTGTAATTTCTCATCTACACCTATTTTTTCATTAATAATCAGTCTTTGTCCAGACTCACCAACCCAGCCGATTATTTTTGCAGGATTACCAACAATTAATGCATTATTAGGAATATTTTTTGTTACTACTGATCCTGAACCTATAAAACAATATTCTCCTAATTCAATTCCACAAACTATAGTTGCGTTAGCTCCAATAGTTGCTCCTTTTTTTATTAATGTTTTTGAATAGACTTTGTTTGTGGGATATTCTGATCTTGGTTTATTTACATTTGTGAAAACTGCACTTGGTCCTATAAATACATTTTCTTCCACGACTATTCCGTCATAGAGAGAAACATTATTCTGAATTTTGACATTATCTCCAATTTCAACATTCTCTCCAATAAAACAGTTTTGACCTATTGAAACATTGCTACCGATAATTGCTGAGGACATAATATGTGAAAAGTGCCAAATTTTTGTATTATCACCAATTTGTGCACCATCATCAACAATTGCAGTCTCATGAATTTGCATATGATTTAGTATAACTGAGTTTTCTTTATGGAACTCTACAATTTGATACCTTGCCTCCATTTAAAGAATTTAATTTCTTTAATTATTAGTATCTTATACTTGTATTTAGTTGATAAAAAAATATGGATAAAATAGTTTACGTTTTTAAAGGTGGAAGAAAAGAAAGCCTCGAAAATAATACAATTCAAGCAAAAGAGTTTTATTACGGACTAACTAAATTTCAAGAAAACAATTTTGACACATCCATAATTGAAATTGATAAAAAAAATCCATCAAAATTGAATCTCTTATATATTGCAGATAAGATTTTATACAAAATTAGTAATTTACCTTTTTTTTGTTCAAAATTTTTAACATTTGAAAATGTAAAAGTTCTTAGAAATGCTGACGTTATATTTTTAGTAAATGAAAGTATAGCTATATCCTCAATTCCCTACTTATTATTTAATAAATCTAAAAATTACATGTTTGCAATGGGTATTTTTTCAAGAGAAACCAAAAACAAAATGGTAAATAAAATACAAAAATCTTTGATTAAGGTTTTATTTGAGCGTTTGGAAAAAATTTTATTCTTAGGAAAGCCAGAATATGAAAAGGCTTGTTTGAGCTTTCCAAAACTAAAAAACAAATTTGTATTCCTTCCTTTCGCAATAGATCATGAATTTTGGCAAGAACCTAAAGAATCAACCATAAAAGATAAAATAATATTTGTAGGAAATGATCAAAATAGAGACATAGATTTATTAATCGGAATAGCTAATAAACTGCAAGAAAAAGAATTTATTTTTATTACATCACTAATAAATAAAAACGATAACCTACCAAAAAATATTAATTTAGTTAAGAGCTCTTGGCATAATAATTATTTAACTGATAGTGAGTTAAAGAAGTTCTATTTAGAATCTAAACTTTCACTTGTTCCACTTAAGGAGACTATCCAACCTTCTGGACAAAGCGTAGCTTTGCAGTCTATGTCAATGGGAATTCCAGTAATGATTTCTGAGACAAAAGGATTTTGGGATATTAAAAATTTTTCTCATGAAAAAAATATAATATTTATAAAAAATAATAATGTTGATGAATGGGTGAGTAAAATAAACAATTACTATGACTCAAACGAAAAGCTAGATCTAATTGCAAAAAACTCTATAAAAACTGTGAACTTGAATTACGATATAGAAACTTTTTATAATAAACTAATTGACATTATTAATACTTAAATTTATTTTTCATTTCATAATCTGATAATTTGGAATAATTAAATAAATTTATTGTATCTGGAATTAAAGTTAAAAGAATAAAAAACTGAAAATATCCAATGTGTATATCAAAAAGAATAAGAAAGAAAAATAACATAGACAAGATATACGAGTAAGCAATATTAAATAAAGTTTTTTTTGTTTTCCTACCTTTTAAATAATAATAATTAACACCTATCAACAAAATAAGTTCAAATAAAATATAAATATACAAAAAGTTATTTAAAAATAAATTGTTCAATACCAGATATAAAATAATACAAAATAAAGTATCTCCTGCGGTCAAAATAATTAATTTATCTTCCTTATCGCTGAAAAGTGCTTCAAAATATTTTGAATAATAAATTGAATGAATAGTTGATGAAAATACAGCTAAAAATATAATTTTATATACACCATCATCAAAGTCCGACAAAAAATATTTCAATAAATATTGACTCTCAATAAGATATATCGTTATATTTAAAACAATCGCAACTATAAAAGTATTTACAAATAAGGTAAGAGCCTGTAAATAATTACTATCGTCTTTTGCTGTAATGTTTTTAGATATAACTGGAGATAATAAACTAGAAAGTGAATCAAATATAGGTCTTAAGTTGTTAATTATTAATACAGCAAGAGAAAAGTGTGCGACAGTTATATTTAGTGAAAAATTTACACTAATCAGAAATAAAATATTTAAAAAAGTTACGTATAGGGAAGAATTTAAGAAAGCAGAAAAATTATATTTAAAATTTTGAAAATTATCTTCCTTGATTGATGAGTTAAATATTTTAAATATAGTATTAATTAGGTCATTATTTTCAAGAGATAAAAGCCTCAATAAAAATAATGACCTAATTAATAAGCTAGCCAATAGCAAATAGTAAATGCTGTAGTTGTTTGCTAATAAAATATAAAAAATAATAAATCTTAATAATTTAGATAATATTAACTCGTTTAAATCAAGTAGCGGACTTTTTTGTTTGGCAACAAAATGTGCGTGAAATAAATTTATACACGACTCTACAAAAGTTAAGGCTGTTATTAACAGGTAAAAGTAAATTAAATTATTAGCATTAAATCTTTCAAAGTATGAAAGGTAGTCTAAAAATAATAGAATAAACAACCAAAAAGGAGTTATTACAAATATTGTTTTAATAAATTTATTAAATAACATTTCCTTTTTAATGTCATCAAATTTTGGAAAATATTTTTCGATAAATTGAAAATAAGTCAATTGACCTATGGTCGAAAATATATAAATCAAAGAATTGGCTACACCCCAAACACCAAATTGATAAATGTCTAATAAATTTACAATTAAAAATACTGTTCCTATTTGGAGAACTACCCCACTTGAATATGTAAGAAACCTAACAGATGCTGCTTTTCTAATCATTTAATAGTATATTTATATTAATAAACAGATTAGTCAATGTTCTATAAAAATTACTATTTAATTAAATTAAGAAAAATTTATGGTTTGCTGTTATTAGTTGCTAACCATATAAAAAGATTCTTTTATATTTTAAAAAGAATACTGATCTATATAAATAATTCGATTAAATGGTTATTTGGCTCAAGAGAGCATACTTCATTTTCAATTGAACTGGATCAAGTCGGCTATGATTCATTTATTTCTCAATTTTTGCACTTTACAAATTTAAATAAAGAAACCGTAGTTAAAAAAGTAGAATTTGCAAGATCTTTAAACATGAAAAATATTGGGAAGATACTTGATCCAAAAATGATTGATGTTGATCTAAAGCCTAGATTTGACCATAGACTTATTTCATTCATATTATTCTTTGAAGATTCTGTTAAAAACCTAGTCGAATTTGGATTTAACCAGGGTAGGTTGCTTTTTCTTATTGATGAATATATCAAAAAAAATCAAATAAAAGGTAAAAATTATATAGGTATTGATTATAACCACAGAAAGGGAGGGCTGGTTGAAAATATTCATGAAAATAAAAACTATCAAATTTTATTTCAAGATATTAAGAACTTCCTTGTCGAAGATATGGATAAAGATTTGCTAAGTGAAGGATTAGTGATTAGCTCAACTCATGAAATTAATAGTGAAACATTTCTATTTAACTTTCTATGGGAAAAAAATATTTTTCCAAAGTTTATTATTTCAACTAATGTAAATATTGATTCACCCTATAAGAATTATCTTTCAAATTGTGAATCTAAATATAAAACTGAAACTTTTATTTTCCTCGATGAAAATGAGTTTTTAGAACCTATAAGAATTGGTTTATCAATTAGAAATTAACCTACCCCACTTCTCTTTGTTAATCGATTGAATATAGAAGTATTCGTGCAAATATTATATATATTAAATATAAATGAATTATTAATTTTCCAAGGTGTTCTTTGAATCAAACTATTTTTCTGATTAAAAAGCATACCAGGCTCTCCAAAACATACCGAATCAAATCTAGACATTAAATAATCTAGCTGCCTACCTTTAACATACCTTCGCATACCATAAGGTATTGCAAAACTTTTTACATTGATTTTTTTGTCATCGAAAAAATCTAAATTTCTATTTATCTCAGTTAAAAATTTGTTGTAATTAATTCGGCTCAATGTTTTATGGGTGTGTGTATGTGCACCTATCTCATGCCCAGCACTATGTAAATGCTTAAGGTCAGATTCAGAAATTATTTCTTCAATTCTCTTAAAGTTTATATCAATTAGGTATTGTTCTTTTGACTCATCTGTAAATTGAATCGAATTTAAATAGAATGTGCCCTTAACATTATGTTTATTAAAAATTGGGATCAAATCTGTCCAATTTTTAAATCCGTCATCAAAGGTGATTGCCATTAAATTAGTGTCCTCATTTAACCTTCTATTTAACTCTGAAACAGTAACAAATTCATAACCTAAATAACTATAAAAATTAATTATATTTATTATCTCTGCTATCTCTTTCTTTCCAGTTTCGTGAAAATAAATAGAAATTTTCTTAGGCATATTTCTTTTAAAGAAAAATATGTTAAACATTCTAATTAAACTTTGTAGCGAATCTTTTATCTCTTTCATTGTTTAACTCTTTGAGGTGTTAAATTTTTCTTCACGCAATCTGCAAAATATCTTTGGTCTTCACTGAAATTTGTTGAAATATTATCTCCTTGATTTAAAACATATAACGGAACTTTAATAATTTTTAAAACATAGCCATTGCCGATTAAATCAGACATTAATTTATAATCTTGTGCATAATAAAACTTCTCATCATAACCACCTATTTTTTTTATTACTTCTTTCTTTATTAATAAACTTCCATGAACATATGGATTTTTTATTTTCATTACAAAATTTTTAGGTAAGTAGTATGACTTGTTTGGAGTTACTTTAAATGTTTGCTTAACTAAAGCTCTTGTTGTACAAGCATCTATATCTTTCTTTAATAAATAATCAACCTGGGTTTTTAATCTTTCTTTAAAACTAAAATCATCGGAATCTTGCCTTGCAATTAAACTCCCTTTCGATTCTTTAAGAAGTATATTTAGAGATTTTGTTAATCCAATATTATTTGAATCATGAAATATTTTTATTCTTTCATCTACTTTTTTATATTTATCTAATATTTCAGAAGTTTCGTCCGTGGAGCCGTCATTTCTAATTAAAAATTCAAAATTTTCATATGTTTGATTCAATATACTTTCTATTGCATGTGATAAATAATTTCCATCGTTATAAGCACTTAGTAAAATGGAAATCTTTTGATTATTCTTCATATTTTTATATTTTCTATTCTATATTTATAAGCATTAAATAGTCATTAAATTCTTCTGAACAAGTTCCTTCAAATGAATATTTTTCATTTACTTGTTTAATGCTATTTTCTCTAATTTTTTTATAATTTACTTCATTTGAAGTACTTTCTATTATCCGAATAATCTCTCGATGATCCTCATCAATAATATTGAAAGTGAAACCATTGACATTATTTATGATTATTTCTTCATTGTTGGGTATATTTGAAACTAAGACTAAGCAACCTGCCGCCATAGCCTCGAGAACAACTTTTGGATTACCTTCAAAGTAAGAAGCTAAAACAAAGTATTTATACTTAGGTAATAAATCTAACAACTCATCATTGTCAATATTTCCTAACAAATTTAAATTTGTATTACATTCTTTAGCTAGTTTTATTAACTCTTCTTTTTGTTCTCCATTTCCAACAATGTCAAGAGAATAATGAGAATTAGACAAAGACTTTATAATGTAAGGATAGTTTTTTTGTTCGGTCAGTCTCCCAATTGAAATTACTCTATTTTCATATTGGTCTAAAGAATTATTCACAATTTGTTTATTAGGAAATACCCAATTTGGTCTGACAATCAACTTAGGCTTATTAACAAAGAAATATTTTTTATTTATAAAATCATAGTCATATTTACTAGCGACTGAATATAAGTCAGAAAATAATAGTCCTGCTTGTGTAAGCAAATAGAACAATGCTTTTTTGATAATACTTTTATTTTCATTTTTACTAAATATATATGCGTCAAACCCAGTCTTAATAAATAGTGGCTTTCCAGTAATGAGTTTTAATAAAATGCCTACCCAAGACCCATTGAGCTGAATACATTTAATTAAGTCAATATCTTTAAGCCTGCTTCTAATGAGAAACGGTATAAAAAATGATTTAATTAAATTTACAAACTGATAGTTTGATTTATTTATTAGCTTATAAACAGGGATTAAATTGATATTTTCATATCCTTCTAAAAAGGTTTGGTCTTCTGAACTTCCATATGTTAAAAAAGTAAACTCAATATCATTTTTCTGAGATAATTCCTTGTAATATTCCATTTCTCTATATATGTTTCCAACACTAGCCCATGTAAATAGTGAATACTTATATGAGAAAATTACTAAAACTTTCAATATGCTTACTTATCTGCTTTCTTGAATCAGTATAAATTAATAAATTAATATATAAAAAGTTATTTTATTAATCATTGTAAATTTAATAACCTAAGTCTCTTAATATGTTTAAAAGGTAGAGTATGTGCGGTTTTCTTGGTATTGTTTCAAAAGATAAAATAAACCAAGATAAATTAATTTCCTGTAATAGATTTCAAACCTGCAGGGGTCCTGATGAATTCAAAACAAGCAGTGGGAAAATTATGGAAAAGTTTAATTTTTCCTTTATATTTAATAGACTTGCAATTCAGGATTTGAGTAAAGCAGGGTCACAGCCAATGTATTCTGATAAATTTAATTCATTGATTTTATTTAATGGAGAAATATTTAACCATGATGAACTAAGACAATTCCTCAAAGGAAAAGGTATATCATTTAATTCGAAGTCATCAGATACTGAAGTTCTCTTAAATGGTCTTTCTATGTATGGGAAAAGTTTTATAAAAAAACTAACTGGTCAATTTTCTATATTCTTTGTAGATTACAAAAAAAATAATTTATTGCTAGCTAGAGATAGGCTGGGTCAGAAACCTCTCTTTTATAAAAAAACAAATGATTCATTAATATTTAGCTCAAATTTAAAGTCAATAATATCTTATGAAGATAGTTATGAAATAGATGAAAAGAGTCTATCCGACTATATTGAATATGACGTTGTCCCTTCTCCAAATACACTTTTTAAAAATCTCTATAAATTAAGACCCGCTGAAATAATATCATTCAATTTCAATGGAGATAATATCGTTAGTGATTCTGAAATTTATTGGAACCCTGAAGAATTTATTAGTGAAAATAAGTTTGATCCTGATTTATTTAAAGAAAAGTTAATAAAGGCAATAACCTTAAGATCTTCCGCAGACGTACCTGTTGCCAGTTTTCTATCAGGAGGTTTGGACTCGACATCGATTGTAAAATTAATGAGTGAAAATCTTTCCTCAGTCGATACATTCTCAGTTGGATTTAGCAGTAAAAAATATGATGAAAGTGAATGGTCTAGCAAGGTAGCTTTAAAATACGACACTAAACATTATCTATCTACCTTTAACAATGAAAGTATTCATAATGAAATTTATAAGTCAATTGATTCTTTAGACGAACCTTATTCTGATCCGTCTATTGTCCCCACTTATATTATTTCAAAAAAAATATCAGAAAAATATAAAGTTGCCTTATCTGGAGATGGTGGAGATGAACTTCTTGGGGGTTACGATAGAACCCAACTAACTATTAACAATAATTTAAATCTATTAAAAGCCCCTGAAATAAGTTATCAAATGTATCCTGCTTTTCTAGGAACTGGAAATACATTCTTATCTAAATCAAACAATAGAACTACTGCTTATAAGTCTTTTTTGTCTGATCATAAATTTAAAAAACTTATATTAAAGGATTCAATAGGAAATTTTGATATTTCTTCAACAGTAAATTCAGACTATATGCCATATAAATCTCTTCTATTGTCTGATTATAAATTCTTTCTTCCTGAAATGATGCTTTTAAAAATAGACAGGCTTTCGATGGCTAACTCTTTAGAAGTTAGATCTCCTTTTGTGGATCATAAATTGGTTGAGTATATATTGTCAACAAACTTATATGACTACAACAATGGTTTACAGAAAAGATTTTTAAAAGACCTACTAAGTAGAGATTTTGGACCAGAATTTATTAATAGGAAAAAAATGGGTTTTGTTTTTGATATAGAAAACTGGGTTTACAATAATTTAAATCTAATTGGAAAATCATTTAGTTCAGGAAATTTAGTGCTTAATTTAAACAAAAATATATTAAATATTCTGAGTTTAAGAAAATCTAGAATCAACGCAATAAGAATATGGAAACTACTAATAATAGAAAGATACCTGCAAGAATTAAAGACCTAGCAAAAAATCGTTTAGGAATTTTAACACTGTTTGGTGCTGTTTACGCCTTCCCAGTAAGGAATCTTAATTTGTTATCAGGAATCCCATATAACTCAGAAGTAAAGTTAATCTTTTTATTTATTTTTATTTATTTATTGAATAAAAATTTCAAAGAAAAGAAAAACATCTATCTACTTTTAACAATTTTAACAATAAAAATCTTTTTCAATTTTATTCCATCTAATGACTGGAATGTATGCGTAGAAAGTAAAATTACACCTAAGAAAGAGACTTACACTTTCCCCCTTAAGGAGAGAAAGTGCGAAATGACTTATGATTCATTATTTACTGAGAATACTATTAATTTAGATGAAGTAAATTTTTCATCAAACGATGAAAAAAATGAATATCTTGGTGTAAATAGTTCAAACTTTCCTCTCGGTTACTTAAATCAATCAGCATACAATTTTTATGATAAAAATAGATTTTGGTTACCTTTTTCTATGACTTTAACTAAAAATACTGCAAATATTTCTGATCTTGAAATCCACTATATAGGTGATTTAAATGTAGTAATTGATGATAAATACAATGCTTTTCCAAGCAGCTACAGTAAATTAAATAAAATAAATATTGAAGTTCCCCTTAATAGCGAAAAAATTAAAATCGAATATCAGTTTTTTAAACCTGAATATTTTGAAAATCAAAATTCAATGACCTATAAAGATGTATTGGAGAATAATAAAAATTACAAATACGCAAAATTAATTATTACTGATGCTAATTCTAAAAGTTATAACATTGAGACAATTGTTGAAGCAACAATAATAATTTTGTTTTTTTATATAAATAAAGAAGTTTTATTCAATTTGAGAAAGAACAAATCATTTATCATTTTTCTACTAGTGCTTGGTCCGTTAGCTTTTACTAAAATTTTAAGTCAAGCTTTATTCTTTAATTTTACTTTATTAACAATTCTTGGTTATTTCTATGTTTTACTTTTATATATTTATTCAAAACGTAAGCAGGGATTTTTGTTATTTTTAAGTTTATATTTTTTAATAAGACATTATTTTACAGATGCTCCTTGGAACTCAAATAGTTTATCAATTAAGTTTGGAGGATCAGATAGTTTAACATATGAAAATTTTTCAAGATTAATCCTTGAGGGTGATTTACTTAAGGGGGGTGAAAATATATTTTTTTACTCTCCTGGTTACAGGTATTTCTTATCAATTTTTCATATTACATTTGGGGAAAACTGGACAATCACATGGACCTTGCTTTTATCTTTATCTATTTTTTTCGTTATTCAATATTCTGATACAAAAACGCTCTTGAGGTTCTTATTAATTATTTTGTTACTCTCTGACACTGTAAGGACAGTCTTTATTGTTGGAATGTCTGAAACCGTAGCGCTTCTTTTAGTCCTTGCTTCATTATATTTTTTAAAATTTAATAAAAATAACCACTTGTGCGCGTTATTATTATCTTTTTTTGTTTTAGTAAGACCAAATCTATTATTGTTATCAATTTTACTTTTTGTAACAAACTATAAAATATTTAACACTAAAAACAAATTGGTTTATTTTGGAACCTTATTTCTTCCACTTCTTCATAATATCTATTATGGAAAATCCTTTATTCTCTTTACTGATTCATTTCTAACGCCCGTCAATATAAACTTTGATCCATTAAAAAATTTCAACTATATAATTTTTAATCCTTTTTATTCTGATATTGTCTCAAATATAGGAATGCAGCAGGCAATTGTAGGCTTTTTGATAATAATTATTGGACTTGTAAATATATTAAATATGATAAATAGTAAGTCTATAGATAAAAATGGATTCATTTTTATATGCTCAATTAGTGCTTTTCTCCCATATCTTATTTATGACCCAAGCGTATTCTTTCCTCGGCATGTGTTAATCGGGATAACGCTAGTTGGTCTTAGTAATGTTTCATTTATTAAAAAAGTCAATAGACAATAAATATATTCATTGCGAGAAAAATATTTAAATAAATAATATATTTTTTACTAATTAAAAATATTTCAATAAACTCTTCTGTCTTATTTTTTATTGTATCTTTTATAAATTCTCCAATAAATAGTAAATACATTAAAAGTGCAATTATAAAAAAAATAAAATTAAATTCATTAATTGAAAGTCTTCCTAGGCTCCAAAAAATATATACAAAAGAAGAAATTAAAAAAGAATATTTTGTTATAAATAAAAGCTCGTATTCTGTGTAGTTTCTGTATAAAAAATCTTTTACTTTGCTGTTTTTAATCTTATTGTTTTTTAATATTGAATATTTTTTACTTGATGTAATTCCTGTTGAAATAAAAAATATATATAAAAATGTATAAATTGAAATACTAATACTTGCTACTATCCCACCAATATATAACCTCAGGATAAAAAATACTGCAATAGAAAGTAGGTCAAGATACTTAATGTATTTAGTTTTAAAAGAGTACAAAATAGAAAGAAAACTGTAAATTACAGCTAGTACGCTAGCTTGAATTGAGATATTGTAAATAATAATTACCCCTGATATAAATAGAAAAAAAGTAATAATAGAAAGAGTTCTTACCGTAAAGCTCTCAATTAAATGTACTCTATTCTTTTTTATCGGATGTAATTTATCACTTTCCCTGTCGATAAAATCGTTGATTAAGTACGTAGATGAAGCAACCAAAGAAAAACCAATAGTTACTATAAATAGTTCTAATAATTTAATGTATTCACTATTAGCAGATGCAAAAAATGGTATAAGAATAATTAAGTTTTTTAACCATTGTTTTGCTCTAATTGTTTTTAAGTAACCTAAAACTTTATTGTAAAAAATACTCATTTTATTAATTTGCGTGAAACTAAGTCCCTTTAGTAAATATAGGTATCAGTATACAAATGAATTAAAACTGAGATTAAGAAAGTTAATTCTATATTCTTTTTCTAACTAGCATTAATACAATAATGAAAATATATGTATCTGAAGTTAACGAATCATGGGTTGTTGATCGATTTAGAGAAGAGTGGATTACATATAATCAAGATTTAACTGTTGAAAGAATAAAAGATTCAGACATTGTTTGGATAATATCTCCTTGGGTTTGGAGAAAGATTTCAAAAAGAAACCTAAAAAGCAAAAAGGTATTGTGCACTATTCATCATCTAGAGGAAAAAGATTTCACAGATAAAAATATCAATGAATTCAAAAAAAGAGATGCGTTTGTTGACAAGTACCATGTAATATCTAAAAAAACAAAAGATCAACTAGAAAAACTAACTGATAAAGAAATAACATATATTCCTTTTTGGATCAATCAAAATATTTGGTATGAAATTAAAAGCAAAAAGGAGTTAAGAAGAAAATATAAATTAAATACAGAAAGATTTATAGTTGGATCATTCCAAAGAGACACAGAAGGGAATGACCTAGTGAGTCCCAAATTAATCAAAGGACCAGATAGGTTTTTAAAAATTATTAAAGAGCTCAAAAAAGATAAAGAAAATCTCACCGTTTTATTAACTGGAAAAAGAAGAAATTATTTAATTAATGAATTCAAAAAAGCACAAATTGATTTCCAATACTTTGAAATGGCAAATTTTTCAGAAATGAATGAGTTATATAATTGTCTGGATTTGTATATTGTTTCTTCAAGAATTGAAGGAGGCCCGCAAGCTATTGTTGAGTGTGGATTAACTAAAACTCCGATCATTTCTACAGATGTAGGAATAGCAAAAGAAATTTTAGCTTCGGAATCAATATTTAATATGAATAATTTTTTGTTAGCTAAGCCAAATGTAGAACATGCATTTCAGAACTCGGAAAAACTGACTATACCTGTAGGATTTGAAGGTTTCAAGGTTATGTTTAAGTCATTTTATGAAAAAATTTAGTTTGATAAATTTAATTAAAAAATTCATTCCAAAATATTTTAGAAGAAAATTAAGATTAATATATTTCAACCAATTAGTTATGAGTATAGAGAATAAAATATATGGTAAGAATTTTACTTTTGAAGGAGTAAAGTTTGATGATAAAAATGAAATCATTGATTTTGAAACAAAATCTTTAATAAGACATGGCTTATATGAAAAATATGAATTTGAAGCTATTCATACAATCGGGATGTTTGATAATAATTTTATTGATCTTGGAAGTTCAATCGGACTAACTTCATTTTTAGTTGGAAAAAATATTAATAAGAAAAAATTAATAATGGTAGAACCAAATATAGAATTACTAAATTTTTCAGAAAAATATATAAATATCCACTCAGATAACGAAAATAAATTTATAAACAAAGCAATCAATTATGAAAACAAAAATGTTTACTTTAATAAGGAAAAGAGTAGTCTTGCTGGCTATGTAACAACAAAAAATAGGAACGAATCCTTGGCTATAGAGTCAACAAGTATAAGTGAAATAGTTAATTTATTCTGTTTAGGTTCTTTTAACTTATTAATAGACATTGAGGGCTACTCTTTTGAACCACTATTCAAGGAAGAAAGCGTGTTTGAAAAATGTAATAAAATAATTATTGAGGAAAGCTTTACATCAAAATATCCAAAAGATAAAGTTTTCACACAATTAGAGAAATTAAATTTTCAAATTATATATTTTGAAGAAGCATGGGACGCATACGTAATTGGTGCAAAAAAAGAATCGCTTAAATAAAGTATTTATAACTGAGATTTATTAAAAACGTTATAATTGAGGAATGTCAAAATTAAAAGTTTGTGTTGTTGGCTATGGCTATTGGGGTGCTAACCATGCTAGAGTTCTTGATGAGCTTGGATGTTTGTCTGGCATTTATGATACAGCCATAACTAATGAGCCTGATATTCAATACAATGTATTTAAAAATATTGAAGAAGTAATTAAATCTTCAGATGCAGCAATAATATCTACTCCTGTAAAAACACACTATTCTATTGCTAAAGAACTTATTCCCCATTTAAATTTACTTGTAGAAAAACCATTGGCACTTTCAAAAAATGAGTGCACTGAGTTAGTGAATCTATCAAAAGAGTACAATAAAGTTCTTATGGTTGGACACCAGTTACACTTTCATCCAGCTGTTTTGAAAATGCAAGAAATGGTAGATAACAAAGAGCTTGGGAGTATTAAGTGGGTTTATAGTAATCGTTTGAATATGGGAAAGATAAGGTCTGAAGAAAATGTTCTTTGGTCTTTTGCTCCACATGATATTTCATTGATGTTATCAATTGTAAATTCAAATATTAATAAACTAAATGTGCAAGGGGCTTATCTTGTAAATAAAGAAATTGAAGATGCATCATTAACTAGTCTTGAGTTTGAAAATGGTGTAAAAGGTCATATTTTTGTGTCGTGGTTTCACCCATTTAAAGAGCAAAGATTTGTAATAGTAGGAGAAGAGGGCACACTAGTATTTTCAGACACTAAAGAAGACAACAAGTTATTAAAATACAAGACAGCAATAGATCCAGATAGTCTTGCAATAGTTGATCATGAAACCATAAAAATCAAATATGATGATAGCGAACCACTAAAAAATCAAGCCGTATATTTCTTAGAAGCAATAGAATCTAGGGAATGTAAAATTAACAACGGGGAACATGGTTTAAAGGTTGTCGAAATTCTCGAAATGTCTAGTAATTTATTAAAGAAAAAGGATTCTTAACTTTTTCTTTAATTATTAATTAATTAGATTATTCTTTAAATAATGATTAACGAAAAAAAAATTTCAGTAATTGTTCCCGCTTATAATGAAGAAAAATTAATTTCTAAAACTGTTAATACAATTCCTGATGAAGTCGATTCAATTATTGTAATTAATGATGCATCTACTGATAGCACAAAAAAAGTTGTTGAAAATTTAATAAAAGAAAATAAAAAACTTATTTTAATTAATCATGAAAAAAATCAAGGTGTTGGCTCAGCGTTGCGCACAGGATATGAAAAGTCGATCGAACTAAATTATGATATAACAGTAGTTATGCCAGGTGATGCGCAAGCGCTACCAGAAGACTTTTTCAATATTGTCATTCCTGTAGTGAATAATGAAGCAGACTACTCAAAAGGAAATAGATTAAATCACAAAAAAGTCAAAGAGATAATGCCAAGATACAGATTTATTGGCAACACATTATTATCATTATTTACCAAATTTGCTTCTGGCTATTTTAAAATAATGGATCCTCAAATGGGATATACTGCAATTAGGAATTCCGTATTAAAAAAGATAGACTTATCAAAACTTATTAAGAGATATGGATACCCAGGACAGTTGCTCCATTTTTTAAATCTTGTTGATGCACGAGTCTGCGATGTAGATATTACCCCTCATTACGGAGAAGAAGAGAGCGGTCTTAGGGTTTGGAATATAGGTCCTAAATTAACCTTTTTATTATTTGGTTTATTTTTTAAAAGAGTATTTAAAAAATTTATTTTTAGAGACTTAACCCCATCTGGAATTTCTTACTTGCTTTCATTTATACTTTTTTTTATAGCACAACCTATTTTGTTAACTAGATTAGTAAATTTATATAATTTAAATTCTTCTATACCAGAACTAACTTTTATATTGCTGCTAAATATATATGTTTTATTTCTAATTCTTTTTCTTTTTGGACTTATGTTTGATATGCAAGAAAATAAGCATTTGAACATAGAAGTTAATAACATTGAATAATATAAAAAATACTGCAATAAATTTATCTAGTTTTTTTGTAACTTCACTAATTGCGCTATATCTTTATTATTTTTTAGTAAAAATTGGAACAGAGGAATTACTTGGATTATTTAATATACAATATATATTTATTATTATTTTTTCTCAACTTGGTACATTTGGAGTCCACTATTCAATATTACGACAAGCTTCTATTAAAAATTCAAACTATGAAAATTTTGATAATTTAATTTCTGGATTGTTTCTTGTATTAATTAATTCAATTATTGTTTCATTTTTTGCAAGTTTATTTTTTGGAAATTTTCCAAATTTAATTTATTTTAAATTTAGCAATATAGTCTATCCAATAATTCTTTTTGCATTAAATAAATGTATCTATTATTTTCTAAATGGTAAAGAAAAATATTTAAGAATGGCTTTTGCAAGCCCAGTAAGAATGGCTACTTATTTAATTACAATAAATTATCTTTATCAAGCTTCAAATATTACTAATAATATTTATATTGCTTTTCTAATTGGTGAATTGGTAGTGTTCCTATATCAATTAACTATTTGTGTTAATTTATTAAAATTTAATACTGATTTTCACGCAACTTATGACTTTATTAAAATACACTTAAGATACGGTAAGGATGCTTTTTTAACAAGTTTCCTCTCCGATGTAAATTTAAAAATAGACTTAATAACTATTAGCTATATTCTAGGAAGTAAATTTGTTGGCTTATACTCTTTTACATCTGCACTAGGGGAAGGGTATATAGGTTTATTAACTGTTGTAAGAACTATTTCAACGCCAAAACTTAATGAACTGTTAGAAAATCAAGAAGAGTTTAAAAGATATAAAAAAAGTATATTTTTTATTTCATACTCAATTGCTATTACAGCAGGCCTTTCAATTCTTATAATATCTAAATTTTTTGGCAATAGCATTTCCTTCCTTAGTGATATAAATACATCTGGATATACCAGTTTATTAATAATCATTTTTGGCTTTATGTTAATTTCTTATTGTTTTGCTTTTGAACATATACTATTACAACTAGGTTTACCTAAAGATCATACAAAGTGCTTGTTGACTCTATTTTTTGTAAATATATTCTTAAATGTTATTCTAATTAACTTAATTAGTTTAAATGGGGCTGCTCTAGCAACAATAATTAGCTATTCAATATACTTCCTAACCATAAATAACAGAGTAAAAAAGTTATTAAATAATAGCTTTATTAAATCTATTTAAAGTTCAAGCATTATTAATATTTAATTAATGACAAATATCCCCCTTGTTTCATTTAAAGAAGAATTTGAAATACTAAAGAATGATTATATTAAATCATTTGAAAATCAATTAGACAAATCTCAATTTATTGGTGGACAAGCTGTTTTAGAGTTTGAAGAAAAAATGAGAGAATTTTTATCCGTAAATGAAGTAATCTCTGTGGGGAATGGAACCGATGCTTTAATTATTGGTATTGAAAGCATATCTCATAATCTAAAGAAAAAGGGTAATAAAATTATAGTTCCTGCATTTTCATTTTTTGCAACATCTGAAGCAGTTGTAAAAGCTGGGTTTGAGCCAGTTTTTGTTGATGTATTTAAAGAATCAGGGAATATTGATGTTAATCATATTGAAGAAAAAATAGATGAAAATGTTGTTGGAATCTTACCGGTTCATCTATTTGGAAAAAGTGCTGAAATGAACAAAATTATTGAACTTAAAAATAAATATGAATTATTTGTAGTTGAAGATGTTGCTCAAGCATTCGGTTCACAATATATGAATAAGAACCTAGGAACTATTGGCGATGTAGGTTGCTTCTCTTTTTTCCCAAGTAAAAATCTTGGAGCATTTGGTGATGGAGGAATGATAGTAACGAATAGTGAAGAAGCTGCAAAAATATCAAGAATGCTAAGAAACCATGGTGCAGAAAAAAAATATTCTAATACTATTTTTGGATATAATTCAAGGCTCGATTCAATTCAAGCTAACTTTCTAAGCATAAAGCTTAATCACATGAAAAAGTTTTTAGAAAACAGGGTGAAGGTGGGGAATTATTACAGAGAATTACTATCCAGTAACAAAAACATTGAACTTATGAATTATGACAATTCTACATTTAATTATTTTTCTATATGCGTTCCTGGACATAGAGATTTTTTAGCAGAGTATTTAAAAAATAAAGAGATAAGCACTGCAATTTATTACCCAACACCCCTTCCTTCCTTGGAAGCTCACAAAATTCACCAAAATAGAGATATTTCATTTCCAAATGCTGATTATTTATCAAAAAATATACTTTCTTTGCCTATATGGCCACTTATGAAAAATGAAGTGGTAGAAAGAGTGTGCTCTGAAGTTAATTCTTATTTTGAAAATATTGGTTAAATAATTTATTTTTTAATTTGTGATTTTCTACTTAGCTGTATGGAAAAATATCCGATTAACAAAATTGTAATTATAAATTGATGAATCCCGCTTCCGTCAATGGTTTCAAGATAAACATTAAATTTCTTTAGATAGTCTGAATCGTTTATTAAGTTTTGAAGAAAATTAATAAGTATATCTGTTGAAATAAAAAATAATAAAAACTTCAAAATAAACGCGAATAGAAAACTTGTTGCAATTATCTTCATGTATGCACCAAGATTTATAAATGAATTTATAACTCCACTTAAATATGTTGGGTTAGTATATAAATCTTCATTCCCAAAAGAATTAATGATTACTTCAGTTGATAATTCTGTTAAATTTGTTGACTCAAAAAATAATATTGACAATAGTCCAAAAAATGAAAAAATTGTTAGATATTGCTTTAGAAATTTTTTTATTGATGAATCTTGAATACTATAAAATAATAATAAAGATAGGGGAACTAAAGATAGAAGATATCTAAACCCATAAGAAGAAGCTGTAGAGGACCACACAGCAACTAAACCAAAATTAAATGCGTAAGCAAAAAAGATACAAAATAATAATATGTAATCTTTTTTCTTATCAAATAGCTTTTGAACAAATAGAATTAAACCAACCACTATTACTGGATTAAACCAAAATATCCCAAACTCTTGGGAGAAAAGAACATTGATTAAAACTTTAAAATTATATAAGAAGAAATTACTAAAATTTGAAATTTCATTAATATAACTACTTACCCTGTAAGCGTCTCCGTAATATAAATTAACTGGATTAAAAGTTATCTGTCCGTAAATTAGATAATTTATATATACGAAAATACTAAATGAGGCTAACAATGAAGAAATAAAATATTTTGTTTTATAATAAATTACTTCTTGTTTGCTAAAAAATATTTTCTGATAAATATAAGGCAATAAGAGAACATAGTAATTCGTAAATCGAACGGATAGTGCTAGGACTATTGCAATTGGTAAAAGAAAAATATAAAAGTTTGCAGATTTAATTGTATTAATTTTAACAACTAGGTAAAAAATCCATATAATACTAAATACCTCGTAAACATGTGTCATGCTATATCTTTCGAAAGCAAAGTATGACAGTCCTGATCCCATCAAAATTAAAGTTATAAATAATATATTTACATCTAATTTAAGTATCTTTAATGACTCATAAAGCAAAATAATTGAAAAAAATAAATAAAATATTGAAGAAAGTGAATATAAAAATATCTTGTTAGAAACTACAGAATTAGTATCAAAAATATCAATAAGATTACCGATGAACACAAATGGAGCTGACAATAACCCTGTCCCGAAAAACCCAAATGGAGCAATTTTGTCTTTATATTTATATGTTGCTTCAGAATTTTCGTCTAGTTGATCAGAGTAATCAAAATCAAAATCAACTGCTATTGAGTAGGCGTGTGAATAGTAGTCGAAGTCATCTCCGCAACAATTCAATTCATTAATGTATCGGTAATCAACTTTTAACAACAATAAGAAAGAAAAGAACAGAAGCAGGGTGATTATTTTTTTTGAAGATATTTTCACTGGAGCCTCATTCTTTTATTGCTTTCTTTTTTATTGCTTCTAAAAAAAATATACGTAAAAAATTTAATTTGTATTTAATATCAATAAATCTTAATGTAAAAAAAGATTTAAATAAAAAATATAATGATGATCTAATGTATCTATGTTCTATATGATATTTTAGTTTTGAAATCTTTCTAAAATTATTTTGATAGATTTCTGAATTTTTTGTAAACAATCCTCTAGATACCCATGGTTTCACTTTCCCATAAAAATGAAAGAAAATTGTTTCTTCATATAGTTTTTTTAATTCATGCTTTTTATAGTTCTTTTCAAGATTTATATTTAAATTCAATTCATTCGGTAATTCATTATAATTACCATCAATAAAGTGATTTAGTAAGTCCTGGTCCCATGCTGTTAGTTCAAAATCAATAATATTAAAAAGTTCCAATAGTTTATTTTTAATATTATTTCTTTTCCATTTATTTATATCAATCAGCAAGAAGCCAGCATTAAAATATTTTGTGGACTTTAATTTGATTCTTTCAAAATCTTTTATTGTATTTTTATTTTTTTTAAATTCAGTTTTAGCAGAAATTACATACTCTGAATTAATTAGATCGTTAGTGAATTCATTTATTAATTTGCTTGGGTCTTTATTGCATATAATATCAGCATCAATATAAACAATAGACTTTATTTCTTCATCTAAATACTCATCAAAAAATATACGATAATAGGTAGCCTCAGATACGTGGGCATTTTCAATATTTGGAAATTCTTTATGATTAGAGTTAAATTTATATACAGTTAATTTTTCTAAATTTTCATGTTTTTTTATTTCCCGTGGGATGAATTCTTTATTTATTTCATTTTTATGAATAATATATAATTTAATATCTGTTGAAGTATTGTCTAAAATCGAAATCATAGATGAAAATGCCTGATCATTATAATTTGAATCAAAACAATATAAAAAATTTACCAATTTAATTCTCTCATAAGTTTAATTTAGATAATAGCTAATACTGTAAGGTTAATATAGTGAAAGAAAAAATTGTAAATCTATGTGGAGAATATCCAGAAAATTTCCAAAAAATTGATATTAAAAATGATCCAAACTTTACGTTTGTTGCTGATCCAAGTTACGAAGGCGTAAAGCTTACCGATATTGATGGAAATAATGTAATTGTTAACTCATTTATTGAGTGTGAGCATTATGTTTCAGGAGGATGGGATGTAAATATTCTCCTAGATAACGAAGTTGCTCTTCAAAATTATATTTCTTTTATATTTTTTGGTTTAGGAACTATTGCTTTTTTTCTTTTAAAAAAATACGGAAAAATATAATATGCTAAAAAATTCGAACCTGATTTATATAAAAATTGGCTTATTAATCATATTGCTTTTCACTCCTTGGTTTTTAAATTCAAATTTTGAATCTCAGAATATAGAAAAAATAACTTCTGATCTTAGGTTTTATGAAATTAATACATGCAAAATTTCACTTGGAGATTTTTTAATAAACAATTTTAATGTTGCATATCAAGACCATTACAAAATAAGATTTAATAACTATTCTTCAATTGGCTGTTATGGAACTATTACAGGAATCGATCAAATAGGTCATGATTTTTATATTTCTGTAGGAACAAATTCATTAGTAAATATTATCCTTCAATCAATATTTTTCTTAACAATTATTTCATTAATTAGAAAAGCAGATAAAGAGATCGGAATTAAAAATAGAATATATTTGTTGGCCTCTGGTATTTGTTCATTTATTTTAATTTTTGGAATATTTGGTGAAAAAAGATTTTATAGTAAGTCTTTTTATATTCTTGATTTAGAAAAATACATTAGCTACAGAAATCTTTACTTAATTTTTTTTACAGTTGGTATATATTGTATATATTTTTTTAATACAAGAAATAAAAACTTAATAAATTTTGTTCCTTGGGTGTTTATTTTTATTGGAGTTTTTAGCGGTTTTAACCTGGCCTTTCCGGTTGTATTTTTTATGAATCTAGGTTTAGTTTATATAATAGATAATTACAAAAAATTATATAAAATATCTTCTTACTACTTCTTGTTAATACTGTTATGGATATTTACTAACACCGATTACGACTTTTATCTTGATCCTGACAAAATAAGAGGGTTTGCTAATACATCATTTAATGACACTTCAATCGTCTTTTGGTCTTTATTGTCTTATTTGGTAGTAGTAGGAATTTGGTATTTTGTAGAAGAATCATTTAAAGAGTTTTCTTTTGTTAAGTTTGAGAAGAATTATCTTATAGTTGGCTCTTTAATATTTACAACTGGAATAATTGCTGCAAATTTTCCATTAATAAATTTTTTAACTTACATTTATTCTGGGCAACAGAAGTTCAGTACCTCAGCAAGAAACATATTTGATTCAAACGAATGGGCTGAAATATTAGCTTGGCGTGGTTTTTTTCCAAGTGCTGAAACTATTGGTGAGTTTTACGCTTTAGGTTTATTAATTATGTTTTTATATCATTATAAATTTAAATTTAAAAACTTATCTATAAAAAATCATTGGATGTCAATATTTTTAATCATTGGATTAATTACTTCAAATAATAGAGCTGCTCTTTTATCCTTAGTTTTAGTAACAATACTTTTCATAAATAGCTACGTTACAAGTAGCAAACTTAAGTTCTTTGGATATATTATATTTCTTGTTTGCCTCATTGCTGTAATTGGTTTTTCTAATTTACAAATATCTTTTGAATATAGCGGCAACAAAGTTATTGAAGTAGCTGAAAAATATTCCGTACTAGATATAGATTCCAGCAGTTTTGTATATCTAAATAATACTAATAATTTTGTTGTTAAATTTTTACTCACACTAGTTAGTACATTTGCATTGTTAATTAACAGATCTGAACTTTGGGGTATATTTATAGCAAGATACAATCCTGACCCTACTGAGTTGCTGTTTGGTTCAGGACCATTTACTTTATCAAAATTATTTGGAGACATTAAAGGAATCCAAACAAATAGCTTTCTTCTTCCGCATTCAAGCGTCATTGAGCTAATAGTATTTATTGGTTTAATAAATTTAATTCTTTTCTTGTTTTTCTTATTGTCCAATTTAAAGAAGATGAAAGTTAATAAAAATCTCTACTTCTATTATTCTCTTATTTTTATGAGTATAAACCTTATTAAAAGTGACTCGATATTCTATTTTCCATTTTTCCTTTTATATGTACTCTTCCTGTTTATTGGAATAAAATTAAATAGTAATGGAGAAATTAATAATAAGATTGAATCAAATTCTTGATAGATATTATTATATAAAGCTATGAAAGTTCTGTTATTTGGAAGCAACGGTCTTGTAGGTAGTTCTATAAAAAGAAGCCTCTCATCAACTGTTAATAAAGATAAATACAATAGTGACTTCTCAACTAGGAAGGATGCCGATCTTTTTTCATATAAGGAAACTAAAGAAAAAATTGATTCATCTAAACCTGACATAATAATAAATGCAGCTGCAAAAGTTGGAGGTATTCATGCTAATAATACAAATAGAACTACATTTTTAATTGAAAATCTTAAAATAAATTTAAATATATTGGAATCATGTAAAAATATTGATCCAATAAAGATTATAAATCTTGGAAGTAGTTGTATTTACCCACTAAATGCTCCAAATCCTATAACTGAAGAAAGTATTATGACTGGTAAGTTAGAAGAAACTAACTCTCCTTATGCAATGGCTAAATTAACAAGTATAGAGCTAGGAAATGCACTCAAAAAAGAGTGTGGGCACAAAGTAATTAACTTAATGCCAACAAATCTTTATGGACAAAATGATAATTTTTCAGAAAATGATAGCCACGTAATTCCGGGTTTAATTCATAGAATGCATGTTGCAAAGGAAAATAATGAAGAGGTTTTTGAAATTTGGGGAAGCGGAAAGCCTCTTAGAGAGTTCTTGCATGTTGACGATCTTTCTTCATCAATAATTTTTTTAATTGAAAATAAAATAGAAGAAGAAATAATAAATGTAGGTAGCGGTAACGAAGTGTCTATTTTAGATTTAGCAGAAATGATTAAAAATATTATTGATTACAAAGGAAAGCTTGCTTTCAATAAAGATATGCCAGATGGAAACCCAAGAAAATTACTTGATTCTTCAAAAATTAATAAACTTGGATGGCATCCAAATATAAGTTTGGAAAAGGGAATAAGTAGTACTTATAAATGGTACTTAGAGAATATTAGTTAGTAGGATATTCCCAAGTTGGAGCCAACATTCCATTTTCATTTAATACTTTCTCTTTTGCTGCTAGCTCTAAGTCATGATTAACCATCATTTTTACTAGATCTTCAAAACTTACTTTAGGCTCCCAATTTAGTTTTTTTCTAGCTTTTGAGGAGTCACCTAGTAAGTGGTTTACTTCATTCGGTCTTAGATACTTGTCATCTGAAACTATATATTCTTCCCAATTAAGATCGACTGCTTCAAAAGCTACCTTTGCAAATTCTTTTACGCTGTGTGCTTCTCCTGTTGCAAGAACCCAGTCATCTGGCTCATCATGTTGTAGCATAAGCCACATCCCTTCTACATAATCTCCTGCAAATCCCCAGTCTCTTACAGCTTCTAAGTTCCCGAGGGTTAATTTAGTTTGTAAATTATTTTTAATCCTTCCAACAGCCCTTGATATTTTTCTTGTAACAAATGTTTCACCCCTGTATGGTGATTCGTGATTAAATAAAATTCCATTGGAACAAAATAAATCATAGGATTCCCTATATACTTTTGTCAGGTTGTGAGCAAAAAGCTTTCCTGCCGCATACGGACTTTTTGGAATAAATAGACTTTCCTCATTTAATTTTTCATTATTTATACCTCCATACATTTCAGAAGAAGAAGCTTGGTAGAATTTAATATCTTTTTTACTATTTTTAACAGACTCTAGAAGAGTTGTTGGACCAAGGGTAGAAGTAGATATTGAATAAAAAGCATTCTTAAATGAAACTGCAACATGTGACTGTGCTGCCAAATTGTATAGTTCGTCTGGTTTTATTTTATTAATTAAAGTACTTAAAGAAGATGCATCTAATAAGTCTGAATAATAAAGCGTTAACAACCCATCTTCTTTGTATTTTGATATTAAAGTATCAATTCTCTCAGTATTAAAAGATGAAGATCTTCTAATTGTACCATGGACCTCGTAACCCTTCTCAATAAGAAATTTTGCAAGATAATAACCATCCTGTCCCGTTATTCCTGTAATTAAGGCTTTCATAAATTAACTATATTTTAATCTTCTTTTCATTAATAACATACCCTAAAAATAAATAAAGGAATAAGGGGAATTGAACATTCTCCATTGAAGAGTCAAATAACGAACCGAGTAAAAGGGGTAGTAATACTGGAGTGACTTTATATAATGTATCTTTATTGGTTAATCTTGTTAATTCTATAATAAATAAGAAATATAAGACCACTTGAAGAATACCCCCACGTGCAAGAATGTTAACTAAGAAGTTGTGAACATTTTCATTTCTTCCATCCAAACCCTTTCTGAGGTCATTGTCCATAGCGGGGATTATTTCACCGTAACCATAGCCTTGTATTAACTTTCCTTTATCATTTAAGTCAAAATAAACGTCTTGCCAAATTTGAAGTCTCCAATTTAAATTCCCATCTCCTGAATATAATCGGCCATCATTTATTCCAATAAATGATCCGCCCTCTGGTACAAACCTTCCTAAAAATAATTCGTTAATTACATTTCCATATGCGGTTAATTCATCTTCTAATTCTGTTTGAGAAGGTTCATATACTATGTATGCGCTTGAAATAAAGAAAACAAAACCACAAATCACAACAATGAATGAAGTGTAAGTAGAAGATCTTAATAAGTGATTTCTTTGATTATAGATTTCATAAATAATAAACAAAAAAGCACAAAATGCTGCTGTCCTACTTTTAACTAAAAAAAGTGGTAAAAATAAAGAACTTGTTATAAAAAAGTAGCTGAATCTATTGACTGATTTTCTATTTATTCTATTGCTTATATAAAGAATAAGAATAAAAAATATTAATAGGTCGGTTCCTTTGTAGGGTTCAAATTTATCTGAGTATCTTACGAAAAAATTTAAAATAATATTATTACTAGATGTTAGAGTTTCATCTCCTGTATATATTGAAGCATAGGAACCATATAATATAGATAATTGGTGAAAATATACTGCTTGTAAATAAAAAACTAAAATAAGTAAATAATTTAAATAAGTTGATATTTTTTTGGTTATTTTAAAGTTTTTAAAGAAATAAAATCCAAAATATATATAGAAAATATGCCAAAGATATGAACTACTTTTGAAAATATAGAGATCTAAAGATGAAGTCCAATTAACGACTACTAAAACTATGAAATTCAATATCAATAAAAGATGTAAATTTAGTAAATTTTTACTTATTTCCTCTGATAATTTTTTTCTGTAAAAAAGAAGGGAAATAACAGTACCTAAAAAACCAAAACCTACAATAAACTCGCCTATTCTAAATCCAAATATATAAACACCTATAAACGAGCGAGAGAAAATTATAATAAGCAAGAGAAATAAAAATATAAAATATTTACTTAAATTTAATAATTTATTTTTCATGTCTATTTACTTTTAATCAAATTTGATAACTTAATACTAATTTTAGAGTATAAATTAAATACTATTTTTTCTACTCTGCTTTTAATTAAATAAAGAATTACATTGACTTTTTTTTCTTTTTTTCTTTTTGTAGTTATCTCTTTTCTTTTTTCTATTAAATTGTTAAATATATCTAAATATTCTTTAGACATTTTTGTAGCATTATAAGGATAATTAACTAGGTTTTTTTCATATTTTTTATAATCTTCTATAAATTCTTTTAATTTTTCTTCAAAATTATTTTCATTAAATTCAACGCCAAAATTTTCACAATACTCAGGGATGCCTCCGCTGTTAATATAAAGAATTGGAAGACCGCATTGCGCTGCTTCTATATGATGATTTCCTGAGGGTTCATTTAACGACGCTGTTATATAACCATTAAAAGTTTTTAAAAGCTTAGCAATTTTTACATCATCAAGGGGTTTAATAACTTTAGAATTTTTAAAAATAAAATCTTTAGGAATATTTCCAATATATGTAAAGTCTAGTCTTTCTTTCCATTCTTCATTTTTTAACAACTTGTCTATTTTTTCATAAATATTAAAACCTTTATTCCAATTTGAACTCCAGTGGTGGGTAACCAATTTAAATTTACTATTATCAATTTTCTTTTTTGAAGATTTAAAAATAGACTCGTCTGATCCACTCATGATTACAGCTGAATTAGATTTGTCTAAACCCTTAACAATATACAATCCCTGTAGCCAACTACTCACATAAATAGTGAAATCTGCAACTTTATTTGATTTAATTATTTGCTCATTAATTGTCGTGGTATTTTTTCTTTCATCACATTCATTTATTCTTTGGACTACTAGTGCATCCGGATTAATAAAGGTTACATAATAATTGATATCATGATGATTATAAGTAGAAGTTTCTGCATACTTTAAAGGATTTATTAATAAAATAATATCTATATCGTTATCATCTAAATGATCAATTACGTCAATATTATTTTTTTTTAAATAATTTTTTAGATTTTTAACAAAAAGATTGCCACCACCATAAGGCCCTTCAACTATTTTTGATCCAATACTAACTTTCATTATTGAAAGACTTTACCTAAATTATTAATTATTTTTTCTTCATCAATTAATTTTTTAATAAATTGTTGATTTTTAGTACCAATTTTTTTTAGTATTTTAGTATTTTCAATAATTTTCAATTTACTAATTAAATCTTCATAATTGTCTGGTTCAAACATTAGATCATATGATTGTGGGAAAAATTCTTCTATGCCTCCCCTTTTTGGAAATATTGATGGGACACCTAAGCTTGATGCTTCACAAAGTAAAGTAGGCTGATTTTCAAAAAGTTTAGTGCACGTAATTACTGCTCTCGCATTTTTTATTGCTTTTAAAGTATCTTTATTTGATAGTTCACCAGAAAATTTTATATTTTTTTGTTTATATTTATCTCTTAAAAATGATAATAAAGGACCTTCTCCTATAACTTTTAAATCAATGTTCAATAAATTAGATTTAAGAAATGAAGTAATTAACTCTTCTACTCCTTTTTCTTTAGATATTCTTCCGGCATATACTATTGAGTTATTAGGTTTTGATTTCTCAACAATAAAATCAGTATTCAAATAGTTGGGAAGTATTTTAACTTTATTTGAATCTATCCCAAGACTTGATATGAAATTTTTATGGAATTTAGTTAATACAAGAAGCTTTATCTTATTTTTTTTAAGTAATTTAAAATATTTTTTACCATAGATTATTACAAAAAAAGATTTTATATATGAATCTTCAAAATATTTATTAAATAAATTTATGTTTTTTTCCATTCCACATGCTTCACAGCTTTTTTTACCTTGCAAATGAGTTCTTCTAAAAAAAGTTCTTGTACAGTAATACCTAAAATTGTGAAGTTTTAACAATATTGGAATATTTGCATTAATTAATACTTTAAAAATACTTAAAGAACCAGAAAACCAGGTATTGTGCACATAAGCGTAGTCTGGTTGAAATTCATCTATTGCTTCATGCAATAAGTTTTTACTATCTTTATTTTCACTGCTAAAAAATGACCTTAACTGTCTAAAATTAATTGTTTTGTTATTTGAAAAAATAAGTGTTTTTATATCAAAATGTCTTTCAAGTAAACTCGTCTCATTACTTACTGCTATGTCTTCTCCACCAAGATTCTGATAGTTTGTATGGATAACTAAAATTTTTTTCATTCTACTTTATTTTATATTAAGTAAATTAATTTATTGGCCTTGATCAACTTACTTCTAACAAATTAGGGCCATCTTCAACGGGTAAAATTTTAATTTTTTTATCAAAATCTGAAAATTCATCAATGTTATGTGTTGAATTAACTATCGTAATATCCATTTCACTTAAAATATTAAAAATCAGCTTCTTCGACTTATCATCAAGATTTGCAGTAGCCTCATCTAATATTAAAAGATCAATATTTGATATTAAGGCTCTTATAAATGAAATTTTCTGCATTTGTCCAGAAGATAAAGATTTATTACTAATTTCTTTCTCTAAAAGATTTTCACCCTCACCTGTAAATAGGTCAAATTTTTCAACCCATTTAAGAATATCTTCATCACTTATTTCTAAATTATCTATTCCATATAAGATATTGTGTTTTAATGTATTTCTAATAATCATTGGATTGGTGCTTACATATCCTACTTTTAATGCATTTAATTTAACTTTTCCTTTTGCCGGATAAAATACACCAGAAATTAAACCTAGAATCGTACTTTTACCAGAACCATTTGGCCCAACGATTACGTTGTATGTGCCTTTTTTAATTTTAAAATTTAAATTACTGAAAATATTTTTTTGTTGGGAAAGAAACTTATAATCTACATTTTCAAATTTGATTATATAGTCAGCATTTTGTTCTTTAATATGTTCAAAATTTTCAATATTAACTTTTTCCTTATTATCTTCAATAAGTTTTAACTTTTCTAGATGGACATAAGTTGAGGTTGTTAAACTAAGGTTCTTATTTACGGTTCCATATGATTGAAAAAGTCTAAAGAGAACTCCAATGAAATCAAGTGTGAGAACTGTGCTCGAAGATACTAAAACAAATATTGAAAGTATAAATGTTGTTGTTGCTTGAGGCATTATTGCATTTATAGTCCCAAACTTCTGATTGTTTATCTGTGATTTATAATATTTTCCAAGATTTAATGAAAAATTTAATGTTTCCTCTTTTACCTTTTTAAGAATCTTAATTAAAAATAAATTATCAATTACATTTTCAAGCTCAACATTCATCTCTTGATTGTAGGTATAAGCAAGGTGGGAATGATAGCGACCTTTTTTGATAAGAACTTTACCTGGAAAAAGTAGTAAAAAACCTCCAAAAATAAAATAAATAAATAGGTTACTGTTATCAAATAGTAAATATGCTGAAAAAAGAAAAAATTGAATTGTTGATCCTAACAAAGTTGTAAGGTACTGATAGAAGCCTCCTATGTTTGGGGATAATGTATTTATATAAAAATAAGAATCAGAAATAGAGTAGTTCCCCGATTTAAAGATATCTTTAAGAATATCCTCTCTTAAGTTTCTTTCTACCAATAGTCTAAAGTGGTGAATGTTCATAGTATCTAAATAAACACAAACAAACCTTAATAAAACAAAAAGAGGTAAAAGAAATTCTTTTTCAAAAATAAAATAAAGATATTCTATACTTGATGATTCTGATATTGAAAAAAAGGATGCGAAAAAAAGAATTATAAGAAGATCTAACCCAACTATTAAATTTGATAAAAAAGCTGAGGCAAAAATTCTTAATTTTTTATATTTAACATTGACTATTTTTGATGTAGTATAGAATTCTTTAAGAGCATAAATAAAATTCTTCATACTTTTATAATATTCTTCTATTTATTATTGTGGAACTTTTTTATTTTGATATATTTATTTTTGAATTCTAAGTATCGATTAGTATGTAATTATGTGCGGTATTTATGGATTCTATTCAACAGAAAATCTAATAAATAAAAACAACAAAAAAGATATCTTTGAAAAACTTTGGTTACGTTCAGAAAATAGAGGTAAAGAGGCATGCGGCATTGCTTTTCTAGATGATGGAGCATTGGCTACTAAAAAATTTAATACAAGCTCTACAGAAGCATTTAATACTAAAGATTTCAAAACAAAAATAAACGGATATTTAAGTAAAGAAATAAACAGTTTGCTAATAGGACATTCAAGGCTTCAGACAGATGGAGACAGGGACAACCAAGATAATAACCAACCTGTTATTTCAAGAGGAGGCCATTCTGTTTTATTTCATAATGGTATAATTTGCAACTTTGAGGATTTATTTAATCAAAATAACCTTAAAAAAGAAACAGAGCTTGACTCAGAGTATTTATTAAAAAGACTAGATAGCTTATTAGTTGATAAAAATTTTGAAAATAGCATTAAGCAGTTGTTTGATGAAATAGAAGGTGAAGCAACAGTAGCATACACCGATAAAGAATACTTGCTTCTTGCTACAAATTGTGGAAATTTATATTACAAATTTAATACTGAAGACTTTGAGATTGTATTTGCTTCAGAAAAAATATTTTTAAATAATTTAGATAAGAGTCTTGAAAATTTAGAAACAAAAAAAGTCCGTCCCGGAAAATTCCTACTATTAAATATTAATAAAGATGAGATTAGTACTGGCAGCTTCAGTCTTTCTAAAGGAATATCTAAGTCTCAACTTCCTTTAATTTCTGAAATAAAGCCTAACAAAGAATCTTTTTGGAATGAATTGGATTTACAAAGATGCAGTAAAGGAATATTAACTGAAAAAATGCCTTTTATAGAATTTGATGAAGAAGGTGTATCTAATTACACAAAATCTTTCCAACTTATGAGTACAAAACCAATAAAAGAGCTAGAAATTATCCTAGATAGGTACAGAAAAAATAATACAGACCAGCCAGACTGTGTTGTTGGTTTTAGTGGTGGTAGAGATTCAAGTTATTTACTTGATCTATTGGTTACTAAATACAATATGAATCCTATTGCTGTCACTTATGAATGGGGAATGGTAAGTGACCTAGCAAGAAGAAACCAAGCTAGACTATGTGGCGCTCTGGGAGTTGAACATATAATAGTTTCTGCTGATATACCTGAAAACAGAAAAGATATTAATAAATATGTAACTGCATGGTTGAAAAAACCTCACTTGGGAATGGTCCCTTTATTTATGGCTGGAGATAAAAAATATTTTAATGTTCTAAATGAAACAAGCAAAAAATATGAAACTGACTTAATTATATTTGGAAATGCTCCTTATGAATTTACTGATTTCAAAACAGGTTTTGCAGGAATTAAACCTAACCTTCAAGACTCTCACGGATTGGGAACTATTCTTGAAATGCCGAGCGTTTCCCCTAAAATAAAACTTTCTAATTTTTACTTTAGAGAAGTAATAAAGAATAGTGGATATTGGAACAAATCTCTTATCAATGGGATTTTTGCATTTAAAGATTCCTATTTTTCTTCAAAAGATTATGTTTATTTTTATGATTATGAACCTTGGGATGAAGACAATATAAACAGAAGATTGATTGATACTTATAACTGGGAAATTGATGAAACAATTCCATCATCATGGAGGATAGGAGACGGAACAGCGCCATTTTATAATTTTATATATAAAGCAATGGCTGGATTTTCTGAACATGATACATTTAGAAACAATCAAGTTCTTTCTGGGGTCCTTGAGAGAGAAGAAGCTTTGAATATTGTATCACAAGAAAATGAACCTCGATTTGATAAAATAAAAGAATATTTAGACTTCATTGATTTAGATTTTGATAAAACTATAGAGAGAATTTTAGAATTTAGAATAGATTAACAATTTTTTAAGATTCATAAAATAAAATAAAATAATCATATTGTCTTATTATTTCAATATTATATTCTTTATCAGCATCCCAATCTGTATTATTTTCATTAACCTCTATTGAGTTATATTCCTCTAGTGTATAACCTGCATTACAAAGTTCTACAAGTTTAACATAATTAAAAACCTCATCACCCCTAACCAACACACTAGTATCACCCCTTTGCTGAAGTCTCTCATTAGAGTCAAATCTATAAACCCAAATTCCATTTTCATAATCTTCTTTTGTGTATCCATATTCATCTTTTCCATCTTTGTCTGAAGCTACATATCCTCCATCTCTTTTTGATCTTGCTATATTGCATCGATTTAATGGATTAGTTGTATATCCTGAATCACACACGTGTTCTAAGTCTTCTGATGAAAAAACTTCTTGACCTTCAACTGGCGCATCAAATCTATATATCCTTATTCCTTTCTTGTATTGTGCTTCTGAATACCCATATTTATCAACATTAGAAGTGAAGTATTCGACTTTAGTTACATTAGGATTAAAGCATTGCTTTAAATTTACATCTTGCAAATCAGCAATATTATAAAACAATACTTTGGACCTATCGTATTTAATATCTTCATTGTCTGTTATTAATATGTTTGAATTAAGTGAAGCAAAAAATTCTTCATTCAAATAAGTTAGTTGGTTGTGATATATGTATTTTTTGTTCTTACTCTCAATTAAACCAATAGGAAACTTCGATTTGAGTGAAATTATGGTTCCATCTTTGTTGCTGATTTGCTTAATTAACTCATAATCGTTTAGAATTCCGGAATAAATTATTCTTGAACCTTCACTACGCCAACCTCTTAAGGAACTAGGGGTCTCAGAATTATCTAAATTGAACTCTGGAAAAGGACTCTCCCATAGCATTTTCGACATAGCAATTGGTTGGATCCCAGCAATCAAAACAAACGTAAGTATAAAACTTGTTAAAATTTTCTTTTCATCAATTTTTAATAATTTAATTCCTAAAGGAAAGATCAATATAAAAATTGGGAAAAGATATCTAAAGTTTGCAGTTGAAAAATCTCGAATAGAAACTAATAAGAAATAAGAAAAGAAAATAACTAACATCATTTTTGCTAAATTTTTATCTATCTCTTTATTTTCAATTGTGTCATTTATCTTTTTACTTTTTATTGGTAGAAGCTTGATACAAGTCCAACCAATGAATACTAGGGCAAAAATAAAGATGGCTGCACCTGGTGTTCTAGAGTCTCTAGCCTGATAAGATAAAAATTTAGTTATTACATTCGTTCCTTCAGCTAAGTCAGGGAAAAGATAGATAAAAGGAAAATCTGTAATTATGAAATTAATAGTTGTATGAGCAATTGAGTTTAAAAGATTAAAAACTCTTCTGAGTGTTTCTGTGCTCTCAAACATCATAATTTTCAAATATTCATTTTCATTAAAAAGTGTTTGAATTTTTTCAGTTCCTATTGTATTGAATTGCAGTCCAGAATAGTTTTGAAATAAATTAAATTGATTGTTTGAAATTAACCATATAAGTTGCGGACCATATATTAAAAAACCATAAATAATCCCGTAACTAATTGCTGTTTTATATCCTTTCAATTCCCGATTGTTGTAGAGAATTATTGAACCAATTATGAAAATGGCTATTAACCCATGGTATCTAGATGTAAAGGAGACTATTGAAAATAATACGCTTAAATTTAAATGCATTGGATTTTTTGTATCTAAATATTTTAAAATGTACAAAAATGCATTAATTAAAAAGTAGCAATATATTAAATCCGTCAACCCAGATGTAGATAACACAATAACAATAGGAGAGAGTAAAATGCAAACTTTCATTAAATTGAATTCTCTGTGCGAAAGTTTATAAAAATCTTTTAATGAATCAATTATTGAATATGTTATATAAAGAGAAATTAAAATGTGAAATCCAGCATTAAAATTAAACAACTCAACTATAAGTAAGGGGAGCTGTCCTAGGTGAGGATAAATTAACATAACTGTGTAATAGTTCTCAAGATTTACATTTACAAATAAAGACTGATGCTGAAGCCATAAATCCACTCTTGGTAGGTATGCTGTTAAAACATCGTCAAAATTAAAGCCAGACAAATTTAACAAATAATAGTATGGAAAATATATTGATAATATAACTAAATCAATTTTTTCAATTTTGACATATTTAATATTTTTTTTAAAGAGCTCTCTTTTCCAATAAAGATATGCAAAGTGTATAAATAAAAATAAATAAACTGCTCTAAAAGTTAGGATTTTAAATATAGAAAGATAAACAAATTCAAAATAAATTAATAAAGCGACAATAAGTGGGGTGCTTTTAATCTTGAATTGTTTAGATAATATCTTACTTACTAGGTAAGTGCTGACTAGATACAGGAGGCCTAAAATATTTTGTTCTAGAATCATTTATCACTCTAATTTTAGTTTATAAATAGTTTAATAAAACAAAATTAGAATTGTAATAATGGGAAATTAATAATTTATTTAAATTATTTGAAAATCAATCATACCTTGTCGGAACAAGGACTGTTACAAAGTGGGTATAGGAGCCGGTTTCTATATCTGAATTTAGCGAGTTAATTACCTTATCTTTAACTACTTGCATTATGTTAAATACAAAATAAAAATTCTTAGGCATTATATCAACTGCCTGGGCTCTAAAAAATGCTGTACAACTTAATTTCCATTGATACTTTTCTGACTTTGACGCAGTTAGTCTAAAGTGAATTTCCCTACAGCACTTTGCCTCGTCGGTGTCTTCATGGTTCCACCATTTATTATTCATCATTATTACAGCACGCTTAGAGTTTGGAAAATTAACTAAAGACTCAGCAACATTATCAATTTTTTCACTCATTTCTAGAGAATAATCTCCTTGTGATCCTCCACGATATTCTGTTTCAAAAATTTTCTTCTCTTCGTCAGATACCTCCATTCCACAATTCTTTTTTGCATAATATTCTAAGGATTTTATATCGAAAAGTTCTGTCTCAATAACTGCATTTTCTTTACTAAAAAAATCAATTACTCCTACAAAATCAAAAGTAGGGGCTTGTTTTAATGCATCATTGTACATTTCTTGTGCTGAAGAATAAGTTTCCATTATCTATGAAGCAACCCTTTCAATAATTAAATCTATGACTTTTTCTTTATTTACATTAATACAAATATTCACTTCTCTTCTATTTTCCCAAGGGTTGTTGTCTGTTTTGTCCATTCCTGTTCCCATCCATGTTTTACCTCTACTAATTCCAAGTGTCTCAACTACAATTGGATACTTAATAGTTTCAAATAAAGATCTATCAATTAGATAGGCTATTGCTGAAGAATCATGAGTGGGCATACCCTCTTTATCAAAAAACTTGGTTAGAAAATCTACATAAAAAGGGAAAATTTTCTTTAGATGTTTAGTCTGAGGGCTATCAAAATTTACAATTTTGTCTATATGTTCTTTATCCATAAAAACTTGATTAGTAACATCTAGACCTACCATCGATATTTCACAATCTGCAGAAAATACAATATCAGCAGCTTCAGGATCATTTTTTATATTAGCTTCTGCCGCAGGACTTGCATTTCCTTGGGATAATGCATTACCTCCCATTAATATTATTTCTTTAATATCTTTTGCTATTTTTGGATTTTTTATTAAAAGTTCTGCAATATTAGTTAGCGGACCTATAGGTACTAGAATTATTTCCCCCGGATTTTCTTTTATTGTTTTCTCTAAAAATTCCACGACTGATTGCGATTCAGCTTTAGTGTTTGGAGAATCAAGATTTGTATTACCTTGTCCATCATGGCCATGAACAAACTCCCCTTTTCCAGTGTATTCACCCTCTAAAGGCTTAGCTGCACCTGCAAAAACTGGTATATCTTGTCTTGATGAAGTTTCTAAAATTCTTAGTGCATTTATAGTTCCCTGATCTGTAGATGTATTTCCATAAACGGTTGTTAAACCAAGCAAATCAAGCTCAGGAGAATTCAAAGCAAAAAATATTGCCATAGTATCATCTATTCCAGGATCTGTATCTATAATTATTTTCTGTTTTATGGTTGAACCCCTCGAAGAAAAATAGTTGATAATTGCCACACTAAAACAAATATGATTAATGCAGTTCTTTTTGAAACCTTGCGTCCTTTAAGCCAATCCAACATAATTAATTAAACCACACAAAGAATAAAAAAATCTATTCATTTAAACAATTGTTTTAAACTTAAAATAATCAATAAACTTTAAACTATTTTTAGTTTTTTTCGTTTAAATTTTTTAACTTCACTTCTGGTTGGCCATGAATAGTAACTTCCTTTTTCCTTCAAGTCTTTAGTTTTCTCAATTCCATTGTTTAAGTCTTGAATAAGTTCATTACATAGATTTAAAGAAATTTTAAAAGCAGTTTTGTAATTTTCAAAAAGAGAAATGTCCCTATGTATATTAAATTTTTGTTGGTATGCAATTTTTCCCTTATCTATTTCCTCATCAATCCAATGCAGGGTAACTCCGCCATAGTTTTCGTCATTTAACATCTGCCAGAAAACTGGATATATACCACCATATTCCGGTAAAAGACTAGTGTGCCTATTAATTATTTTTGCATCTAAGGAATCTAACGTTTTTTTATTATATATCTGGTTTCCTGAATTTATAACATAATCTATTTCTTTATCAAAAATAAGCTTTTTAAATTTACCGCTGTTAACAGAATCGATAATTTCAAAATCTAAATTATACTTTTTAGAAATCTCTTCTAAAGTTAGTAGCTGATGATCTTCATTTGGTTTAAATAATTTCTCTTTGGCTCTCGTATAGTATAAAAAAACAACATATAAGAATCCTCTGAATCCAATTAGGTTCAAGTAAGTTATATTGTGTTTTATAAATGAAGTATTTGGATTTCTAAATTTTAGCTCAATTAATAAATTGATTGATTCTATATTGTCTTTTATTAAAGTATCTATATATTTATTCTTATGCAAAAGATTTGAAGTCATGACTAATGCAATATTTTTCATTTAGCTTTATTTTACCTAAAATATTTTAGTATTTTTTTTACAGCAGAAACTAGCGAATCTAGTAGTGCTTGAAAAGTTAATTGAATGTAATTAGAACTCCATCTCTCAGGATGAAAAACTATTGCTATCGAGGTTTTATTATTACTATAAACAAATTCTCTTATATCATCTGTAGCTTTTATTTTTAGAGGAATTGATAAAGAATTTGTTGCTCTATCTCTTATGTTGGCTGTAGTCTCTCCCCATGTTCTTCCTGTATCTGTTAAATAGTATAATTTTTTGTAATCAAGACTTATATATGCTTCACCAATTAATTTAAATTCTTCGATAGTAGCAAATTCCCATATTTCCCTATTATCAAACTTTGACAAAGGCCTCCCGTGCATAGTTGCTGTTTTTACTTCTGCTAGTTCTCTTAATAAAGTTAAATTCTTATTAAATAACTTTAAGGCTTGGTCCATTTTACCGTTTGCAAAAGATAAATCTTCGTAATGATAACCAATCTCATGTCCAAGTTGAGAAATCTCTTTTATTTCTTTAGTTTCAAATTTTCCCTTTTTAACCCTAAAATTGAATGTTCCTTTTATACCAAGATTAGATGCAATTTTAGCAAGAACTATTGCATTTTTTGGATTTCTGTCTACATCATGACGTAATATCATTCCATGATTTGGTTTTTTCTCGATCCAATCTTTAAGTGTGTAGATTGGAAAATCAATTTTATTTAAATGTGTCAAAAATTCTTTATATTTATAACTTGTGAAATCATTTTTCATATGTCAATTAACTCTACAAATTATATTTATTTTTGGTGTCTAATTAATAAAAAATTTTATATTTCTTAAAGTTTGAGTGTTTTGCTTTTTTCTCTCAATTTTTAAAAATTAATGCCCACCTCTTGGAACGCCGCCATATTTTATTCTTTTGTATCCCATGTAAGCGACCCTTTCTTCTGTTTCAATGGTCTTACAATCAGTAACTTCCCCAATGTAAAGGATGTGGTATTTTCCAAGTAGCTACATTTAATCCTTCATTTGTTGGATTAGGCATAGTTAATTAAACAATACTTTTTCAAAATACAAAAATTCTGTGAATATAATAATTAAATAATATAAAAGATAAATGGAAAAAAATTACATACCCATTGTTTGTTTTGCATACTCAAGACCAAAGCATTTAAATAATATGTTGTCATCTCTTGAGAAAAATAGCTTGTCAGAATTTTCTGATGTAACTATTTATATCAATGGTAAAGAAAAAAATACAAATATAAGTAATTGGCAAGAAGTTATTGAAGTCGCTTCAAGAAATTGGAATTTTAAATCTTTAACAGTAAATGTTAGAGAAAAAAATATTGGAGCAAAAAATAATATCATTCAAGGAATTACAGAGATGTTCTCTTCAAACAGTAAACTTATCATTCTTGAGGATGATTTAATTCTAGGGAATCACTTTCTTGACTTTATGAATTACTGTCTAAACAAATATGAAGATGATGATAATATTTGGCATGTAAACGGATGGTCTTATCCTCAATTATTTTCTTTTAAATCAAGAACAGCTGTGAGTTATTTTATGTCTCCATGGGGGTGGGGAACGTGGTCAGAAAATTGGAAAGTTTATATTGATGAGAAACATTACGAGAAAAATTTAATTTCATCTTTGTCTAAAAAAGAGAGAAAGTTTTTCAATATGTATGGAGGTCTCAATTGGGAAAATATGATTATTAAAGATCAAGACAACCAAGACAATGCTTGGGATTGTTATTGGTATCAAGCTATATTTCTTAATAATGGGAAAACGATATTTCCATATAAAACTCATGTCTTTAATGATGGTTTTGACGGAACAGGTCTTCACTGTGGAAGGAAAGTTGAAGACTATCCTTACGATAAAACTTCAAACAATAAGAAGACTTCTTCTTTTCCAGATAAAACAAATTCTATAAGCTTGCTTTATGACTTAAATTTAAGATACTTTAATCGTAAAATAAATATTCTTGATTATATAAATTTTCATAAAAGTAAGTTTTCAACATTTAAAAATTTTAAAGAATTTGTTAGTAAAAAAATTATTAAATAATGACATTCAATAAAATCACACAAGCAATTATTTTTTGTGGGGGCAAAGGAACTAGGGCCGGTAAAGTAACAGATAAAACACCTAAACCATTAATAATTATTAACAACAAGCCATTTTTATATCATTTAATAAAGAAGCTTGAAAATGAAGGTGTTAAAGAAGTAATTCTATTAACAGGTTATTTAAATATAAAATTTGAAAAATTTATTGTTAAATATAACAAAGAATTTAAATTGGATATAAAAATATCATATTTAGATGAAAAGTTTGAAACCTACCAAAGAATAAAAAACATTGAAGATCAACTCTTAGATAGGTTCTATATATTATATGGAGATAATTATTGGGATGGTAATTTCTCAGAGCATAAATCTCTGCTTTCAAAATACGACCTGGTTACAACAGCATACAATACAAGATTTGCTGAAAGAGGGAACTTAAATTTCTTAGATAAAACAAAAAAAATTAGATTTTCAGAAACAAGAAAAAAAGATTTTAAATATTTAGATATGGGATTTATGATTTCTAATAAAAAATCTATGGTTGAAGTGTTTAAAAAGCATAATGAAAATTTAAAATTCTCAGATATAGTTTTTAAGGAATTAATTAAAAATAATAAACTTGGGCTACATACTTCTTTTGTAAGACACAAAAGTATCGGCACTCCTGAAGGTATTAACTCAACAAGAAAATATCTTAAAGATAAGAAATTTATCTTTTTAGATAGAGATGGAGTTCTTAACGAAAAGCCAAAAAAAGCAGACTACGTAAAGCAGCCTGAAGAGTTTATATGGAAAAGTGGTTCTATAGAGGGTCTTAAATATCTTACTGATAAAAAGTATAAAATAATTTTAATATCAAACCAGCCCGGGATAGCTAGAGGGAAAATGTCAAAGGATGATCTTTCAAAGATTAATAAAAAAATTATTTCCGACTCCATTAGTAAAAAAATTAAAATTTATGATATGTTTTATTGTTTACACAATTGGGATGAACAATGTTTTTGTAGAAAGCCTGAACCTGGTTTATTAATAGAGGCGCAAGATAAATACAATATTCAATTATCAAATTCCTATTTCATTGGAGATGATGAAAGAGATATTGAGGCAGGAAAAAAAGTTTATACAAATACAGTCAAAATTAATAGAACCAATTCATTATTAGATGTTCTATTAAAATTAGAACTATGAATAAAAGTGTTTATTTAAAAACACCTCTTAGAGTGAGTTTACTAGGGGGAGGTACAGATTTTAAAAGTTTCTATTCAGAAAACTTAGGTTGCGTTTTGTCTTTTGCGATTAATAAACATATCTATATATTTATGAAAGAACTGTCAGATTATTTTGATGAAAAATATAGGTTAAATTATTTTATAACAGAAAGGGTGGAGAATGTAGACGATATAGATAACGACATAACTAGGGAATCAATAAAATTACAAAAGTTTGACAAAAAACTATATATTTCTACAATTGCAGACATACCACAAAGCTCTGGACTTGGTTCATCATCATCATTTGCTGCTGGAATAAATTTAGGACTAAGAGCCCTAGTGGGAGAAGAGCCAGAAAAAAATATTATTGCTAAAGATGCCATAGAAATAGAAATTAATAAGCTAAGAAAACCTATTGGAATTCAAGACCAAGTTGCTACCACATTTGGTGGTCTAAACTATATTGAGTTCTCAACAGAATATGAAGATCATTATAGAATTACCAAAATTAACAATTCTTCAGTATATGAATTAATACAAGAAAATTTACTACTTGTTTGGACTGGAGTACATAGAAAAGCAGATGATATATTAGCTGATCAAGAAAAAAAATCATTGAACAATAAATCAAACTTGATTAAATTATCAAAAGCTACCAGAAAATTTTATGAAAATAGCAAACAAAAATTTGATATATTTGAATTGGGAAATTTGTTAAATGAAACATGGGAATTAAAGAAGCAGTTAGGAGATAATATATCAAATTCACATTTTGATGAAATATATAAAAAAGGAATTGCTGCAGGAGCAATTGGAGGTAAGCTGCTCGGAGCCGGAGGAGGGGGATTTTTTCTTTTTGTTGTTGAAAAAAACAAACAACCTACTTTTAGAAAAAAAATGGAACCATTCATAATGGAAAATTTTAAAATTGATGAGAGTGGTGTAAATTTAATAGAAAAAAATTTTTAAAATAGTTTATTAATTTATTTCTTTTATATCTTTTTTAATAATATGTGCAAATAAGTGAAAAATCATCATGTGTAAATCTTCTACTGGTCCGTAATATCCTTTTTCAGTGCTAAGCAATACGGGGAATCCAACAATTTTTCCTAACTTACCTCCGTCGAACCCTAGTAATGCAAAAGTTTTTACATCTTGCTCATTTGAAAAATTTACAAGATTTATTAGATTCATACTGTTCCCAGAAGACGAAATTGCAATCAAAGTATCATTATTGTTTATTTTGTAGTTTTTTATAATGTTAACTAAATAATTTTCATAACCGTCATCATTGCTTAACGCAGTAATTAAAGGTATGTTTTCATTTAAACTTATAACATTAATATTTTTATTTTCTAGCTCTAGTTTTGCTAAATCTGTTGTTGCGTGTGAAGCAATAGATGCGCTTCCCCCATTACCCGCTATGAAAACTCTTCCACTAGTATCAAAATGTTCATGAAGTCTGTCATACATTAATGAAATGTTGTCTAAATTCGAAGACTCTATAGTTTTTTTTAAAAGGTCAAAATAGTTATCTAGCTTTAATTTTTCAAACATAAGAAATATCTTATAACTATTTTAGAATAATTCATGTTTTTTAATTTATTATAAATAATTTAAAATAAATATTAAATATTACAAGATCTGTTGATGTATTTTTTAGTAAAATTTTAAATAGAAATAAGATGAAAAAGAAAAAAATTAATAATTTAGTTGAAATAATATACAATCTGATTTTTAATAAGAAATCAGATTTTAGGAATGAACTAATTAAAAATCCAAAAAGCTTCTTTAATATAAATGATAAATTTAACAAATTAGTTACATTAGAACTTTCAGAAAACAAGATTTTTAATGGGCAGATAAAAAGAAAAGAAATTATTGAAAATATTTTAAAAGATAATGATTTTGATTTCATTATTGAGACAGGAACTTATTTAGGGAACACAACAATTTTTTTAGAAAAATTTGACATCCCTGTTTTGACTACTGAAATTAATGATTACTTTTATAAAATCTCAAAATTAAGGTTTGAAGAGTATGAAAATATAACTTTATATAATCTGGACTCATTAAAGTTTTTAAAAAAAATAGATAAAGAAAAAGATTATTTTATTTATTTAGATGCTCATTGGTATAAGGAGCTACCCCTGGACGGTGAGATTAATATATTGTCAGATATTGAAAATCAAGTAATCGTAATCGATGATTTTAAAATACCAGATAAACCTGAATGGGGTTATGATGTTTACAATGATATTGAGTTAAGCTTAGATAATATAAGCATCCCAAAAAAATTTAAAACCTTCTTTCCAATCTATGATGTAAAATTAGAAAAATTTCACAACAGGGGATATTTAATAATGACTTCTGGTGAGAAATATTACGACTCGCTAAAAGAAAATACTAATCTAAAAGAATATAAATTAAAAAAAAATAAATAAATCTACATATTTTTATTTTGTAAAACTCTAAACAACAGTTAATAGAAATTTATTTTATATATTCATTCAACTTTAAGAAAACAAAATAATTTCCTTCAATAGTCAAATGGTTATCATCTGTGTAGAACAATTCATCGTTCGTTGAAGCAATACATTTATCAGTTACTAAAGTATCGCAAAATATTTCTTCAGGATAAACTCTTTCAATGTTTTTTCCTTCTAGACTATCTAAAAATGTTTTACTTATAAGCGCAACTTTTTTCCAAGAATTGTAATCACTAGCAACAATGTCTCCCCAATAATTTTGCCTATTAAAGTAGGATTCTGCAATATTATAAGGGTGGGTGGGTACTGGGTATATAATTATTAATTTTTCTGCTTTTTCAGCAATTTCCATTATTCTATTTCTCATTATTTCTTCGGGGTTGCAATTATTAGAACATTGAAGTTGTTTATATCCAGCTTCTCCTAGCCAAATAGGGAATCTGCCAATAATTGCTACTGTATCTTTTTTAGTTATATTTTCTAAAAAATATTTAAAAAAAGCTTCAGTGCAATCATACCTGTCACCCAATACATCGTTTTGTGCACTTAAAATACACCTCCCAATAGTGCCATTTATTGGGATGAAGTTATATCTGTCAGAAATTTTTTCACCGTTATAAATTATTGTTACAGATAGTGTGTTTGCATGTGAGTCTCCAACTAAGATAAAGTTTGAACTTGCATTATCTTTCAGATAAATGCACGGTCCTTTATTAGATTTATTGAAAATATATTGGTATCCAGATATTTCAAACCCATCACAATCATATCCATCCCAATCATCTAAGCTTTCCGAACCAGGATATATGTTTGTATTAATTGAGTAATACTTAACTTTATCAGGAATATCAGCATACCTATCACTAAATCCATCTCGATCTATACCAAAAACTGCATAAGAAGAACCAAAAATAAAAAAGATACTTAACAATATAACTTTTGATTTTGTAAAAAATTCAAGAAATGGTTTCTCTATATATTTATATGAAAAATATGATACAAAGAAAATAACAAACAGTATGAAAATATGATGAATTAGAAAAATATCTAAATAGCTTTTCCTCATAAAATTTCTAACAAATGCATATATGGGTTGATGGTATAAATACATGGAATAAGAAATTAATCCAATTTGCCAAATTAATTTATTGTTAGCTAGTTTATCTAAAACTTTATTTTTATTGGAATTTAATAATATTAAAACTATTCCACTTAAGCAAAATAATTTAGGAAGGGCATTATTTATCTGGTTGTCCCCAACAAGAATTATTGGCAAAAACACAAAGGCTAAAGAAAGCGGTTCTGGATTAAATTTAAACTCTGTTTTCCTTTGACTGGAATAAACCATAATTAATAGACCTAAAATTAACTCCCATGCTCTATATTGAATTAAATAAAATATACTACTTTGCTCAAAGCTAATTAAATTGAAAGCAATAGAATAAATAAAGAATGTGTAAAAAATTAATATATATTGTTTTTTATTCTTATAAATAAAAAACAATATGGCTGGGAATAGTATGTAAAATTGTTCTTCTATTGAAAGGCTCCATGTATGAAGTAAGGGACTAAATTTATTAGGCTCTGCAGTATAAAGATCAACATCTTTAAGGTAAACATTTGAGACGAACAATAACGAATATATCAAAGATTTTAAATACTCTATCATTCCTTTTGGATTTAATAAAAAGTATGAAAAAGGTATTGTTACTATAAGCATTGTGTAGAGTGCAGGAAAGATTCTCTTTACCCTTCTTAGGTAAAACTCTTTAAAGCTAAATGACTTAGTGCTCAATTTAGAAAGTATTATGTTTGAGATCAGATAACCAGATATAACAAAAAATATATCTACACCTAGCCAACCTCCTTTAAAAAATAAAAAATCCGCATGATACAAAACAACAGACGTTACGGCTATCGCTCTTAAAGTGTTTATATCTTTTCTAAATTTTATTTTTTTGTAATCAAATTCTGAGCTCAGAGAATAAACATAATCTTTAGTCAAAAATATTAATAAAATTAAAATACACTTTGTAAAAGTTAAGCTAAATGATTCTTCAACATAAATAAGATTCTGAAATCCTAATAATGAAAATATCCCTAATATAGATTCTGTAACCTTATACCTTGATTTTATTGATATGCTCCAAAGCAATAAGAAAATAAAAAAAATATTTGACATTAATGCTGTGAATTTTTTACTTTCGCCAACATATACAATGATTTCATCATCTTGAATATTTGTATTCAAAACTTTCCCTAAACAAAAAAAGTTATATGGATTTGATGAAACGCTAATTATTGATTTAACTTCTACAACTTCTTTATTAGATGTTTTGTTAATATTCCTGATATCATCGGCGCTGTATATACAATTTTGTTCTTCAGTTATACTCTCATCTTGATTTAATGTTGTGTTATAAATTTTATATTGGTTAAATGACTGCAAAGTTACAACAAAAATTAAGAGTAAGGAGGTTAAAAAAATTGAATATTTATTTAGTAAGTTACCCACTTGGTGGCCATAGGCAGAATTGAACTGCCGACCCCCTGTTTGTGAGGGAATAACCATTAAGGCCTAATTATTTTATTTTAATAGAATACTCTTAGTTATGTTCTCGTTACTGAGGACAGCCTCGAGTTAAATTCCACTACCTAGCATACATTAAAACATTAAACTGTTCACCATTTTGAAAATGCATTTGCGTAAAGTGCTTTTGAATTTACATTAAACAAACAATCATTTGTTAGCTCTAATTCTTGAAAATCCTTAACTTCATAATCACTTATTAACTTCATATATAAAAGAAAAAACAAAATTAAAATCTCCACTTTTTATCTTAAAGGGAAAAAAATTAATTTTTTTTGCAACAAAATTTTTATCCAAATATTTTTTGATTGTGGTAAGAAAATTTGGGTGTTCCCAACAAATTATTTTATCAAAATCTATTTCTGTATTTTTCTTCATCCATCTTCTACTTGTTGCAAATCTTCCAAGACCCCAGAATAAACCACCTTCACAAGGCACACATCCAATAATAAGGCCACCATTTTTTAAGTAGTTTTTATATTGTAAAAGATATTTTTCTAAATCATAAAAATGTTCTAGTGAGTAGAAAGTCAATAATATATCTACAGAGCTATCTTTAATTTCATTAATTGTAGCGTCGGCTCTATTCTCGATAAGTATTGACCTTGAAACAATATTTTTGCTTTCAAGTTTTTTTTTGCTCACTTCTAAAAAGTTTTTATCTGCGTCAGCAATGATATACTCACTTGGGTAGCTCTGCATTACATCTAAATGAGGCATCGAACCAGGACCTACTTCCAGGACTATTTTGTTTGTAAAATCAATGGATTTAAGTATTTTATATCCTGCATTATTAATAAACTCACCTATTCCCTGCTTTTGAGTACTGGAATAAAAATCATTATATTGATTAAGCCACATTCCCCATTCTTTATCGTGTTTATCAGCTTCAATACCGTGCTTTTTTCTATCACCAAAAAGTCTTTTTTTAATAAAGTATGGGAGTTGTTGTGCAATTAAAAACATACGTTTAGATTAGTATTTAATCATATTTTATATAATCTAAAAAACAGTTCTTTTTATATAGTTTATTATTTCTAAATGCACATCTAAACCTATGATTTCCTTGAACATAAAGAGTCAAAATAAGTTGTAGACTCTCTATTTTTTACAATTTCTGACAATATTCTTTCTAAGTTATCTTTATGATTTCTTTTTTTAGTCAATTGAAAAGAATGATCATTTTCATTTATATAAAAATCAAACGCATGAAAAATATAATTAACCACTTCCCTGTCTTTAATTGTATTTTTTTGTAATTTCAAAAAATTCATTCCATAAGGTGCATATAAATGAAATGACCCATAGAAAGGAAGCAAGCATACTGCTCTCAAAGGTATAGTTGTAATTTGACTATTTTGAATAAATCCTAAATTTTCCCTAAATGTACCATAAATGTATGTTTTCTTTTTAAATTTTCTACTATGAAATAACCTTAAGGGGATGAATAAGGGTGATATTGCAACACTTGCATCGTATGAATATCCTAATTTATTTAACATATTTCCAACATCTTTGTCGTAACCCCATCCAGGTGCGCGATAGCCTCTAATTTTTTGTTGGGCAATATCTGATAAAATTTCAGTTGAACGTTCTATATCTATTTTTTTTTCATCGAAGGTTAACAGTTGATTATATTGGTGACTATAAGAATGATTAGCGACTTCATGACCTTTTTTTAATAATTCTGGTATATATTTTTTTAAAATTTTTTCATCTTTTGCTACACAAAAAAAAGTTGCTCTTATATTGTATTTTTCAAAATAAGCGACCATATTTTCGATTGATGACTCCAAAAATGAGTACTGCGAATTAGGGTGGGTACACCAATAATCATCAAGATCCACACTTAAAATTAGCTTATTCACTTAAAAACTAAATCCTATTTCCAACTATACCTTCAATTATTCTTGACAAATCAATCAAGTTCATATTGCCTGTCTTCATTGTAACTTATTCGTCAGTACTAAACAGTACTTTCAGAGACACGAATTTTAGGGTCTGAGCATGTAAAATATCCTATTGTCTTGTATTGAGTGGACGAGTTTTGGACGTGGTCAGAATTCCAAATTTGGATTATTATTGTTGGTTTAATTCTTTCTATAGTCTGGTAGTTTTCTGAAAAACTAATGAGTGGTGGGAAAAATATAAGAAAGAAGATTAAAGCTTATTTTTTATTTCCTATCCCATCGTTCCCAAACAAAATAGTAAGACCATATTTCTTTATGAGTGTTTTTAAGCTTATGTCGTATTTCTTCTCTTCGAGATTCAGCATTAAAAATATTTTCATGAAACTGCACTTTCATTTTTTTAATTTTATCAATATCATTAGTCTCTATCAATCTTTCTAGTAGTTCATACTCTGAACCTTCAATATTAAGTTTTAACAGATCAATTTTTTTAATTTGCAGCTCTTCAATTACTTGGGAAATATCTTTTATAACAATACTGAACTCTCTTTTCTCATTGCTGACTTTTGAACTAGCAGAATCATCTGACAAAAATACTTTTTCAGTTTTTCCACCTAGTCCATAATTAAATACTTTGACTTTATTATTATCTATAAATCTTTTTTTAATGCTTTCAAAAAATACTGGGTGTGGTTCAAATATATAGGCAATGCAATCATATTCTTGTAAAATATTGTAGGTATAATCACCTTCAAAACCACCTACATCAAAAAATATAGAACTGGATTCTAAATCAAAATATTTATAAAACTTAGCATCGCCTTTATTTAATATCCATAATAGATGTGCTCGGGGTTCTTTTTTATAAACTGCTCTAAATACAAATCTAAACTTATAGTAAATTGATAATACTTTTGGGAATTTCTTTTTTAAATAGTTTATTAGTTTTTTCATAATATTGGTGGCCAGATAGATTTTTCAATTATCTCTTAAAAATTAATGCCCACCTCTTGGAACACCGCCATATTTCATCCTTGTATCTCCCATATATGCAACCCTTTCTTCTGTTTCAACAGTCTT
>MDSY01016462.1_pt1 | contig 61877 bp, 53 predicted proteins | sample 811131 | NCBI WGS metagenome assembly MDSY01 (sample SAMN05326643, study PRJNA326480) | marine metagenome | isolation source: seawater | place: Atlantic Ocean: South West | collected 2010 | reverse complement strand
CAACTACTATGCAGCGTTGAAGGAAACCGCTATCGCTGCATGACCCCAACAAAATTGCCTCCGGGGTTACCGGGGCGGTTCATAGCTGATATTACACGCCATGAGAATTTTCGAGATCCTGCAGAACAAGGCGTTCGCAAGCATCGGCGCGGCGGGACGCGCCTCTATCATGATTTTCAGCGCGTTTGTTGCGGCAATCGCCGTTTCTCCCGCATGGGCTGGGCAAGAAGACGACGAAAGGCTGGAAGTGCTTGTCGCCGCTCAGGAATCGATGCTGGAACAGCAAGCCGCGCAAATCGCCCGGCTCGAAGCGAGACTCGCTGACCTCGAAAAGATATCCGGCGCGGTCTTAAGGCCGGGTATCGTGCGTGAGTTCTACGCGCCGCAGAACAGCATCGATGCCGCTCGCGATGAACGTGAAGACCATGGGGACGGGGCCGCAGAATTCGGCCGGTATCAGGACGATGCCGTTGTACGGGTCGGCGCTTTTGATCGCGCGATCGCTGTGCCGGGGACGGATCTCTCTGTTCGCATAGGCGGCTTCGTCCAGGCCGATACGCTCATCGATTTCGGGAAAATAGGCGCGCCCCGGGCGTTTGTCGCCCGCACCATCACAAGCGGCGGTGCGGGAGACCGCGACGTACGGATGACGGCGCGGCGAAGCCGGTTCAACCTCGACATTCGCGGCCCGGGAGAGGATGCGGACTTCCGCGTTTTCATCGAAGGAGACTTCGATGGAGATGGAGGAGAATCGCTCGTCGCCAACGGCTCTTCGCTCCGGTTGCGTCACGCCTTCGGAAAACTAGGACCGATCTACGCCGGGCAATACTGGACCATGATGACGGATGTCGCAGCCTATCCTGAAACGCTCGATCCGGTGAGCCCCGCAGGCCGTGTGGGCGCTCGGCAGACGACTTTTCGGTATGTATCGAACGACATCGGGCCGTTCTCGCGCTTCGCTGTCGGCATCGAGAATCCGGAAGCGGATATCGCGGGCGCTGTCTCCGATGAGCGTGCACCCGGGCCGGACCTGCATGGCAATCTCGCCCTTGCCGGCCCCTGGGGTCACGTCCAGCTCGCCGGTGTCGCCCGCTGGATGTCGGCCGCGGACCCGGCAGGCAATGAATTCAGCGCGACCGGCTGGGGCCTAAATCTGACCGGGCGCTTCGAACTCCCTTATGGCGACCGGCGCAACAATCTCGTCTTCGGCGCCATTGGCGGCGACGGAATCGGGCGTTACCTGATGGAATTCGCGGGGTCCGGCTATGATGCTTTCCTCGACGCACAGGCCGGCGAACTCGTCACCGTCACTGCTTATGGCGGCTATGCAGGCGGGCAGTTCTGGTGGACCGACCGTCTCCGCTCGAACGCGGTCATCGGCGCCGCCCAAGCCGAACTGCCCACGCTCTACGCGCCTGAGAGCGTCAATCGCGTTACGACGCTTTCCGCAAACCTGATGTGGAATCCAATCGATCAAGTGACGTTGGGCGCCGAATGGCAATGGGGCGTTTCAGAGCGGGTCGACGGCGAAAAGGCCGACGCCTCGCGCCTCCAGGTGACCGCGCGCCATCAGTTCTGAGCGTCGCCCGGCGTTTCCGGATCATCCCCGCCGCTCTCCTGGTCCGCGCCCCTCGCTGTAATCGCCACGGGGTCGGATGCCGGAAAACTCTCCTCAAGGGCCTCGTCCAGACGAGCGTCGAGGTCGGAAGTTGTCAACGGTTCCGGCTTGTCTGCGCGATCGGATCGCGAATTCGAATCCGCCATGGAGGAACTCCTTTTCGCTCGCAGGAAAGGCGCTTTTGACGGAATATGGGCGCCGGTGGACGCAGCGGCAATCGTCGATTGGGTGAGGGCCGCCTTACCCGATCAGGCGATGCGAGCCGAAACATCTAAGCTATGCTCAGCTTCAATTCCATGGGGGACGTTGGAAAATGAAAAGCGAACTGTCAGACGCAGAGCCGGGAAATTCCACGGCGGCGGAAAACGCCCGACCAGCAGCAGCGAGGGGAACGGCGGCATGAGCGCGCCCGGTGCACCCATACGATTGCTCGTCGTCGACGACCACGCTGTTGTCCGTGACGGCATATCCGCCATCGTTGCAGGCGAAGCCGATATTTCGATTGCCGGACTGGCTGAGAATGGCGAAGAAGCGGTCGCCGCCTTTGCAGACCTCAAACCCGACATCGTACTCATGGATCTGCAAATGCCGGTCATGGATGGCATTGATGCGATTACGCGCATTCGCGAGCGCGCACCCGGCGCCAGGGTGATCGTGCTGACCACGTATGAAGGCGATGTCCAGGCCGTTCGCGCCCTGAAGGCCGGCGCGTCGGGCTATCTTCTGAAGAGTTCTCTCCGCAAGGAAATGATCGATGCGATCCGCGCCGTTCATGGCGGAAGACGCTATGTCCTCGCCGAAGTCGCCCAGGAAATCGCCGTGCATTCCGCCGACGAGCAGCTAACCGAGCGTGAGATCACCGTGCTTTCGATGGTCGCGGGCGGCAATGCCAACAAGGTAATCGCCAGGGAGCTGTCGCTCTCCGAGGATACGATCAAGGCGCACCTCCGGAGCATTTTCTCGAAGCTCGACGTCAATGATCGCACACAGGCCGTCACGGTCGCGCTGCGCCGCGGAATCATCGCACTGTAGGGAAAGGAGGCGGCATTGTCGGGACGTGTCTACCGGTTCGGAGAGTTTGAACTCCACGCGAAGCGCCGGGAGCTGACCGCCTCAGGCGAATCCGTGCGCCTCGGCGGCCGCGCCTTCGAGCTGCTGGATATGCTGCTGGCGGCGGCCGGCGACGTCGTATCGAAAGCCGCGCTCTATTCCGGAATCTGGCCCGGCATGCACGTCGAAGAGACCAATCTCAGAGTACACGTATCTGCGATCCGCAAGGCGCTTGGCGATGGGCAGAATGGGCGCCGGTACATCAAGACCGTCTCCGGCCGCGGCTACGCTTTCGTCGCCGACGTGGTTATCTTTGACGACGATGACGCGCGTCCTGAGGGGGCCATCCAATCACGACGCACCGACGCCGCCAGCTTGCGCTAAACGCCTCATCAAAACTGTTCCGCTTCCCTGTCGTCTCGTGCCAGTATCCGCCGACATTGAACGACTTTCAACAACGGGACCGCAGGCGTTGACCCGCAGGGGCGATCAATTCATGCCGCACTTGTTTACCCGCCAATCTCGGTCACACGGCCATATGGCGCCAGCCATCGTATCGATCCGTTCCCTGTTTTCGGCAGCAGCGCCCCCTCGCTCCCGTCTCTGCCTTTAGACCTGGACGACGACGCCCGGTCCCGAAACCGGCGCGCGGAAGAAATTTCCCCGGCGCTGACGCGCCTTCCTCGCGAGCCAAATTTCATCCGCGCGCCGATGCTCCGCTTCGCTTCGCCCACATTTTTGTTTCGATTCTTTCGAAGGTTCAGGGCCGGGCGCCGCCGTCCTGACGGTCCGGCGTCGACGGGGACAAGGGGTTCCCGAAGACAGCCAGAAGCGAAAGGAACGATACAATGGCAAACGCACTTGGATATGTCTCTGAAACCGACAACGGATTTCAAGGCACGCTCGCAATGATGAACCTCGTCGCCGCAATCCGCATCGAGCGGAACCCGGAAAAAGACGACGAACGTCAGCCGGACTACCGCATCTATGCCGGCGAGGCCTCGGTCGAAGTCGGCGGCGGGTGGCTCCGCAAGGCCAAGGCGTCGGGACGCGAATATGTCTCGATCACCATTGCAGACCCGCAGATCGGCCCTCGCCGCATCTACGCCAATCTCGCGCCGGTGAAGGGCCGTGAAGGACGCCACGTCATCCTGTGGAACCCGCGCAACTAGGCGCAGACAACGCCGCCCCGGACTTGCTCCGGGGCGGTTCTTCCATTCCCCTCGCGGCGAAGGTGGAGAATCCGAATTCGTATATTCCGGCTCCCGCGCGCGAGAACGGCGTGCATGCTCTCACCATGTCCTGCAGTTGAGTGGAGTATGCCGCAATGACCAGCCGTCCGAATGAAGACGAAAACTATGAAGACCCCGCGCTTGAAGGCGACGACGATCTCGATGCGCTTTTCACCGTCGATGAAGCCGCGAAAATCCTTCACATGGCGAAATCGACGCTCAATCATTATCGCTGTGAAGGGCGCGGTCCCATCTACCGCAAGCACGGCTCCCGCGTGTTCTACACGAAGCGAAGCCTGCAGCGATGGTCGCGCCGGAACCGGTATCAATCGACCTCTCACCGCATCCGGAAGGACCGGTGAAACCGATATTCATCGCCGCTGGCGTCGCAGGCGTTGCGATGGCGATTGGCGGGCTCGCGCTCGGCGACGCTGACTGGCTCATCTGGAACCGGACAGGTTCAGCGCCGATCGGTCTTTATGAGATTACCGGCAGGCCTTACGCGCGCGGGGCATGGGTCTCGGTTTCGCGCGAAAGCGCTGAGGCGCGATGGGCGCAGGAACGCGGTTATGTCGGCGAGAACTGGCCGCTTATCAAGCAAATCGCCGCGCTCCCCGGCGCCGAAATCTGCCGCGAAAACCTCGACATTCTGATCGACGGCGCGCCGGTCGCGACAGCGCTTCAGCGCGATTTCGAAGGCCGCGACATGCCCGAATGGCAAGGCTGCATCCCCCTCCAGCCTGGCGAGATATTCCTTCTCAACGACCATCCGCGTTCGCTCGATGGCCGCTATTTAGGTGCCACGAGACTCGAAGATGTGGACGGCGTCGCCGTCCCCGTTTTCACGCTCTCTGACTGACAGGCGAACAAGGCCATGCAAGGCGCTGCAACGATCAGCAAGCGGAGGAACGGCGGACCCGGTAGGGCAAGATTAAAGCTGTGGCGCCATCCTCCGGATAGCGCCTTGTCTGCACATCTTTTTTGTGGCGCCTGTTGCACAGCGTTGCGGCGCCGCCGCTATGGCGAACCCGTTGGTTTCATTAGCGTTGCGCCGGCGCCGGTGTATTGCCGGGCGACATGACGGACCCCGAGAACTTCACGCCGCGCCTCGGTCGCATCCGCGACGCCGGAAAGGCGGGAGGGGCGCGCGTCCGGAACCAGCTCCGGCGCGCCGTTGCGCGTCTCAAAAAGCCGTCTTCCAAAAGCGCCTTCACCGGCAAGCGCTACGGCGCCGGCGGCGCCGCGCGAACAAGGGCGCGCACAACGGGGCATCTGGCGCGCCAGCGCATGCGCCGCGTCATCGTCAAGGTCCACATCGCCCGCGCCGGAAAATCCGGGCCCGGTCTCTATCGCGCGCATGTCTCCTATCTCCGGCGCGACGGCGTCGACCGGAACGGAGAGGGTGGCCAGCTCTATGACCGGGAGCGCGAAGGCATCGACCCCGCGACGTTTCTCGACCGCAGCGAGCATGACCGCCATCAGTTTCGTCTGATCGTCTCGCCCGAAGACGGCGTCGCGCTGGGCGATCTCAAGCCGGCAATCCGGGAGCTCATGGCGCAGGTGGAGCGCGATGCCGGCCGGCGCCTCGATTGGATGGCGGTCGATCACCACAATACCGGCCACCCGCACACGCATATCGTCATACGCGGACGCGACGCCCGCATGAAGGATGTGGTGATTGCGAAGGATTACCTCACGAAAGGGATCCGCGAAACCGCCGAGGACATCGTCACCCGCCGGCTCGGCCCGCGCCGCGACCTCGAAATCCTGCGCGCGCGGGAGAGCGACATTCGAAAAGACCGTATGACTGAAATCGACCGCGCTTTGGAAAGAGCGAGCGAGGGCGGTTCTCTTACCGTCACGCGTGCGCAATCGCCTTCGGCGCGGTTCGACCGTCATCTGCAACTTGCCCGGCTCAGACACCTGGAAGGATTGGGGCTTGCTGAAATGACCGCTCCGGATGTCTGGAGCCTCAAGCCCGGCTGGATCGACACGCTTGCCGAAATCGGTCGTCGCGGCGACATCGTGCGCACCCTGGCGCGCGCAGGGGGCGAAGCGCGCAAGACCCTCCGCTATGCCGAGACGCTTTCGCCGAATGCGCCTGCGCTTGTGGGCTCCGTGCGCAAATACGGGCCCGAGGACGAACTGCGCGACACAAGGTTTCTGCTGGTCGAGGATTTCGACGGGCGGCTCTGGCATGTGCCGGCGGCCGCGATCGATCCGGCAAACGCGCCGCCGCTCGGTGCCGTGGTGGAAGTCCGCCGCGGCGCCGCCGAGCCGCGCCGAGCCGACAGGACGATTGCAGAGATCGCGGACCGCAGCGGCGGCATATGGTCGGATGCGCTCCATGCAGAGACCGATCCGGGGGCCACGAGCGAGTACAGGCTCGCGCACAAGCGCAGGCTCGAAGCCTTGCGCAGGGTGGGCATCGTCGAGCGAACCGCCGAGGGGGTGTGGGAGGTGCCGGAAGACTTCATCGAACGCACAGCGGCTTATGAGGGGCAACGCGCGCGGGGGTTGAAGCTCAGAACCCTTTCCTGGATGTCGCTCGAACGGCAGGCGAGCCTGAAGGCCGACACATGGCTCGACAGGGCTGCGGCCAACCATCCGGGCCTCGCCGCGCAGCGGGCCGCCCGCCTCGCCTTCCTGCGACGCGAAGAAATGCTGGCGCCCGGCGCGGACAGCTTCACCGACAGCCAGCGTGCAGAGCTGCGCCGAAGTGAGCTTCAGGGAGCGGAGGCGCGGCAGGCGTCCTCGTCGGGTCGTCAGGCAGTTTCGATGCAGGTCGGAGACCGCTTCGACGGACGGTTAGAAGGGCATGTCAATCTTGCGCAAGGCCGGATGGCGATCATCGGCAATGACAAAGGCTTTGTCATGGTTCCATGGCGGGATGCGCTCGGGCGTCAGATCGGGCGGGCGCTGACGATTGAACGCACCGCTCGGGGAATAGGCTGGACAATGGGGCTGGAGCGACATCGCGGCCTGTCGCGATAGGCGCCTCGACAATGGTCTGGCTTGCTCGCCTCCCATTGCGGCAAGTCGCTGCGCTTACGCAAAAGTGAGGACCAGTGTATCGCGCCATGCAAGGGCGCCGGGCATTACAGCTTCGATTGGCGTTGTTCCGTGGCGGACATCCCGGTCATTCAGCAGCAGGGCTTCACCAGGATCGCACAGCCGGTGGTCCAGACGGCAGGCGCCGGCAGCATCCTCGACTCGACTTTCGCCGCCCGCATAATTTTCGCCGCCTATCATCAAGATCAGCACCCAGTCCCGCCCGTCATGATGCATGCCCTCGGGCGTTGGAAGGCCGGGCTGTCCGGAGAGCGCCTCAATGCGAAATTGATGCGCCTCGACCGTCCATGCCCGCGGACCCTGCGCGTTCGCGCGTGCGATAAGCGCCGCCGTGTCTGACACCAGTTCCCGAAAAAGCGCCGATCCGGTCTGCTCGTCCGTCATCGGTTCGAACCAGCGCTCGACGCCGCCGTTCAAGGGATTGTAATTGCGTTCCTGAAAATGCGCGCGATGCGGCAGACGCCTGCATTCCCTGCCTGCAACGTGAAGGGCGGCGTAGCGCCTGCGGCGGTATGCGCCGCCGTCTGCCATCCAGGCGTCGCGCGGCAGATCATTCCAGCTCCGGGCGAATGCCGCCCATTCAAGACCGGCCGGTTGGACCAGTTTGCCCGGCGGGAGGAGCAGGATGGCGGGCGGGGTCATGGGGGCGATCGAGATGGAGGTGAGCTGCACGGTCATGTCTCGTCATCCCAGTAACTGACCGCATCGGCATAACGCCCGACATGGTCCACCAATCGACGCGCCTTGTCGCCGCCAGGGGCGGCGCCTGCCATGACGGCGAACTTGCCGTTGTCGGGATAGTCGATCACGTCTGGCTCGTTCATTGTGCTGATGGCGAGATACCGCAGGTCCGCATTCCCATCGTTGATAATCTGGTGAGCGCTTGCCGCGCCTTTCGCCGGGCATAGCGCGACATCGCCTGCCCGGAGCGCATACTCTGCGTCGGCATAGCGTAGGCGCCCCGCGCCGGCGAGGATCACGAACAATTCCTCGTTCGCGTGATGACCGTGAAAAGGCCACGCCCGCTTGCCGGGCGGCACCACGACCAGCCTTCCGCCCAACATTTCTGCGCCCAGCGGCGACGCGAACGACGCCATACGCGCCTCATAGAGATCGCCATGGGCCTGCGCGTGGAGGTCCAGGGCGTCGAGATGGAGAACGGGGGATGAGGCGGTAGTCATAATTGAACCAGTACAATGTTTGATTTGATCGACTCATAATTTGATACAATGATGACGCTCAAGGAGCAATGAGATGAGCATGAAGACCCCAGCGGATTTCTATTTCGATCCCGTCTCTCCCTTCGCCTTTCTGATGTGGAAGCGCCTGCATGAAAACGATTTCGGACTGGCGCTGCGACCGGTTCCGGTCGTCCTGGGGGCCTTGCTCAATCATTGGGGGCTTGTCGGTCCGGCGGAAGTCCCGCCCAAACGGGCGCAGACCTATCGCATGTGCCAATGGCTGGCGAACAGAAACGGCATTGGCCTGCGCTTCCCCGACGCGCATCCGTTTCGTTCGGTCGAAGTCCTGCGGCTTCTGATCGCGCTCGACGCGCGCGCACATGCGGTGGATGCCGTATTCGAAGCGGTTTTCCTGGAGGGCCGGGATGTGACCGACGGCGCCGAACTGGAAAGACTCGGGGCCGGGCTTGGTCTGTCCGATGTGCAGAGCGACATCGAGAGAATGGACGTCAAGAAACGGCTTCGCGCCAATACGGAAGCCGCGATCGCGCGCGGCGTGTTCGGCGTGCCCACGCTTGCGATTGGAGAGGAACTGTTCTGGGGCTTCGATACGCTGGACATGGTACGCGATTATCTGAGCGATCCTAAGCTGTTCCAGACGCCGGAAATGCAGCGCCTGGGCGCTCTCGAGTACGGCGTGCCCCGGAGGCCGGCATCATGAGCGGGGCAAGCGATCCGAACCTGTTCGAACGCGTTCGCGAGAGCTTCTCGCGCCAGAGTTTCATGGGCCTCATCGGGGCCGAGGTGGTGCACGCCAGCCGCGGCAGGGTCGTTATCGAATTGCCGTTCCGGGCGGACCTGTGTCAGCAGAACGGCTTCCTCCATGGCGGCGTGGTCGGCGCGATTGCCGATGTGGCGGGCGGCTACGCAGCCTATTCTGTCTTCGGGGACGGCGATGACGTCCTGACCGTTGAATACAAGCTCAATCTGATCCGCCCCGCGGCTGGGCAGCGCCTGCGCGCTACGGGAGAGGTGCTGCGCGCCGGCCGCGCGCTGACGGTCTGCGATCTCAAGGTGCATGCCCTGCGCGACGGAGAAAACGTGCTCTGCGCATCCGGTCAACAGACGCTCATACGGATGGACGCGGCTCGGGCATGACGATCCCTGTACTTATTCTCCCCGGCATAGGCGGTTCGGGCCCCGACCATTGGCAAAGCCTCTGGGAACACACCGATCCCGACATGACCCGTTTTGCACCATCAGATTGGGATCGGCCGGACCTTGCCGACTGGTGCGGTGCTCTGGATCGGGCGATCAAAGCACAGGACCGGCCCCCCATTCTGGTCGCGCACAGCCTGGCCTGTCTTCTGGTGGCGCATTGGGCGGCGACGCGTGCGACTTTGGCAGCCGGCGCAATGCTTGTCGCCGTTCCCGATCCGTCTGCCCCGGCGTTCCCGGATGAAGCGCGATCCTTCGCGCCAGCGCCGGACCAGCCCTTGCCGTTTCCCAGCATGATCATTGCGAGCACGAGCGATCCTTACGGCGCGGTGGGTCATAGCGAACGATGCGCGCAGCAATGGGGCTCACGGCTGATCGCGCTGGGGCCGCTCGGACATATCAACACAGCCAGCAATCTTGGCGATTGGCCCGCGGGCCGGGAGATCCTCGCATCCTTCCGCGCTGAACTCGAAGGGAATTCAACCTGACCATTTTGACAGCGCTTGCCGGGTTCGCAGTCGCCGCGGGGCTTCTCGTCATCACCCCGGGGCTCGATATGGCATTGGTCCTGCGCACGCTTGCCGTCGAAGGGCAGCGAAAGGCTCTCGCGGCGGCGGCAGGCGTGGTCTCGGGCGTTCTCGCCTGGGGGCTGGCGGTGGCGCTGGGGCTCGGCGCGCTGCTGGCGCTGTCAGGAACCCTCTACATGTTCCTCCAATATGCGGGCGCTGCCTATCTGCTGTGGCTGGGGCTGGGCATGGTCCGGGCGGCTCTCAAATCGGGTGCGCCCTCCGACGCAGTAAGTCCGGCTTTGCCGTCTGCTCCATCGCGATCAGGCAACTGGTTCATGAAGGGCCTGCTCACCAATCTGCTCAATCCCAAGATGGGCGTCTTCTATGTGAGCTTCCTACCGCAGTTCATCCCGGCGGGCGTATCGATAGTGGGATTCAGTCTGTTGCTGGCGGCGCTTCACGCTGCGCTCGGCATGGCATGGTTCGCACTGCTGATCCTCGGCAGCCGCCCGTTGCGACACTGGTTCGCGCAAGCGGCCGTGGCGCGCTGGCTCGATGGCCTGACCGGCGGTGTGCTCATCGCGCTGGGCCTGCGCATCGCCTTCCACCCGGCGCAGAGGTGAGGCGGCTCAGGTCTCCTGAAAGGCGCTCTCACTCGCTTCCGGCGCGCTCGATCACCAGGACCCGGGCTTCGCCGAGAGGATGGGCGACATGCTCGTCGCCCGGCTCAGCATGGAAGATGTCGCCCGGCATGAGCCGCAGCACTTGCTCGCCGTGGACGGTCCGGACATGCATATCGACACGTCCGTCAAGGACCGCGAATACTTCCGGGCCGTCGTTGACGTGCCAACGATAAGGCCGGTCGGTCCAGTGCAGCCGAACGGTCGCAGCATCGATCCTTTCGATCGAAAGCGCGTCCCATGCCGAAGCGCCGGTAAAGTCGCGTGCGCGGATAATCCGCATGTCAGTTCCTCTGCCAGATCGGCGCTTACTCAATATCTCTGACGAGCAGGACATCGCCGGTCGTCGCTCCACGGCGGTCGACAGCGATTTCGGAATATTCCGGAGAGCTTTCCCAAGTCCGAAAGGCTGCTTCGTCCGCAAACGCCAACAAAATCACTTTTTCGCAGCGCAAGGTTCCTTCAACCGCAATGGGGGCTTCGTCCGCAGCAAGGAGGCGTCCGCCATAGGGCGCAAGCGTCGGCAAAAACCGGGCTGCATAATGATCATACCGCTCGCGGTCATGAATCATGATCTGGGCGATTGCGTATACCGTCATCGGCGCAAGCCTCCGCCACGCAATTCAGATCCGAATTCCATTCTTATCTCCCTTCTGTTCTTTACTTACGATGTGGGCGGACCTTCGGCCTATGAGGAGTCGTCACAACACGCCTCCGCCATTCCGGATTGCGGAACGCAGCCCTCGATGCGATTAGGCTTCCCGCAACACCTCCTCTGCGCTGTAGAAGGATTCGCCTTCTACCTGCCGGTCGTTCACAAAGCGCATGGTTTCCAGCGCGCGTCTGGCCTTGCCGTTTCGCCTGGCAATGTAGTGCACGCCCAGTATTTGCGCTTCGATATCGAAGACGGCGCCGATCAAGGTGAAATCCAGATCGGCCGCGGCTTCCAGCGCCCTGGACCAATAAGCGCGCAAGCAAGCCTTGCCCTCGACAACCGGCGAGCCGGTCACTTCCGCGGCTAGCGGACTGATGAAGCGTGCGTCCTCTGCGAAATGTTCCAGAATGGCGTCGAGATTGCGAGCGTTCCAGTTGGCGATCCAGTGCGCCGCGAAGCTCTCCATATCCTCCCGGTTCATGCCGTCTTTTCCTCAGACCAGAAACATCAGCGCCGTGAGCGCCGTCAGCACAGCCATCACGCGCACTAACACGATCATGCCCCTGCGGCTCTCCAGCAATCCGCGCGCGCCGGCGCCAATCACCGCCCAGGCCGCGATCGAAGGCAGGCCGATCAGCGCGAAGGCGGCGATGATAATGGCGAGCTGAAAGGCGAGCGGCCGATCGGGAACCGTGAAGCTGGCAATGGCCGGCATGGTGATCGCCCATGCCTTAGGGTTCACGAACTGAAAGGCGGCGGCCTGCCAGAATGTCAACGGATGGACGCCTTCACGGCGCTCGACGCCTTCCGATCGCCAGAGCTGGATAGCAAGCCAGCCGAGATAAGCAGCGCCAAACAGCTTCACAGCCCAGCGCAGAGCCGGCCATGTTTCGAAGGCGGCGCCGAGTCCGATACCGCTCAATGCCAGCATCGATGCGCAACCGCCCACAATGCCGAAAATGTGCGGGAGCGTCCGCCGGAATCCAAACACCAGCCCGGATGACGCCAGCATGATATTGTTGGGGCCAGGCGTCGCCGTGCAGACAAAACTGTAAAGCATCAGCGGGGCGAGCAGGCTGTTGTCCATAACGGTCTCCTGCTTGCCAAATGACCAAAATTGACACATGAGTCAAACATCTTATTGTATTGGTTCATTTGGGTGGAGACAGCATGAAAAACTGGAAGCCAGATGTTTCAGGCGGCAGCGCGCCAATGTATGAGCGCCTGGTCGCCGCTTTGCAGGACGACGTGCGCAACGGCCGTCTGGCGCCCGGCGACCGCCTGCCTCCGCAACGCGACCTGGCGCATCGCCTGTCTTTGAGCGTCGGCACGGTCAGCCGCGCTTATGTCGAGGCCGAGCGGCGCGGCTTCGTTTCAAGCCATGTCGGCCGCGGCACGTTCGTGACCGACCGCGCCCAGCCGCAATCCGCTCCACCGGGCGAAGGCGTGCGCGATCTTGCGCATAACATTCCCCCGTTCGGTCCTGCCGAACGTCTGATCGGAGATGGGCTGATGCGCGTCCGACAAAGGGCTGACCTTGCGAAAACCGTCACCTATGCACCGCCTGAAGGCCTGTCCGTGATCCGTGAAGCCGGCGGGTCCTGGCTGAAGCGCCGGCACGGCATTGAGCGCGCGACGGAGGGACGGCTTATTCAATGCAATGGCAGTCAACACGGCCTCGCGCTGGCCTTCGCCGCGCAGGCGCGCCCGGGAGATACGATCCTCTGCGAAGCGGCAACCTATCCCGGTATCCGGACATTGGCAGACCATGCAGGATACAGACTGCGCGGCGTTGCCATGGATGCCCGCGGGATCGATCCGGAAGCCATCGCCAGGAACGCGCGGGAAACCGGAGCGAAGGTGCTGGTGCTGATCCCGACCCTGCAAAACCCTACCACGATCACGCTCGACGCCGCGCGACGCGCCGAGATCGTCAAGGTCGCCCGCGCCTGTGAGCTGACAATCGTAGAGGACGATGCCTATCGCGTTTACGCCGATGCCGGAACGCCGGCAAGCTTCGCCGACCTGGCGCCCGAGCGCACCATCCTGATTGCGAGCGTGTCCAAATCGGTCGCACCGGGACTGCGCCTCGGTTTCCTGCTGCCTCCCGACGATGAGGATATCCGCAACCGCCTTTTGCTTGGTGTTCGCGCATTTGGGTATAGCCCGCCATCGCTCGGAGGACTGGTGTTCACCCAATGGGAGCAGGATGGAACGGCGGACAGGATCGCAGACGATGTGATTGCAGAAACCGCAGCCCGCACAGAACTCGCAACACAGATTCTTGGCGGAGCCATGGCGACGCCAGGCGCCGGACGAAGCCTGCACATCTGGATGCCAATGCCAATGCTGGACGCTGAAAGGCTGAGCGCCCGGGCCTTGCGCGCCTCTATTGCGCTTACACCGCCGGATGGACCGGTTGCTGATCCCGCCGCTCCCTCCGGCGTTCGTCTCTGTCTGGGCAGCATCCGCACACGGTCCGCGCTTGAACAGGCGCTACACGAAATCGCCGCCATGATCGGGCCTGCCGGCCACAGCTCTGCCCCCGGACTTGTCTGATGAGCAGCATGCGTGTGCGCGAGACGCACACATATTCCGCTCCGTCAGCCCTGCTGTCCTATGCAACGCTGTGTCTGGTCATCCTCTTCTGGTCCGGCAATTTTATCGTGGGCCGGGCCGTGAACGGAGTGATTCCCCCTTTTACGCTCGCACTGGTGCGATGGACCGGCGCCCTCCTGATCGCACTGCCATTCACCTGGCGGCATGTGCGCGCTGACCGGGCCGCCCTTGTCCGGCACTGGAAGCCGGTTCTGCTGCTCGGCCTGACCGGTGTCGCCGCGTTCAACGCTTTCGTTTATTCGGGCCTGCGCTTTACGACCGCAACCAACGGGCTTTTGCTTCAGGCGGCCATTCCCGCACTCGTATTGGTCTTCGGCGGTCTGATTTTCAGAGACCGCACATCGCTATTGCAGATCGCCGGCGTAACGCTATCCATGCTGGGCGTCGCGGTAATCGTGATGAGGGGCGATCTGTCGGCAATTGCCGCGCTGGAGTTCAATATCGGTGACTTCCTCGTACTCTGCGGCGTTGTCTGCTGGGCGCTATACACGTCGCTTCTGCGCCTGCGCCCGGATTGCCATCCCGCGAGCTTCCTCGTGGCGACCTTTGCGATCGGAGCAGCCGCAATGGCGCCCATGGCCGCGTTCGAAATGATCGATGCGCCAGGCATTCCCCTTCGGGGTGATGTTCTCGGAGCATTTATCTATGTCGCTCTGTTTCCGTCGCTGATCGCTTATGTGCTCTACAATGCAGCCGTGAAAAATCTCGGCGCGGCGCCCGCCGGACAGATGATCACGCTGATGCCGCTGTTCGGTGCTTTCCTCGCCGCGGCACTGCTTGGCGAACCGCTTCATTCCTTTCACATGGTTGGCATGGGTCTGATCCTCGGCGGAATTGCACTGGGCGCCATTGCGGTCCGGCGGCTTCTTCGAGAGGCTGGTCGCGGCGAAGCAGCTGCACGAACGACATCCGTAGCCAGAGACTGAACGTTTGCTGTTTCGGTCAAGGCGCTCGCCTCTCTAAGTTTGGCGGCTATCGTGTCCGGATCTTTCTTGAAGACTTGGGCAGATTGACTTGACGAAGTCCTGGGCAAGAGACGCTTCCGCTCAGCAGAAGCTGCTCTTGCTAAATTAAATCGGTATACTGATTTATTGCATATAAAGGGCGCGCTCGGTCGCCTGTTCAAGGGCTATCCGGCCTCCGGAGCGTCACAGCTGTGATGCACGAGATGCGGTACCGCTCATGTTGCTTTGTCATGCTGCTCAACCGACGCGATGGCCTTTTGCAAGTCTGTCCGGCCGGCGTAAAGGCGGTTCAGAGATCCGACACGCAAGCGCGTTTTTAACCGCGACGGCGGCCAGAGCATGTTCCTCATCCCGGTAGACGCGCTTGCCAATATGCTCGGCCAACGACAGGAATGCGCGGCAACGCTGCGCGCATACCTTCTGACCGAGCCTATGGACGCAAGAACCAGGGCGTCGCCTGAAACGCTTTTCCGTGCATTGCCGGAAATTGCCTGCTGTCCAACTAGGCGCGCATGCGCGCCGGGGCCATCCTTATGAAGTCTGCAACCAAACTTCAGGAGCGCACCATGACCGGCACACGCATTCTCATCGGGCAGATCCTCATCGTCTTCGCGCTGATTATCTGCGCGCTCTGGACCGCCACGCAATTGACCGCGGAGGAGTTGGGGTTTCAGGGGGCGCTCGGCGCGCCCTGGTTCGAATTTTCCGGCTATCCCGTGTACCGGCCATGGAGGCTCTTCCAATGGTGGTATGCGTACGAAGCCTATGCGCCCGAGACCTTCGCCAGAGGCGGATTGATTACCGTCAGCGGCGCCGGTCTTGGCGTTCTGGCCGCGATCATTGGCTCCGTGCTGCGCAGCCGGCACGAACGCAATGTCACCACCTATGGCTCCGCGCGGTGGGCGACGCGTTCCGACATGAAGCGCGGAGGGCTATTAGCCGAAAGCGGCGTATTCCTTGGTGCCTATGAAAATCGCTATTTGCGCCATGACGGGCCCGAACATGTGATGGCGTTTGCGCCGACGCGTTCTGGCAAAGGCGTCGGCCTGGTTATCCCGACGCTTCTTTCCTGGACCGGAAGCACCGTCGTCCATGACATCAAGGGGGAAAACTGGTCGCTGACCTCCGGCTGGCGCTCGACCTTCTCACGCTGCATCCGGTTTGATCCGACCGACCGGAAAAGCCCGCGCTACAATCCCCTCTCGGCGATCCGCCGCGGCGAACGGGAAGTGCGAGACGCCCAGAATATCGCTGACATTCTCGTCGATCCGGAAGGCTCGCTCGAACGGCGGAACCATTGGGAGAAGACTGGCCATTCGCTGCTTGTCGGCGTCATCCTTCATGTTCTCTACGCCGAAAGGGACAAGACGCTGGCAGGATGTGCGCGCCTGCTCTCCGATCCGGACCGGACCTTCGCCGCCACCCTGCGCGCCATGATGACGACGCCCCATCTCGGCGAGCGCGGGGTTCACCCGATTGTCGCCCAGGCCGCACGGGAACTGCTTAATAAATCCGAGAACGAACGCTCCGGCGTTCTCTCGACAGCGATGAGCTTTCTCTCGCTCTACCGCGATCCGGTCATCGCCGACGTCACAAGCAGCTCTGATTGGCGGATTGAGGACCTGACCGCTGCTGAGCGGCCGGTTTCGCTCTATCTTGTGGTCCCGCCCTCAGATATCTCGCGCACGAAGCCGCTAATGCGGCTGATGCTCAATCAGATCGGCCGCCGGCTCACGGAAGAATTGCCCGAACGGTCTCACCGGAAACTCCTTTTCATGTTGGATGAGTTCCCTGCGCTCGGCCGCCTCGATTTTTTCGAGAGTGCGCTCGCTTTCATGGCGGGCTATGGCATCCGTTCCTTCCTCATCGCCCAGTCGCTCAACCAGATCGAAAAGGCCTACGGGCCCAACAATTCGATTCTGGACAATTGTCATGTGCGGGTCGCCTTCGCCACCAATGACGAACGCACGGCGAAGCGTGTCTCCGACGCCATCGGTACGACCACAGAACTACGCGCGCAGAAAAACTATACCGGCCATCGGCTGGCGCCCTGGCTGTCGCACATGATGGTGTCACGCCAGGAAACCCAGCGCGCGTTGATTACGCCAGGTGAGGTGATGCAGCTCCCGGCCGATGAAGAGATCGTCCTCGTCTCCGGCACGCCGCCGGTTCGGGCGAAGAAGCTGCGCTATTACCGAGACCGGAACTTCACGAACCGGGTCCTACCCGAAGCGTCAATGCGATCGCAAGACGATGACAACGAGCCCACGGCCTGGTTCGGCGGCGTGGACCTGGACGATGAAGGCGGGAATGGCGGTCAGGGAGCGGTCGACCGCCCGGAACGCAAACTATCGCAGGAACCCGAACGTTCCCTCGAGAGGCCAAAGACGGCGCCAGAACGAGATCAGGAACCTGATATCGGCGACGACGATCCGGCCGAAGATGCCGGCGAGCGGCATCTCGACCTGATCCGGCGCGTCGCGGGGCTCGATCGTGACGATCCGGACCTGCTGCCGGATTTCTGAACTTAATGAGCCGGCCACGCCTCCATATCCGTTTGCCGACCAACCTCTATGCGCGCTTGTGCGAAGAAGCCGATCGACCCGGCGCATCCAAATCGCGGATTGTCGAAGACGCGCTGACGAGCTGGTTCGATCCCGCGGCTAAGGCGGCGACGGAAGATCGCTTGCTTGAACGTCTAGACGCTTTCGACCTTCGCCAATCCGCGATCGAACGCGATCTCGCCTTCACCTTTGAAATGCTCGCGCACTATGTCTTATACTGGCTGTCGCAAACCGAGCCGGTCGCAGACGGCCAACGCGACGCATCCCGTGCGCTGGGGAAACGGCGCTTCGATCGGTTTGTCCGCCAGGTTGCGGCCAAGGTCGCGACAGCGCCAGCCCGAGACTGACCGACATCAGCGGCCGCATATTTCCTGAACGAAATCCAGAAACGCCCTGACCTTCGCGGGCGGAAGATGCCGCGACGGATGGTAGGCGTAGAGCGGGTAAAGCTCATCCGACCAGTCTTCAAAAAGCGCGATCAGATCACCTGCCGCAAGCCACCGGTCGAGGCCGAGCGCAAGGCTCTGGAAGATCCCCTGTCCGGAGAGGCATGCTTCGATGGCGGTGGACGGGTCGTCCGTTGTGACCCTGCCTCGCACGTCCACATCGAATTCGTCGCCGCCGCGTCCAAATCCCCATGCGAACGGACGGCCTGTCTGCGGGTCGCGAAAGAGGATCGTCTCGTGCTCGACAAGTTCATGCGGTGTTGCGGGCCGGCCCCGGCGTTCAAGGTATGACGGCGCCGCACATGTCACGACGCGGGTTTCCAGTATCTTGCGGACTATGAGTGACGACCCGTGGGCGGGTCCAAAACGCACCGCAATATCGACACCCGTCATCATCTCTTCCCGGTGATTGGAAACGATGAGGTCAAGCGAGAGCTGGGGATGACGGCTCAGGAACGCCTGCACATTCGGCGCAAGCACCATTCGCGCGAACCACGGATCGACATTGACGCGGAGCTTGCCGCTCACGGTCGCCGCCGAACCGGCTGCTTCCCCCGCCGCATCTTCGATGCTGGCGAGCAACGGCATGACCTGCGAGTAGAACCGATCTCCCTCTTCGGTGAGCGTCGCCGTCCGGGAGGTTCGGTCAAAAAGCCGGACACCGATCCGCGTCTCCAGCCGGGCGACCGACCGGCTTACGCCTGACGCTGTCAGGCCCAGGGCTTCGCCGGCCCGCGCGAAATTACCCGCCTCGACCACAGCGGCCATCACGCCCACGCCATTCAGAATACGCGCATCGAAGCTCATGCCGACCTTATACTGTGACTTTTGCGCATAATAACTGTGATTTTTATGCGCTCAAATCATTCCTCCTTCGGGCGTATCTACGGCGTGCGGCAACGAAACCCCCGCCGCGCCAGACCGAAGGAGGTTCTCATGCAATCCATAGATCGCCGCTAGCCGGAGGGCGCCTGATCGACGCCGGCGCAGTCCTCAACCCCAGCCTTGCCCTCGCCCGGCCCGTCGCCCGAAACTTTGGCGTAATCGACCACGCTCTTGATCGGGCGGTGAAACGCGGCGCACCGTTGAGCACGGCATGGATGTCAGCCTCCTTTCCAACTGGCGGGGGCAGCGTCGGCTCCGCATTCCCGATCTCGACGGCGACACGCTCGTGCTGGCCACCGATCAGCCAACGCTATTCGCCGGCTCCCTGAAAACGGCGCGCATCACCTGGCGCCGCGCCACACCCAACATCTGATCCCACAAGAAACAGGAGATATTCTCATGTACGCAATCACAGGCATTACCGGCAAAGTCGGCGGCGCAATGGCGGAGGCGCTTCTCGATGCAGGCCTTCGCGTTCGCGCGATCCTGAGAGACCCCGCCAAGGCCGCAGAGTGGAAAGCCCGCGGCTGCGACATTGCCATCGCCGCGATGGAAGATGCCGATGCACTCGCCGCAGCGTTTTCGGGCGCGGAGGGCGTCTTCATTCTCCCTCCATCAGACTTCGATCCGGAACCCGGCTATCCGGCGGCCCGGCATGTTATCGCGGCCATTCGGCAGGCGCTCGACACGGCGCGGCCGGCGCGTGTCGTATGCCTGTCGACGATCGGCGCCGACGCAACCGAAGATAATCTGCTGAGTCAGCGGACGCTGATGGAGGAAGCGCTCGCGTCGCTCTCGACGCCCGTCACCTTCCTGCGGGCCGCCTGGTTTCTGGACAATGCTGAATGGGATGTCGCCTCCGCTCGGGACGAGGGCCTCATCCGCAGCTTTCTGACGCCGCTCGACAAAAAGCTCGCTATGGTCGCGTCACGCGATGTCGGCAGTACGGCGGCGGCGCTCATTCGCGAACGCTGGAAGGGCAATCGTGTGGTCCGGCTCGAAGGCCCGGCGCGTGTCTCGCCAAACGACCTTGCCGCCGCCTTTGCGAAGGCGCTCGGCCATTCTGTTTGCGCAATCGCTGTTCCGCATGAGCAATGGGAAGCTGAATTCCGGGCGCAGGGCATGCGCTACCCGGTCCCCCGAATCCGCATGCTCGACGGTTTCAATGAAGGCTGGATCGATTTTCCGGTAGCGGATCCGTCCGTTCTCAAAGGCCGGACCGATGCGGAACAGGTCATCGCGGCACTCGTGGCTTCGGATGCAGGATTTGAATCCAAGTCTTAGTCTCTTACGCACGCGTCGACGGCGACCCCCAAAAATTTAGCGCGCCGTCGCCAAAATGCATCCTCGCCGAGCGGGCATGACCGGAGGAAGCACGGCAAGACACAAAAATTCTGATCACGATAACGTGACGCCACAAGCCATGATCACATCCGCCCTGCGTCTTGGGCAGCGGCGCCTGCCGATACGATAGCTGGACATGCGTGACTGCCGGGTTGATCCGCATAAACGGCGCTCGGCGCACAATCCGCGTCCGCAGAATATCCTTTACGTACCGGCGATTGGAGGGACGCGCCCCTGCTCGGGCAAAGCGCTCCCGCGGCCCCGCGCCCGTCGACAGATCGGCCAATGCAGACCGGGGCAAAGTTGATGTTCAAGCGCGCGGGGAATCGATGAAGCCGTTGTATCTGCAGCAGCAATGAGCAATTTGCGTGCTTCAATTTAACAGTAATTTAAATCGCATTTTTTCTATTCGGCCGCGCTGACGGTTTTCGGCAGCACCCAGAATTATTCGGTGCATGATCCGGATCAACCCGGAGAACGCCACGGTAAGTCAAACCATCGTTCGCACAGCCGGGCGAAGAAAATTAAAGCGGAATAGCGCGCATGTTCGGGGACTATATGAACATGACGAAGCCGGATACCGCCGCCATGCGAGGCGGCCATCCCGCCAGTAATCTGGCGCGATCGTCATTTGTGAACATCGACAAGGCGGCGTCTCAGGCATCCTCAAATGAGGGGTGCGCCTTTTCTCATCTTCGATATTCGATTGCGCGGACGCAACCGCTGACGCGAACCGAAATGCGATTCAGAACTGTCCCAATTGCAAGAAAAGCCAAGGCCGGTTCCCGGCCCTGACGCATCCTTCCATCCTTCCTTCCCACGATAGTACACCGATCTCCCATGCCCAAAGCTTCCGACACTTCTGCCGTCCGCCCGTCTCAAAATCTGACTTCCAAATTGCTCCGGGGCGCTTCCCTGACCGCACTCGCCTTGCTGGTCATCCCTGCCGCGGCTCAGGCCGAAGAGCGATATTGGGACGCCAATGGCTCCAATGTCGGGGCCGGCGGCGACGGCGCCTGGAATACCGGCAGCCTGTTCTGGAGCGAATCCAGCAACGACGTGCTCGGACCTTACTGGACGTGGAACAATTCGGCGCTTGACGATGCGATCTTCCAGGGAACAGCCGGCACGGTCACGCTGGCGTCCCCGATTACCGTCCATAATCTGACCTTCAATGTGAACGGCTACACTCTCACGGGCGACACGCTCACCCTGGCGGGCGCGACCCCGACGATCACTGTCGCCGGAACCTCAACAATCGAATCGATCCTCGCGGGGACTTCCGGCCTCGCCAAATCCGGGACGGGCACAATTTTCCTGACCGGCGACAACACGTTTAGCGGCGGAATCACGCTGAACGCGGGCTGGCTGCGCGTTGATGACGACGCTGGTCTCGGAGCGCTGAGCAATATCATCGACGTGACAGGCAATGCGGGACTGCGCATTGATTCAGGCGATTCCTCGAACCGGACCGTCGATATCGCAAACGGCGCAACCTTGTCGCTCGCCGGCGTGGGCGCCGGCTCGGCGCTCTTCACCGGCGGCGGCGGCCTCAATGTGGCGAGCGGCGTGCGCCTCACCAATGACGCCAACACTTACACCGGATCGACGCGGCTCAGCGGGGTCAGCCAGGGCTCCGGCGCGGTCTATTTCTCGTCCGTCCGCAATCTTGGCGAAGCCAGTTCGCTCGGCGCGCCCACAACGGTCGAAGACGGCACGATCATCTTCTCCGGCGGCACTCAGTACACCGACCGAATCATCTATACCGGCGACGGCGACACATCGAACCGCAACTGGGAGTTCTCCGGCAATACGCAACGGCGTTTCCTGAATCAGGGAACCGGAATGCTTCAGCTGACAGGCGACATCGCCACCTCGCAAAGCACAAGTTTTGAGGCGGTGTCCTCGGGATTTGAGCTTCTTGGCGTGATCAGCGGGAATGTGCCGAGTGTCTCTTTCAACGCCAGCGGCGGCGATATCATTCTTGGCGGCGCCAATACCTATTCCGGCACGACCGCGATCGCCGGAGGCGTCGTCAGTGCGAACGTACTCGCTGACACGGGACTTTCAAGTTCGCTCGGAACAGGTCCCCTGATCGTGCTCAATAATCTGGGCGTGCTGCGTTATACGGGGACCGGCGACAGCAGCGACCGCAGCTGGTCGAGCGATGGCGACACCGCCCTTCTCAATGACGGCTCCGGCGGCTTGACCCTGAGCGGGGATCTGGAGTTCCTGGCGACGGGTCCCGCAGACGATCTCACATTCGGCGGCTCCTTTGCCGGGACGAATACCTTCTCGGGCATCATATCCGGCGATGGCGATCTCAGCAGCAGCGGGTCAAGCATCTGGGAATTGACCGGCGCGAACACTCGCACCGGCGAAATCACCATCGATGGCGGGACACTGCGTGCAGGCAATGCCTCTGCATTTGGCACAGTCACCGGTGTAACCGTGAATGCCGGCGTGCTCGATCTGAACGGGTTCGACCTCGATGCGCCGTCACTGAACGGCTCGGGCGGCGCTGTCGCGCTTGGTTCCGGCACGCTCACTGTCAGCAATGCCAATGCAAACAGCTTTGCGGGCGTGATTACGGGGACCGGAGGGCTCGTAAAATCGGGGGCCGGAGCGTTGACGCTTTCGGGCGCAAACACCTACTCCGGCGACACGACGATTGGCGGCGGATCGCTCAATCTCGATTTTTCCGCAGTGGGCGCCCCCGGCAGCGATATCATTTCCTCGGCGTCCACGCTCAACATGGTGGGCGGCGCGCTCAATCTTATCGGCGCCGATGGCGAAGCCAATACCCAGACCTTCAACGGCCTGGATATCAGCGCCGGCAATAACCGGATCAATGCGGCGTCAGGCGCCGGCGGCAGCGTCAGCGTCGATTTCGGCGCGATCACGCGCACCGGCGGATTGATCGACTTCGGTCTGCCCGACAATGGCGCCTTCGCCACCACGAACGCCGATGGCGCGTTAGGCGGCTGGGCGACGGTCAACGGCTCAGACTACGCGAAAGTGGTCAGCGGCGGCATCATCGCCTTTGACGACACCGACTATGCCGACAAGGATGAAGCCGCGACCTGGGCGAACGGCGAATTCATCTCCGACGACGATGGCGATACCGACGGCTTCTCGGGAACGGTGACCGGCAGCGTGCAACTTGCGGGCCTGCGCTATGCGGAAGCTACCGCCACCACCGTCAGCATTGGCGCCGGCGAAACCTTGGGTGTCGACGGCGCAATCATCGTCGCCCCGTCTGTCGGCGCTAACAATCAGCTCATCACAGGCGGCTCACTGACCGGCAGCGCTGGCGGCGGCACGCTGGGCGTGCTTCAGAACAGCGACGGCAACTTCACTGTCGCTTCCAATATCGTCGACAATGGCGGGGCCACGGGGTTCACCAAAGGCGGCGCCGGTCAGGTCACGCTTTCAGGCGCGAATACCTATACGGGCGTCACGACGCTCAGCGGCGGAACCCTGACGGTCACCGATATCGGGAACGGCGGGGTCGCCAGCAATATAGGCGCCTCCTCGGCGGCTTCTTCCAATCTCGTGCTGGAAAGCGGAACGCTGCAATATAATGGCGCGACCGCCACATCCGACCGCGGCTTTACCCTCGTCAATGGCGGCGCCGCTGCGCCAACCATTCATGTGACTGGCCCGTCGAATCTTACCTTCACCGGTCTTGTGACAAGCCCGGACGATGCAGGCCTCACGAAAGCCGGCGCCGGGACCTTGACCCTCGCCAATGGCGGCAATGACTATGTCGGCGCAACCACCATCACTAACGGCCTGCTTTCAATCGATACCATCGCCGATGGCGGCGTCGCGAGCGGCATCGGCGCGTCCAGCAACGACGCGGCCAATCTTGTAATGTCCGGCGGCGGCATGCTGCAATATACCGGCGCCACCGCCTCAAGCGACCGCAATTTCACCGTCGAATCCGGCGGCGGCGGCTTCGATGTAACCGACGCCGGGACCGTTCTCACCATGAGCGGCGTCGCCGAAGGCGTCGGAAGCATCACGAAGGACGGCGACGGCACGCTCGTGCTCTCAGGCATCAATACCTATACGGGCGCAACCTTCGTCAATGGCGGCATATTGCGGGCGGGATCGACCCAGGCGTTTGGCCCCGTTATCGGATCCGGCGCCGTTCCGATGACGGTCAATGCCGGCGGAGAACTGGATTTGGACGGGTTCGACAACACGATCGGTCCGCTGAATGGCGATGGCCTGATCACATTGGGTGACGGCGTCCTGAACATTCGCGGCGCGACAGGCTCCTTCTCCGGAACCATAAGCGGCGATGGCGGTCTCCTGCGGAATGGACTCGGCATACAAACCATTCTGGGCTGCAATAATGACTATACCGGCGCGACAACCATCAATGCCAGCACGCTCAGCGTCGACTGCCTCGCCGACGGCGGCGTTGCGAGCGCCATTGGCGCCTCTACCAGCGACGCCGCCAATCTGACGCTTGTCGGAGGACGGCTGACCTACACCGGCGCAAGCGTGTCGACCGACCGAAGCCTGACGGTGCAAAGCGGAAACAACTATATTGACGTCAGCAATGGCGCGACGACTCTCGAGATCAGCGGCGATATTGTCGGCGGCGGGAATCTGCGCAAGGAAGGCAGCGGCGAGCTGCTGCTTGCCGGCGCCAATACATTCAGCGGACACACTTTTGTTCAGGCGGGCACGCTGCGCGCCGGGTCGAGCAACGCCTTCGGCCAGGCATCCCTGCAGATGTACAACGTGGCGGGCGCCACGCTGGATCTCGATGGTTTTGACAACGTCTTCAGTTACATCAGTGGCGGCGGCGCCCTGGGCGGCGATATCGTCCTCAACGGCGCCACACTGACAATATCGGCCGGAAATAACAGCGCGAACTATGCCGGCGCGATCAGCGGCGCCGGTGGCCTGATCAAGAACGGCGCCGCAAGCCATCTGCAGACCCTGACAGGATGCGATAGCAGTTACAGCGGAAGCACGGTCATCAATGGCGGCGTCCTTGCCGTGAGCTGCATTGAGGACGGCGGCGTCAACAGTGCGATTGGCGCATCGACCGGCGATGCAGCCAATCTGGTGCTCGATGGCGGAACGCTGCGCTATATCGGCGCTGGCAGCCTTACGGACCGGCAATTCACGCTTGGGGCGTCGAATACAAGCGCGCTCGAAGCATCAGGCACAGGGACGATCGAGTTCACAAACGCCGCCGCGATTTCCTTCTCAAGCCCGGATACCAACCAGCGCCTGACGCTCGGCGGAACCAATACAGGCGACAACAGACTGGCGGCGCTGGTTGCAAATAACGGTGTCGGCGAAACCTCGCTCAGCAAGACGGGCACGGGGACATGGATCCTGACCAATCCGGACAGCACCTATACCGGCGTCACCACCATCACGGGCGGCGTGCTTGGCGTCGACAAGCTCGCAGATGGCGGGCTGGCCAGCAGCATCGGCATGTCATCGGGCGCATCCGCCAACCTGGTCATCGGCAATGGCGGAACGCTCCGCTATACGGGAACCGGCGATACGACCAATCGCGGGTTTACGCTCGCCGCGGGCACGACGGCCATCCAGTCTTCCGGGACGGGTGCGGTCGAATTCAACAATGCCAATGCAATTGCCTATTCCGGTAACGGATTGCGCGTCATCTCCCTTGGCGGCGTCAACGCCGACGACAACATTATGGGCGCCAGCATTGGCGACCAGAACGCGTCCAACATCACGGCTCTGGCGAAGAACGACGCGGGCAAATGGATCCTCACCGGCGACAACGCCTATACCGGCTCCACCAATATCAACGGCGGCACGCTGGTGCTCGGCAATGGCGGAACCACCGGATCGATCGCAAGCGGGACAGTCAACAATTTCGGCCTTCTCGGCTTTAACCGCTCCGACACGCTCACCTATGGCGGACTGATTCAAGGGTCGGGCGACCTGCAGCAAGCCGGCGCCGGCGTAACGGTTCTGACAGGAGACAATACCTATTCAGGATCGACAGATGTCCTCGCCGGAACGCTGCGGATCAACGGCGATCAATCGTCGGCGACCGGCCTGACCAGCGTTGCGGCCGGCGCGACGCTCGGCGGTTCGGGGGTGGTCGGCGGCGATGTCACGGTGGCGAATGGCGGCGTTCTGGCGCCCGGCAACAGCCCCGGTGTCCTGACCATCAATGGCAATCTCCTCCTCGACAGTGCTTCCATTCTCGATTTCGAGTTCGGTGAGGCCAATACGGTTGGCGGTCCGCTGAACGACCTGATTGAAGTGGGCGGCGACCTGACGCTTGACGGCGTCATCGACGTCACCGTCACTGCAGGCGGAAGTTTCGACGCCGGACTCTATCGCATCATCAACTACGCCGGGACGCTGACCGACAATACGCTCGATATCGGAACCATGCCGCCGGGCAGCGATGTCTTCGTGCAGACTTCGATCGCCAACCAGGTGAACCTCGTCAACACGGCCGGCCTCGACGTCAATGTATGGGACGGCGGCGCGGGGCCCAAATTCGACGGAACGGTGAATGGCGGCGACGGCCTCTGGCAAAACGGCGCCGGGAACGACAACTGGGCCGACGTCGACGGCTTTGTGAACCTGCCCTGGATTGACGACGCCTTCGCAATCTTCACAGCGACCGCCGGAACCGTCACTGTCGACGAAAGCCTGGGCGCCGTGACCGCTTCGGGCATGCAGTTCGCAAGCGATGGATATCTCGTCACCGGCGACCCGGTCGGACTCGCCGGCCCGCAATCCATTCTGCGAGTGGGCGACGGCACGGCGGCCGGTCTCGGCATGACCGCCACCATCGCGTCTCAGCTTACCGGCGCGACGGAAGTCGTGAAGACCGATCTCGGGACCCTGGTGCTCGGCGGCGCCAACACCTATACGGGCGGGACGCGGATCGAAGCGGGCGTGCTGTCAGTGTCCGGCGACGCCAATCTCGGCGACGCTGCGGGCGGCATCGCCTTCGACGGCGGCGCGCTGCAGACGACGGCGACCTTCGCAAGCGGTCGCGCCGTGGCGCTGGACGGCGACGGCGCCATCATTGCCGATGCGGGAACGACGCTGACCCTCAATGGCCTGGTCTCCGGCGCCGGAGCACTCGAGAAAGAGGGCGCGGGCTCGCTCGTACTCGCCACGGACAATACCTTTGCCGGCGGCGCGACGATCTCGGCGGGCGCGTTGCAACTGGGCGATGGCGGGACGAGCGGATCGATCCTCGGCGACGTGGTCAATGACGGCCTCATCGCCTTCAACCGCTCCGATCTTTCAACCTTCGACGGTCTCATTTCAGGAGTGGGAGCGCTGAACCAGATCGGCGCAGGAACCACCATTCTGACCGCTGACAACAGCTATTCAGGCGTAACGGATGTCGACGCCGGCGCGCTCATCGTCGATGGCGATCAGTCGGCGGCGACGGGCCTGACCAGCGTCGCATCCGGCGCGGCGCTTGGCGGCGCCGGCGTCATCGGCGGCGATGCGACCATCGCCGACAACGGCGTGCTGACGCCGGGCAGTAATGGCGTGGGTACGCTGACCATCAATGGCGCGGTGTCGCTGAACAACGCGTCACTGCTCGATTATGAATTCGGTCAGTCCGATGTGGTCGGCGGTCCGCTCAACGACCTGGTCGAAGTCGGCGGCGATCTGACGCTCGACGGCGTCATTGACGTCACGGTCTCGCCGGGCGGCAGTTTCGATGTCGGCCTCTATCGCGTCATCAGCTATGGCGGCGCGCTGACTGACAACACGCTCGACCTCGGCGCGATGCCGCCGGGAAGCGACGTCTTCGTCCAGACGGCCGTGGCGAACCAGGTCAATCTTGTCAACACGGCCGGCCTCGACCTCAATTTCTGGGACGGCGCCGTCGGTCCGAAGCTCGACAACGCCGTCAATGGCGGCGACGGCGTCTGGCAGGCGAGCGGCGACGACAACTGGGCCGACCTCACCGGCGCGCTCAATGCTGCGTACCAGGACGGCGCGTTCGCAATATTCTCCGCCGCAGCCGGCACGGTGACGGTCGATGACGCTCTCGGCGCCGTCAACGCATCGGGCATGCAGTTCGCCAGCGACGGCTATCTCATCACCGGTGATGCGGTAACGCTGACCGGACCGCAGGCGATCTTCCGCGTTGGCGACGGCACAGCCGCCGGCCAGGATATGACGGCGACTGTCGCTTCTTCACTTGTCGGCGACAGCGATCTGATCAAGTCCGATCTCGGAACCCTGATCCTCGAAGGCGCCAACGCCTACACGGGCGAGACAATCGTCGATGTCGGGACGCTGCTGGTCAATGGCGACAATTCCGGCGCAACGGGGCTGACCACGGTGAACGCCGCAACCCTGGGGGGCGTCGGAATCATCGGCGGTGATGTCGTCGTCGCCGGAGGCGCGATCGCGCCCGGATCCAACGGCGCCGGCACGCTGACGATCAATGGCGGCCTGACGCTCGATTCCGCCTCGTCGCTGAATATGGAGTTCGGCGAAGCCGGCGTCGTCGGCGGCGCGCTCAACGATCTTATCGAGGTCGGCGGCGATCTCACGCTCGATGGGACGATCAACGTATCCGAATCCGCGGGCGGCGCCTTCGATGTAGGCGTCTACCGGGTCTTCAATTATGCAGGCGCGCTCACCGACAATGGGCTTGAGATCGGCTCCATGCCGGCGGGCAGCTCCGTCTTCATACAGACCGCAGTCGCCAACCAGGTCAATCTCATCAATGCGGGCGGACTCACGCTCAGCTTCTGGGACGGCGACGCCGGTCCGAAATTCAACGGCGTCGTCGATGGCGGGGACGGGATCTGGCAGAGCGCATCCGGCAACGACAACTGGACCGGCGAGGATGGGGTGTTCAACGCGCCCTATGCCGACGGCACTTTCGCCATCTTCTCGGGCGCGTCCGGGACCGTTGCTGTCGACGCCAGTCTCGGCGACGTGGTCGCCTCGGGCATGCAGTTCGCAACGGACGGCTACCGCATTGAAGGCGATCCCATTCTTCTGACCGGTCCTCAGTCGACCTTGCGGGTCGGCGACGGAACGTCAGCCGGCGAGAGCATGACGGCGACCATCGCCGCCGAGCTCACCGGCTCGACGCAACTGGTCAAAACCGACCTGGGCACGCTCGTCCTCGCCGGCGCCAATGCCTATACGGGCGGGACGGCGATCAATGCCGGTTTCTTGCAGATTTCGGATGACGGCAATCTCGGCGCAGCAAGCGGCGCGTTGACCTTCGCAGGCGGCGCCTTGCGCACGACCGCCGATGTCACGAGCGATCGCAACGCCATATTTGCCGACGACGGTGCGGTGATCGTCGAAGGCGGGACGACCTTCACCCTGAACGGCGCGCTTTCCGGCGCCGGCGCTCTCACGAAGGCGGGCGACGGCGCGCTGGTTCTCACCGGAAATAATTCAGCCTATGACGGCGGCGCCAGCGTTGCGGCGGGTCTTCTCGCAATCAACAGCGCGTTTGGAGGGGCTGTCGAAATTCTGGACGGAGGCCGTCTCGAGGGGATTGGTTCCGCTGGCGATGTCGTCAACCGCGCCGGCGCAACCTTCGCGCCGGGATTCGGGGGCGTCGGCCAGTTCTCCGTCGCCAGCTATGCCGGCGATGGCGGCGTGCTCGAAATTGAAGCCGAGCTGGGGGGTGACGCCTCGCCGGCGGACCGACTCAACGTCACCGGCGATACGTCCGGTTCAACGCTTATTTCCGTGGTCAACCTGGGTGGTTCAGGCGCCCAGACGAATGACGGGATCAAGATTATCGACGTAGGCGGCGCGTCGAATGGAGCGTTCACCCTCAACGGCGATTATGTCTTCGAAGGCGATCAGGCCGTGGTCGCCGGCGCCTACGCTTACCGTCTCTATAAAAACGGCATCGCCGATCCGAATGACGGCGACTGGTATTTGCGTTCCGCCTATCTGCTTGAGGATCAACCGGACGCTCCGGCGGCGCCGCTCTATCAACCCGGCGTCCCGCTGTACGAGGCCTACCCTCAGACGCTCGCCGCGCTGAACGAGGTTCCAACCCTGCGCGAACGGGTCGGCGGCCGGGCCTGGCGCAACGGCGTCTGGGGCCGCGTTGAAGGCGCGCTGCACCGCGCACGTCCGGATGGAAGCGTCACGCGCACAAAGTACGATTCGGATATCTGGCGCCTCGAAGCCGGCATCGACGCTTCCCTGCTCGACAGTCGCGACGAGTCGGTCATTGGCGGGATCGTCGCCAACTACGCACAATCTCATTCCGACGTCTCCTCCGTCTACGGCGCTGGGGATGTCGAAACGCGCGCTTACGGTCTTGGCGCAACCCTCACCTGGCGCCGCCAGAACGGCGTTTATGTGGACCTCCAGGGACGGGCCAACTGGTATGACACCGATCTGCAATCTCACACAGCGGGCTGGACGCTCGACAATGACGCGTTCGGATGGGCGACCAGCGTCGAATTCGGGCGCAGCGCCGATATCGGCCGCGGTTTCTCGATCACGCCGCAGATGCAGTACGCCTATTCGAATGTCGGATTCGACTCCTTCGATGATCCGTTCAGTGCAAGGGTGCGCCGCGATCAGGGTGAAAGCTTCCGCGGCCGGTTCGGCGTCGAACTCGATCACCGGAGCGCCTGGACCGGCAGCCAAGGGCGCGAAAACGAGATTCGCGGCTACGCCATCGCCAATCTCCATTATGAATTCCTGGACGAACTGAGCGTCAGCGTGAGCGGGGCGCAGTTCGAATCCGGCGAAGACCGCCTCTGGGGCAGCGTCGGGCTCGGCGGAGACTATAGCTGGAACAACCGCGTTTCCTTCTACGGCGAAACCGTCGCGGAAACGTCGCTTAACGAATTCGGAGACAGCCGCCGGGTGACCGCCAGAATCGGAGTCCGGGCCGCCTTCTGAACGCCCACGTTCACTTGGCTCGGAATCCCTGCATGATGAAAGGCGAAGATTGGCGGACTGACGCGTGGACACACCGGATCGAAGGATGGCGCCTCCAGGGCGGGACGTTTTAGCCGAAGCGCGCAAGCTTCTGGGAAGCGATCCAGATGCAGCGGCGCGGCTCACCGCCAGCCTTGTCGCTACGGACCCGGCAGAGGCGCGCGCCCATCGCCTCCTGGCGCAAGCACTGAGGCGCCTCGACCGGCCCGAAGAGGCAAGCACCGCCGAGACAGATGCTATCCAGGCCGCCGCCGGCTCTCCCCAATTGCGGAAGGCCGCCCAGGCCATGCGTGAAGCACGGATCGAACACGCCGAGCAGCTGATCAGGGACTACCTCGACAGGGATCCGGACGATCCGCAGGCCCTTCGTATGCTCGCCGAAATTGCCGCGGTCTGCGGCCACGGCGAGGACGCCGAACGACTCTTGCGCAAAGCGCTTGAGGAAGCGCCGGGCTTCGTTCCGCTATTTCTGAACCTCGCTGCACTCCTTCAGGATCTGGACAGGCCAGCTGAGGCTCTGGCGGTTCTTGATGAGGCGCTGACCAGATCGCCTGATAACAGGTTGGCTCGTTCCTTCAAGGCGGAACTTCTGACCCAGGCCGGCGACATGAATGACGCGCTGCAGGCGCATGAGGACCTGTTGCGACTGGCGCCCCGCACCGCCAATTTCGTCCTGAACTACGGCCACGCTCTAAAGGCCGCTGGACGGGGTGCGGAAGCTGTCACGGCCTATCGCAAGGCGTTGCAACTCGACCCCAAAAGCGGCCTTGCCTGGTGGGCGCTCGCCAATCATCGGGGCGTGCCGCTGGAGGCGAACGATGTAAAGGCGATCGAGCAGGCATTAATGCATCGCGCAGACGATCTCAATCGTGCACACCTTCACTATGCCCTCGGCAAGGCTCTGGGCGACCAGGAGCAATTTGAGGATTCGTTCAAGCATTATCGGTACGCGAACGAAATACGCGGAAGTATCAGCCCCTTTGATTCTGCCCAGGCTGAAAAATCGACACGCGAGATCAGGTCCTCATTTACGCGGGAGTTCCTGAACGACAAAGCAGGTGGAGGCCACTCGGATTGCAGTCCGATCTTCATCGTCGGCCTGCCGCGTTCGGGGTCGACGCTCATCGAGCAGATTCTGGCGAGCCACCCCGCCATTGAGGGGGCGGGCGAATTGTTCGCATTGGAGCGAACGATCGACAAAATCATCCCGCAGTCCCGCGAAAGCTGGCCGACGGCCTTTGGCGCGTTAAGCGGCGACGCCCATCGACAAATGGGCGCGGCCTATCTGTCATCCGTTCGCGCGCGACGTAAAGCATCGCGCTCCTGCTTCACCGACAAGACGCCCTCGAACTGGCGATTCGCCGGTCTGATCCACTGTATACTTCCAAACGCCAGGATCATTGACGTGCGCCGCCACCCGATGGCTTGCTGCTTTTCGAATTTCGCAATGTACTTCAACCGGAATACGAGCTTCCCGTCCGGTCTCGATAGTATCGGAGCCTACTACCGCGATTACGCACGAACCATGAGCCACTTTGACCGGCTGATGCCCGGTCGCATTCATCACATTCAATACGAGGATGTTGTGGAAAATCCAAAAGCAGAAATCGAGAAGCTGCTTCACTATCTCGGCTTGCCCTTTGATGAACAATGCTTGCAGTTTCATGAGAGTCGGCGAGCGGTTCACACGCCGAGCGCCGAACAGGTGAGGCGGCCGCTTTACAGAGACGGGCTCGATCGCTGGCGCGCCTACGAGCGCTGGCTAGATCCGCTCAAGGATGCCCTGGGGCCTGAACTTGTGAGCGGGGTAATATCCTGATCATGGTGTGAACACCCATCTATGGGCCGTACCGCTGGACCTGCGGGCAATACAATTTCGGCCGCCGCTTCCGAACCGGCATCTCCTGCCGCCTATTGGTCATTGATCAGTGAACGTCGCCTCGAGCATAGTCCCACAGATGCAGGGATCAATATTCAAAAAAAGATTCGCCTCGTGCCTGAACGACACGTAATCCTGCAAGTGCATCATCACGGGCCACTTGCGATTCTCGCTGATCGCATGAGGCTTGTACAGCTGGTCCATATGCTCCATCAACTCGTGTGATATCTCGCAGCGGAAATATGGCGCGGACCGGACCCGGATCCGATCAACCAGAGTCTCCAGAAAGCGGACCAGGTATTCATCTCCCCCTGCAAGATTGCCGATGGCATGGCACATGACAGATCGCCACTTTGGCAACTCGGCACAAACAAGTTCATGAAGGCTCAAATATGCGCAAAGTCTCACAGCGCGTGGTCCTAAACTTCCCGTCCAGATTGGATTGACTGCTCGCCACGCGTGACAAGCGTAGTTTCGTGGGGTCACAGAGCCAGTGGAGCCGTATTGGCGTCCATTCCGCCACGTCTAAGCTCTCAACTTCATCGTAAAATATTCATTTGTACACTAATATACTCTGTCTTTTGCTCGCGTTCGATTGTGATGTCCGAAGACTGCAAACATCCGCGACTGGACGCAACTTACTGCTCCCTTCTCTGCTCCGCCATTTGGGGAGCCGCCCTGGGTCTAGCGACACATGTATCGACTGACTATTTTCACCGACTAGAATGCGGGCGAAATTGCCAACATTGGGTTTCGGCGATCGCCGATTCGGCCGCTAATTGGTAAGATTCGAGTAACTGCCTGCGGATTATAGTTGCGTCTGGGAGGGACCAACTTTCTGCGAGGCACACCGCCTCAGATCGGGCGCTCCATGAAATTTCCCGGCTCCATTCCCAGCATTTCCGATCTTCAGGCGATCATCAATGTCATGCCGCTTCCGGTCTTCGTGAAAAACCGGGCGCACCGGATCGTTCTGCTCAATGATGCAGCGTGTGAATTCTTCGGACACTCCCGGGAGGTGATGCTCCGTTTCTCCGACTACGATCTGTTTCCGACCGAAGAAGTCGAAGTCTTTCATGCCGCTGACGACAAGGTCTTTGAGTCCGGCGCAATCTCGGAGAACGAAGAACAGGTGACCGACGCGGCCGGGCGCTCACGTACGGTGATAACGCGCAAGCGAAGGGTTCGACTCAACACGCATGATTTTCTTGTGGCCATCATCTCTGATGTAACGGCCTACCGGGAGGCGGAAGCCCACAATTATCATCTTGCCTTCCATGACCCGCTGACCGACTTGCCGAACCGCGCCCTCCTGAGCGAGCGCATCGATCACGCATTGCTGCGCAGAAGCCGGACAGGCGAACGCTGCACCTTGCTCTATGTCGATCTCGATCGGTTCAAGGAAGTGAACGACACTCATGGGCATCAGTCCGGCGATTTGCTGATTCAGTCCTTCGCGTCGCGGATTGCCTCAATTGTCCGGGCGACGGACACCGTATCGCGCCTCGGTGGCGACGAGTTCGCCGTTCTCCTCATCGACAGGGGCGATCCGTCGGACGTCGATGCCGTCTGCCAACGCATTCTCGAGGCTGCATCCAAGCCGTTCGAAGTCGATGGCGCCCGCGTATACATTGGCGCCTCCATCGGTATTGCAGAGACGGTCGACGAGGTCACAAATGTGTCCGTCGTCAAAAATCTTGGAACAGTTGAGCGGTTTTCCTAACGGAGAGTCTGGCCCATCGTGTGGATTGATTTAAGCAGCAGCTTTGGCGTGCTGCAAGCGCCGTTTTTCGAATGTCCTCCTTTTTATTTTCTCCCGTTCCAACAATATTGTCTGCCCACGCCCGGAATAGACATCGGCGGGCGTGAGGTTTTTCAGGCTCTCATGATAACGCCGGTGATTGTAATGACCGACAAACTCATCAATAGCGGCTTCAAGATCGCCTTGAAGGAAGTAATTCTCGAGCAAGATGCGGTTTTTTAGCGTCTGATGCCAGCGCTCGATCTTGCCTTGCGTTTGCGGATGGTTTGGCGCGCCGCGCACATGTCCCATCTTCTTGTCTTCGAGCCATTCGGCGAGGTCGCTGGCGATGTAGGACGAGCCATTGTCCGAGAGCAGACGCGGCCGATGCGCGACCGTCGCCTCCTCGATCCCCGACGCATCAAGCGCCAGCTGCAGCGTGTCGGTTACATCGCTCGCTTTCATCGTGGTGCAGAGCTTCCAGGCGATGATATAGCGCGAGTAATCGTCAAGGATCGTCGACAAATAGAACCAGCCCCAGCCGATCACCTTTAGATAGGTGAAGTCGGTCTGCCATAGCTGGTTCGGCGCAGTGGTCTTGTCCTCGAACTCATCCGCCGCTTTTATCACCGCAAAGGCGGGGCTGGTGATCAAATCATGCGCCTTCAAAAGCCTGTAAACACTGGCCTCCGAGACAAAGTAGGCTCGCTCATCCGTGAACGTTACAGCGATCTCGCGGGGACTGAGTTCCGGCCGCTCCAGCGCCATCTCGATGAGATCACGGCGAACGTCATCCGGGATGCGGTTCCACACGCGCCCCGGTCCCGAACGCCGGTCATCAAGGCCGGTTTCGCCAAAGCGCGCATAAAGGTCGCACCAGCGATAGAATGTCGTGCGCGATACGCCGATCTTTTCTAACGTTTTGTTCACGGGAAGATGCGATGCTTCAACCAGGCGAATAATTTCCAGTTTTTCCGATGCAGGATATTTCATTCGTGGCCGTCCCCATCCCCGATCATGCTTTTTTTAAGCAGGCGGTTTTCAAGGGAGAGATCGGCGACAAGCTCTTTCAAATCGCTCGCCTCACGCCGCAGCCCTTTGACTTCCCCGGTGGAAGCCTGGCGTTCCGTGTCGCCGGCCAGCTGCCGTTTGCCGGCCTCCAGGAACTCTTTCGACCAGGAATAATACAAGCTCTGCGCTACGCCTTCTCGCCGGCATAGCTCCGCAATCGAAAACTCGCCGCGCAGACCCGAAAGCACGATCCTGATCTTCTCCTCGGTTGAATATTTCTTCCGGGTCGCTCGGCGGATATTTTTTACATGTTGTTCAGCCGTCTCACGGCCGTCGGTTTTCTGTCTCATCTTCGCTCCTTTAATGGGCTACGATGAGCCAGAAACCCTCCTATCAAGTGAAGGCGCCAAATGTCCCATGGTTGCTGACGTCAGACACTGCTGACCCGTTACCTTTCACCGGTGACGTTGCGAGTCGTGGCCGACTATACCGAGAGCGAAGGCGATTGCTGCTATGCTACGGGTCTCCTCGTCGCCGGTCCCCTACAGCCGGCTATCGAAGCGCTGACTCTTCAAGGTACCGGAGCAATCCCGTCAAGTAACCCCGCGAGGCGCGAGCAAAGCCTTAATGGGAATGGCCAGCAATCGATCCGCGACTACGGCATTGCCATGAACATTAAGATGCGGATGGGTGGAGGCGACCTCACGTCAATTACCGGCTACAGGCATTTCGATGTCGCCCAGACCGACATGGACCCCGACTTCTCGGGAGCCGACATATTCCGGTACAATGAGACCTTCCGGAGCCGTTTTGTCTCACAGGAGCTCAGCTATGCGGCGGATGTGCCCGGAACATCGGCCAACATACTTGCTGGCGCCTATTGGTCCAACGAGAAACTCGATATGACCAGGCAGCTCCCTTGGGCCGGTCAGGCCCAGGCGTTCTGGGATGTCCTGCTCGGCGGACTCGGATTACCCTCGGGCAGCGTCGATGCATCTCCCGGCCTCATCTCTGACGAGGACATGGGTGGTGCGGCGCGTTCTTTCGCACTGTTCGGCCATGGGAACATCTCATTGACAGACAAATGGTCGGTGTCCACCGGATTGAGGTATTCCGTCGACGAACGGAGCGGACGCTTTGCCTATCGGTACTTCAGGCCAGACGCGACGGAACCATTCCGCTTTCTTGGCGTTCAGCCGGGCCCCCACTACGACGAGGACACCAGGGACCGTGCTATGACTGGCACGCTCAGTCTCCAATACCAACCCTCGGCGTCGACTATGCTCTATTTTTCGTATAATCGTGGATACAAGGCCGGCGGCGTGAACATCGATGCAAACGGCGCGGGCGCGGTGTCCGACAATCCTGACGAGACGCCCGGCGCTCTTCCATTGAGCCCGCTTTATCAGCCCGAGACGGTGGACGCCTTCGAATGGGGTGTGAAGGCCACATATCTGGGCGGTCGATTATCGACAAGCGCCGCCATCTTCTATAACGACATATCAGGATTGCAGATAGCGCAATTTGTTGGCGTACGCACGACCATCATAAATGCCAGTGGTGCGCACAGCCTTGGCGTTGAAACTCAGAACCGACTGCAGCTCAACGACTGGCTTTCCCTCACTGCTGATGTGACGTGGCTACCTCAAGCCAAATATACCGATGATGGCCAAATCGATCCGGTTCTCGCCGGCGCCAGATTCCGCTTTGCACCGAGATTCAGCGCAAACATGTCAGCCAGGTTCGAAAGGCCGGTCTTTGAGACGCTCTCCTTGACCGGCTACTTGCAATACCGCTACCGGAGCAAGGAATTCATCGACACAGCGAGCACGTATCGCCAAGACGCGGTGAGTGTTGTTGACGCCTCGTTGGGGATCGAGCTGCCATCGGCGCAATTAAAAATTGAAGCTTGGGTCGAGAACGCCTTCGACACGACCTATGCGAACCAGGCGCTCGCGACGCCCCTGCAGGCAGGATCCATTAGCGGCTTCATGGCCCCGCCGCGATCCTTCGGTGTCGGGCTGAACGTGGATTTCTAGGCGCGAAAGGGCGGGTTCTACGACACCCCGAATTCCACTAAAAATATTTGGGATTCTGTCGCGCGGAGCACGCACACGCCGACCGTTCTCCATGATAGCAGCCTGCCAGCTCGGACAATGGATACAACGTGCCAACGCAGACACTTCAACAGCGTCCCTTTGAAAAACAAGCCTTTAACTAAGGTTGGAGTCGAGGCATTGAAATAAATGTGATGCTCCTTGCATTGCCTGAAGCAAGCGACCGCCCTAACTTTGCGTCCCGCAACACTAGTTTGCGCCGATTGTTGCGACAGCCTTTCGGTGTTCCCGTCAGGGCCCTGATTTTAAGGGAACTCCAGAATGACCACTACTGAGAATAAGCTGAACCCATCGACAGGCCCGACCAACGAGCCGATTATACTGATTGTGGACGACGATCCGCATATTCGTGCCAGCCTTACCGACATGTTCCGCTCAGTCGACATGGAGACGGCCGCCTACGGCTCGACAGGAGAGCTATTGGGCGCCGGCTTCCCGGATCGACCCGCCTGCCTGATACTGGACCTGCGCCTTCCAGGTGGAAGCGGCCTCGAGCTTCAATCCCGGCTGGCGGAAATGGGGGTTGCTATTCCGATTGTCTTTCTCACCGGACATGCTGACGTACCAACGTCCGTTCGAGCTATGAAAGCCGGCGCTGTGGACTTTCTGCCCAAGCCCTTCCGAGAGCAGGAGCTGCTGGACGCCGTTGCGAATGCCCTTAAGCATGATACCGCCCGTCGGGCAGCCGACTTGGAGCTGACGCAGGTAAGAGCGCTGGCAGAGAGCCTTACGCCTCGCGAACGTGATGTCCTGCGTGGCGTTGCCCGCGCGCTCCTAAACAAGCAGATAGCCTATGAACTCGGCATTGCTGAGATGACCGTAAAAATGCACCGGTCAAGTGCTGGACGAAAGCTCCAGACAGTGTCGATAGCCGATATGATCAGCAAGATACGCTTGCTGAATTTGTAACAGGCGAGCAGTAGAGGTGACGGGCTGCCGAAAGACCGCATCGGGGGGGGGCGGGATGGTGGCTATGCAGGAACCTCCAGCAGCGCCGTCTTGCGGGATAATTTCAGAAATATCCGAGGTCGGGTATTGAACGGTAGCATGGCAACACCCCCCTTCGGTATAGGATATGAGGGAGCGAGTGATCCAAAGATCGATTTACGCCCTTTTGCATGTGGTGGTGGGCTACAAACTGGGAACAAATCGGGCTACTTTTTTGAGTTTGCAAAGCTTTAACTTACTGATTTTATTGTAATAAAAATTCCCGGTGGCTCCCTTCACCCGCTCCAGTCTGTCCCGGACGACAGACCTGACCGGCCACCAGTCCACGCTAGCAACTCCCCGCGCCCGGGAGCCTTTGATTGTGCTGTGTCCACCTCAGATTGCCCAAACGCTAACCATCGACTCAGCAATGTCCGGATCCGCGTCGTGATGCATTGCACAAGAAACATTCAGGTCTGCTCATTTACGCCCGAATGCAGGCACGGGGCCGCTTTTAACATGTGCACTTTATAGTGCGCAGTTCCCGCATCCCCTCCCCGCAGACATTTTGCGCGCATTCATTCTGCCACTTGGAGTAAAGAGATGCGTCGCCTGACCAATCACCTGAAATTCGGAATATGCCTTGCCTCGCTGATCGCCGCGTCGATGACGACCGTCGCGAATGCACAGGAAACAGCCGAGACAGAAGAACAGGCCACGATGAAAGCGGTGGTCGTCCAGGGCCGCCGGGTCTCGACCGCTGATACCGCTATCGGCCAGGGTGAAGCGACCAACACCGTCGCCGTTACCCGGGACGAACTCCTCTCCGCGCCGGGCGGCATCTCCGGCCTTAAAATGCTGGAATCCCTGCCTGGCTTCAACGTGCAGACAGACGGCGCGCTCGGCCTCTACGAATTCGGCAACTCGGTCACCGTGCGTGCCTTTAACCTGCAGCAGATCGGCTTCGTGCTGGACGGCGTGCCGATGGGCCGCTCCGATGCCTTCGGCGGCAGCCCGATCTTCCGCTATGTGGACAATGAAAACCTCGGCTCCGTTGTCGCGTCCCCGGGCGCCGGCGACGTCTCCCTGCCGAGCTATTCCTCGCTCGGCCCGATCGTCTCTTATAATACGGTCGACACGTCCGACACGCCCGGCGGCATGATCTCCTACACGATGGGCGACGACAATCTGGAGCGTAGCTTCATCAAGCTGGAGACAGGCAACTGGAACGGCCTGTCGGCCTATGTCAGCCGGTCCAAGACGGACAGCGACCTGTGGCGCGGCCCCGGCACGATCGACCGCGAGCACATCGAGGGTAAGATCAAGTACGAGTTCGACGAAGATACGTTCATCAAGTTCGGCTACGTCCACAATGACTTCCACGACTACGACTCACCGTCTGCCCCGGAGTCTGTGTTCGACAACGATTATTACTACGCCTACCTGGATGCCATTCCGGAAACTGGCTGTATCGAACCGATTTCCAACGTCTACGACTATAATGGCGACAGTGTCATCGACGGGAATGACTTCTCGCCGATCTTCACCGGCTCGGCCTGTACCAGATATTATGAGGACCGGATCAACGTCCGCGACGACAGCCTCTACTCGCTGAACTTCCAGACTGACATCACACCGAACCTAATGTTCACGGCCACGGCTTATCAGGAAGAAAAGGACGGCTTCGGTGTCTCGCCGGACAGCTACTCCAACTCGCTCGGCATCTATGAACGCCAGGTGCTTGCCGGCCTCGACGTCGTGCACCCGCGCGGCGTGCAATACGGCCTCTCCGGTGTTGGCGGCACGCGCAAGGGCGCCGTCGCCGGTCTCGAATGGCAGGTCGCCAATCACAAGGTTGAGTTCGGCGCCTGGTATGAAGACGAAGACTACAACCGCACGCAGCAGCGTCTCAACAAGACCAACGGCTCGGCCGACGGCGACGTGATCTGGGATGAAGTCGCCTACTATCGCCGTAACTACACCTCGACCCGCAAGACGACCCAGCTTTTCCTGAAAGACACGATCAGCCTGATGGAAGACAAGCTGAACCTCGAAGTCGGGGTGAAGAGCCTCAGCGTCGATTACCAGCTGAGCGGTTATCGCGACTATAACGACTATGAAGTGTTCGGCCCGCAGACGGTCGGCGAGGATTACAGCGACAACTTCCTGCCCATGGTCGGCGCAGTCTACGACATGAACGACAGCGACCAGCTGTTCGCTTCCTACTCGCAGAACTATGCGCTTCCGCGCGGCGCGGACGACATCTTCTCCATTGCGTCCACCGATGCATCGACCGAACCGCTGCCGGCACCGAAAGGTGAGGAGTCCCAGAACTTCGAAATCGGCTACCGTACCAACCGCGCGCAGTTCTATGGCTCTGCTGCGGTGTTCTTCACCAGCTTCGACAACCGTCTTGTGGCTGGTAGCGTCATCAACCCGGCTACCCAACAGCCGGAAGCCTTCTACATCAACGCCGGCAAGACCGAGGCTTACGGCTTCGAACTTTCGGGCGTCTATCAGCCAGCATTCCTTGACGACAAGGTCTACCTGGACGGCAATCTGACATACAACCACGCCGAAGATGAAAGCGGCTTTATCCTGGCCGACAGTCCGGAATGGCTGTTCACCGGCGGCGTAACTTACGAACCGACTGAATGGATGGTTGCCAACATCTCCGGCAAATACACCGGCAAACGTTATGCCGATTATACTGAGGGCTACAAGATGGACAGCTACGCCGTGCTGAGCGGTTACCTGGACCTAGGTGGCCCGAACGATTTCGGTGTGCCGGAAAATGTCAGCCTGCGGTTCAACGTCGACAACCTGCTCGACGAGGAAGTGACCACAGCCTTTGTTTTTGCCGGCTCCGCCTATTTCCGTCCACTGAACCCACGCACCTTCCAGGCAACCCTCACGGTCCGCTTCTGATCGTGCCGGACAGCAAAATGACTTCACAAACATCATCGAGTAAAACCAATGTTAGCTGATGCTCTACCACTAATTCTCTCCATGCTGGTTGCCGGTGCTTTCGCCGGCCTCCTGGCGGGACTGTTCGGAATCGGCGGCGGCTTTGTCGTCGTGCCGGCTCTCGCAGCGGTCTTCACTATCCTGTCGACAACGGGGCAACCGATGTCTGAGGACAAAATCATGCACGTGGCCATCGGCACCTCGCTGGCCACGATCATTTTCACCTCGCTTCGGTCCGTGCAGGCACACGCAAAACGAGGGGCTGTGGATTTCAATATCCTCAAACAATGGGCGCCATGGGTTGTCCTGGGTGTCGTGCTGGGCCTCAGTGTCGCCCGCTTCCTGGACGGCAAGTCTCTGAAGATCATCTTCGGGGTCGGCGTGTTCATCATGGCCTGGCACTTCCTGTTTCCGATCCTGTCCAAGCGGACCGTGTCAGATCAGATGCCGAAGGGCGTCGCCCGCGGTGGGCTTGGCAGTTTCCTCGGCGGGTTCTGCACTCTGCTGGGTATCGGCGGCGGAACACCGGCCATTCTGATCATGACCCTGTCCGGCCAGCCGGTGCACCGGGCCATCGCAACGGCGGCAGGCTTCGGGACGATCATCGCCGTACCCGGAACCATCGGTTCGATTATCAGCGGCCTCGGCGAGACCGGCCTGCCCTTCGGTTCGGTTGGCTATGTGAACGTTGTCGCAATGCTGGCAATCATCTCGATGAGCATGATCACGGCACCAATCGGCGCAGCACTGGCCCACAGCCTGGATTCCGCAAAGCTGAAAAAGGCGCTCGGCATCTACCTGCTGTGCACCTCCAGCCTGATGCTGTGGACAGCGTTCCACCGTGCTCCTGCCAAGAACCCGCTGACAACAGCTTCAGCTGTCCAGGTCACCACGGAACTGCCACACATGGGCGGGCGCTAAGCTTATCTGGCTCCGGACGCTTCCGTTCAGGGAGCGGCCGGAGTCACTGCTTGGCATCCTTGCCTGACGTAACGCGAGCCGCGCCAATCAGGCGCGGCTTTCTTTTGGGATCAAGGACCTGCTCATGCGGTATTATGAAGACCTGGTGATTGGCACGCTCACAAAATCTGAACTGACCTACGAGGTCACACGAGAAGAAGTCATCGACTTTGCAGGAAAATACGACCCTCAGCCGTTTCACCTGGATGACGACGCAGCGGCGAAGACCCACTTCGGCCGCCTGTCTGCATCCGGCTGGCACACTGCAGCAATGGTCATGCGAATGATGGTCGAAGGATGGAGCACGCAGGAACCAACCGCCTCACTCGGCTCACCGGGTGTGGACGAACTGCGCTGGCGCAAACCCGTTTATCCGGGCGACACATTGCGCGTGGAATCGAAACTCATCGACAAGCGCCGCATGAAAAGCCGCCCGGACATGGGCCTGACGAAAACAGAGCAAACAGTCTACAATCAGGACAATGACATCGTCATGACCATGGTGTCGAACGGCTTGATACAGGTTCGTGATCCGGAAAGCAGCGCCGAATAAGACGACCTATTCCGCAGGTACCATAGCCGGTCTATCGTCCGGTCGCACAGCACGGCGGATGACATCGACATAGTCCTTCGAGATACATTCAAAGCCATCATAATAACCGCGCGACGCCAGCAACTGGTGCAAACGTTTCAACCGGTAAGGCGGGATCGAAGCGAACATGTGATGCTCCAAATGATAGTTCACATCATTCGGAGCGATCAGCACCCTCTGCCAGAACGGGGCCGTCGTGGTACCGGTATTGAGACGCGGATCCAGTTGAGTACGGTCCTTGGCAGTGCCGTGTTCGCCAATCTGGCGCAGACGCACGATGGCCGGATAAACAAAGAGTTCCGCAACCCACCACATCAGGTATGCCCACGGCGCTCCGGCCAGCGTCAGCGTCCCCAACAGCAGGATATGGAATGAAAGCCACGGCCAATTGCGCGAGAGTTTGAAATTCCGGATTTTCCGCATCGTGTCGCGGATGCCGGTACGTCCAGTGAAATCACGCACGAACTTGCGGCGAAGGCTGTCCTTCGAGACCGGGTAATTCTTCACAAACACGATATCCGGGTCATCCGGCGTGCCGGCATATTTGTGATGTTTGAGATGATAGGCCCGATAGGCCGGCAGCGAGATGTTCATCGGCGCCCCAACGACAAAGTGGCCAACAAATTCGTCCACCTTCGGGCTCTTAAAGAATGCGTGGTGGGCACAATCATGATTGATGATGCCAAGACCCAACTGGCGTCCACCCAGAATGATTATCCCCGCAAGGATGGTCAGTGGGTTTGGCCAAATGATCGCCACAGCAAACGCCGCAGCGATCAGGGTCCAGTTCCAGCTCAGTGTGGCAAACGCCCTCAAGTCAGACTTCTGGCGCAATTCGCGCAACTCGTCTTTTGTCAGCACATCAGATAGTTTGAGCTGGTTCGCCACGGCAGTTTTCTCCCATTGAACTCTTTAACCGAATATTACGCACTTTAGCAGTATGAGTCAATCTGTGTATTATTTTAAACCTCTCGATCCGAAAGACGTGTCGCCTCGTGCGCTGGTCCTGTCATTGATGAGCAGCGCGTTCACGGCGCCGCAATCGATCAGCCGCCTTATCAGCGCTGCAGCACTTTTCGACATCGAGCCGGCAACTTTGCGCGTGGCCGTGACCCGTCTTCTGAAAGAAGGCCTGCTGGAAAGCCCGGACCGGGGCGTCTACAAGCCGGGACCAAAATCCAAGGCGCTGACCAGACGTGTGCAAAGCTGGAAAGATGTCGCAAGCCGGATCGTTCCATGGAATGGCGACTGGCTGGTTGCACTGACCGGGCACCTTGGACGTACTGACCGCAAACAGCTGCGATCACGCGAGCGGTCGCTCGCACTGTCCGGCTACAAAGAGACAGACGCCGGCTTTTGGGTTCGGCCAGCCAATCTGGCACGCGGGCTTGAAGACCATCGCGCAGACCTGATTGGCATCGGCGCGGACGATGCCATCTCTCTGCTGCGCGTCAGTGATCGCGCCCTTCCGGAAGGCGGTCACTGGGAATCCCTCTGGTCGACAGACGAACTGGCTCGTACCTATGCGGAAGCCAATGATGCCATGATGAAAAGTCTGGAACGGCTGGCCAGCCTGCCCTGCGACCAGGCCGCGCGGGAATCACTGCTGATCGGCCAGGCCGTGATCCGCACCATCAATTTCGATCCCCTTCTACCGCCTGAACTCGGAAATCAGGACGCATTCCTGCGGATGGTGGAGACAATGGTCCATTACAACAATGTCGGCCGGAAATGCTGGCAGGCGTATTACACAGCAATGGACGGGGCGTGAGGCTTGCCTGGATTGGCACGCCGTGAAAACGAAGCCTTGAACCCCGCCGAAATCACTTCCACGATTGCCTGCTGAGACTCACTACAGGACATCATGCCAGACAATTCCGCCCCGCCGCCCTTTTCCATCCCGCTCTATCGGCGGATCTGGGTAGCAAATGTGGCCTCGCAGTTTGGCAGCCTGATCCAAAGTGTCGGCGCAGCCTGGCTGATGGTCGAGCTGGGCGGCACGAAGACTCAGATCGCCCTCGTGCAGGCATCGGTCACCCTGCCCATCATGATCCTGGCGCTGCTTTCCGGCGCGATCGCGGACAATTATCCCCGCCGCCTTGTCATGCTTGTTTGCCAGAGCTGGATGTTCGTCTTGTCCGTTACACTCTGCGCCTTTGCCTGGTTCGGACACCTGACGCCCTGGGCATTGCTTGGCTTCACCTTCCTGATCGGCTGCGGAACGGCCATGAACGCGCCGTCATGGCAGGCAACCGTCGGCGACATCGTTCCCCGCGGTACAATTGCCGGCGCCGTCGCAATGAACTCCATGGGCTTCAACATGGCCCGCACCGCAGGTCCAGCGCTTGGCGGCGCAATCGTCGCAGCATTCGGCTCGGCCGCAGCATTTACAGTCAACGCCTTCAGCTATCTTGGGATCATTTGGGTCCTGTTCAGCTGGCGTCCCGAAAAGCCGACCCGGCCATCCCTTCGCGAAGACCTGGGAACTGCGATGACTGCCGGCGTGCGATATGTCGTGCTGTCCCCTCCCATCCGGCGTGTCTTGTTCCGTTCGGCCTTGTTCGGGTTTGCTGCCGCCAGTGTCCCCTCGCTGCTGCCTCTGGTGGCCAGTCATCTTGTTGGCGGTAGCGCAGTGACCTTCGGAATCCTGTCAGGCTCCTTCGGTATCGGCGCAGTGGCCGGCGCCTTGTCGAACCGGCCAGTGCGCGCACGCCTGACAAACGAGGCCACCACCCGCTTGACTGTCACCGCCATGATTGCAGGGGCTATTGTCATTGCACTCAGTCCATGGCTCGCCCTGACCGTGGGCGGGCTCATCGTGTTTGGATGGGGCTGGCTGCTGACCATGGCAACGATGAATGTCACGGTTCAGATGTCCGCGCCCCGTTGGGTCGTTGGCCGGGCGCTGTCACTCTACCAGATGTGCGTGTTCGGGACGATGGCGGGCGGAAGCTGGATGAGTGGCTGGCTCGCGGAACAGCACGGGATCGCAGAAGCAATCCTGATCATGGCGGGCGTCCAGGTCATAGGCCTTGTCATGGGCTTCTTCCTTCGCCTGCCGGAAGTACAGGACCTCAATCTGGAACTGGTCGGTCGCTGGAAAGTCCCAGATGTCGAGTTGCCGATCGAACCCCGAGCGGGACCGGTCCACATAGCAGTGCACTATCGCATACTTGAAGAAGATGTACCGCGGTTCCTGGCGGCCATGAATGAAAGCCGCCGGGTGCGCTTACGTGACGGGGCCCGCAATTGGGCATTGGTCCGCGATTTGAGTGATCCCGATGTCTGGATCGAGAAATACAGGTTCGGCCGCTGGATGGATTATGTCCTGCATAATGAGCGGCGCACCCATGCGGACAGGGACAATCTTATCATCCTGCACACGCTGCACCAGGGCAGTTGGCCACCGCCGATCGTGCGGATGCTGGAGCGCCAGGTCACGGGCGTCACCTTGGACCCGGATCTCTCGACAGAAACGACAAACGATCCGACGCGCAGTGACTAGCATCAAGGCTCAGGCTGGGTGTGGCTCCTGGATGCTCTCCAGATAAGTGATCAGCGCGTCGATTTCATACGGGCTCAGTACGAACATGGGCATGTCCGGGTGACCGACGACGATCCCTTCCGCCAGTGCTTCCTCAAGATTCCGGACCGGATAATTCTCGGACAATTGCCGGAAAGGTTTGGCGTCCTGATGCGGGCTGCTCCCGGTCGGCCCGATCGCATGACAAGTGGAACAGCGAGTTTCCGCAATCAATTTGCCGACCTTCACCTTGCTGTCATAGGCAAACTCTTCGCCATCTTCCTCCGCTGAAGGTACGACCGACACAGAATCGTCGGAATCGGGGACAGACGTTGAGTTACACGCCCCAAGCATGATCAGACCTGTCATGAGGCCGGAAGCGAGAAGTCCATTACGTCGCACGAGCATGTGAATCCCTTTCAGTCAGAGGCGCCATTCTAGTCGCGGTGCGGGAGAACGCCTAGCGTTGCAACATTACACCCAGGAAAGACCTCGCGGGTCAGCATGTATCCGACATGCACCTGGCGCCTTCCGTCACGGTCGTGAGAACATCCTCCCCCCGACTGCCCTGACGATAAACCGTACAACCCTTGAGACGCAAATCGTAAGCCCTTCGGTATACATTCGCGAATGTTTCGAAAGCTATGTCGGCGTTTGCGTTGATCGTCTTTGAGATGGCGTTGTCGATGAAGTCCTGCGCGGTTGCTTGCATGGCGAGATGGGCTTCAGGCGATAACCCGCCTGCTGTCACGAACGCTGGCGGCAATCCTTCTCCGCCCGTTTCCCGCCAGAAGCGGCAAGCGAAATCCTCTATGTCGACCACATCATACCCGCCATCGGATCTTCGCATGCGGCGACTGACATTAGACGCAAAGACAGGCTCTATGCCTGCAGAAACATTTCCGGCGAGGAGACTGATCGATCCGGTCGGGGCAACCGCCATCAGATGGCTGTTGCGGATTCCCTTCTTGCGGATTGCACGTCTCAATTCTTCCGGAAGACGCCTCGTAAATGGACGATCCAGGAATGCGTCCTTTTCGAACAAAGGGAAACTGCCCTTCTCATCTGCCAGCTCAACAGATGTTTCATAGGCAGCGTTCCGCATTGTACCGAGAACGCGCGCAGTGAACTCACGTCCGTCATTGCTGTCATAGGCCAGCCCCAACATGATCAACGCATCGGCAAGTCCGGTGATGCCGAGCCCAATACGTCGGCTCCCGTGAGCTTGCTGCGCCTGCACATCCAACGGGTAGTGAGAAACATCCAGAACATTGTCCAGGAAGCGCACACCCAACCGCGCGCCGTTGGCCACCTCGTTAAAATCAAACGTCGCGTCCGGCGTAAGCGGCTGGCGAACAAAATGCGTCAGATTGAGTGAGCCAAGATCACACGCCCCATAGGGTGGCAACGGCACCTCCCCACATGGATTGCTCGCGTGAATCGATTCCGTATAACCGAGATTATTCTCTTGATTGATACGGTCGATGAACAGGATTCCAGGCTCTCCCGTATCAAAGGCAGAGCGTAGAATTTTCACCCATAGTGTTCGTGCCTTCAGAACACGGATCACCTGGCCCTCAAAAACAAGCGGCCAATCCGAGTCGGCATCGACAGCCCGGATAAACTTGTCAGTCACAAGCACAGACAAATTGAAGCGGGACAATGCGCCCGTCTGAATTTTAGCGTCGATGAAAGTTTCGATATCCGGATGATCGCAACGCAGAACGGCCATCATGGCGCCGCGACGGGCCCGGTCGGCAGTCATTGTCTCGCACATTGCATCCCAGAGATGCATGAAAGAAACCGGGCCGCTGGCGATGTTGCCTGTGCGCACCGCCGCGGCGCCTGCGGGCCGGACCGGTGAAAAATCAAGACCGATCCCACCCCCAGCCTGCAATGTGATCGCGCTTTCCTTCAGGGCGTCAAACAGGCCGTCAATAGAGTCATCTAATCGCCCCATAACGAAGCAGTTCAGCAGCGTTGCATTCCGCTCCGTTCCGGCATTCGCAAGAATCCGCCCTCCCGGTAAGAACCGATAATCGGACAAGAGATCATGAAACCGACTTGCCCAGACGTCCTGGTCCACAGGCTCGGCCGCTGCGACGGCTTTCGCCACGCGCTCCCATGTCTCTTCAACACCGGTTTCGCTCCCGAACCGGTATTTCCTGCGCCATATGTTTTCTGACACCGGCGCAGGCGAATTCGGAGGCGGCAATGAATTCACAATTGCCGACCTCCTCTCACGATCTCAGGACAACTCATCCGGTGGCGAATAGCCAAGGGATTCCAGTGCATTCTCGATATAGTCGCTCCCCATCTGCAATTCTTCCAGATAGTCGGTCACATCAAAGGGTTCAGCCTCGCGGGCAGCGCGGCGCGCCGAAGCCCAATCTCGGGCCTCATAGTCACCCCGTCCGACCCATATCAGGGCAAGCAGATCATGCTTTGCATCGACATTGAGGCCGCGGATCAATCCTTCCAGCTCATCGTCCGAAACGTCCTCGTGAGGGTTCTCCGCCTCATCGGCGATGGCCTCTACATCCGTTATCGGATCGTCCCCGATATCGCTATCGACCACATCGTCCTCTTCCATCGGCATGATGCCCTCTCCTTGATAGGACTGGGCAAGTACAGCGATCCGATAAGCGACTTCCGGGTCTATGGTCAGGTCAAAGGCGCGATCACCCTGAATGACTTTCTTCATCCGATCCCCCGTTAGTGCGACAACAGCAGAGGCACTTTTGCCTCGCTGAGAAGAGTGCGTGTTACACCCGGCAGGAATGCCTGTTGCAAGCGGGAGTGGCGATACCCCCCCATAACGATCAGGTCCGCGTCAAAAGAGGTTGCGACATCCATGAGCGCCTCGGCGGTAGAACGTCCGATGCTGTCCTCATTCCTGACTTCCACATCAGCGACATGCCGCGCGAGGTGTGCACCGATATCCCATGCAGGACCGGCACCATGACCGGTATCTCCCGGCTTTGCGTCTACCGTCGTAACGCAGACTTTTGCATCATCCTGCATCAACAAGAGACTGTCATGCATGGCCCGGGTTGCTTCGCGGCTTGCATCCCATGCGATCATGGCGCGTTTCCCGACTGTCGTTCCGGTCCACCCTTCCGGCACAATTAGTACGGGCCGGCCGCCACCAAGCAAAACGCCCTCCAGCATGTCGGCATGAGGCTGCTCATCGGATTTTCCCGGAGCCCGGACAACAACAATATCTGCATGGCGTGCATTCATCGCTGACAACGCCTCAACCCGGTTTGGGAACGCCTCAATGCGGCGCATTTCCACAGGCGGGTCCTGAGTGTTCAAACGTTCCTCGAACTTCGCCCAGGCACCGGACATGGTGTCCCGCGTCTGCTGAACAATGGACGCATAAACTTCACCCGCTGACCCATCTCCATAACCAAGGATCATTGGCGGCAGTACCGTGAACGCCGCGCAACTCAGATGTGCATTATTGGCCGAGGCAAGCGCCTGAGCAAAATCGTAAGCCGCCTTGTCACCATCGGGTGAGGCCATGCAGACGCTGATATCCTTGATTTTCACTTGAAATCTCCATTTCTGGTAAAACCGATCTGGTAACACACCATAGCGGAAAAACTTCTGTTTCAATACGCGTCCCTACGTAGCAGAAATTCTTGGAACTATTGGTTATAAACGACGCGTTAGGGTGGAATTTCTTTTATGACCACTACCGTAAATACTCGCCAACCGCCTGCCGAACCGGATATTTTGTTGGAAGGCAAAGGCTTGGAACGCACCTTCATGACAGGTGAAGTGGCCGTCCGGGCGTTGCGCGGAGTGGATATTACCCTGACGCGCGGAGAACTGGTTGTGCTGCTCGGTCATTCGGGAAGCGGCAAGTCGACCCTGCTGAACATCCTCGGCGGCCTGGACCGGGCCACCTCTGGTTCGCTGCAGTTCGAAGGTAAAGACCTGACCCACGCAAACGACGCACAGCTTACACGCTACCGCCGGAGATCTGTTGGTTTTGTATTTCAATTCTACAATCTCGTTGCCGGCCTGACTGCGCGCGAAAATGTTTCGCTGGTTACCGAGATCGCCAACCATCCAATGAAACCGGATGAAGCGCTTGAGCTTGTGGGCCTGGGAGAACGCGTAAAACATTTCCCGGCGCAGCTGTCCGGCGGGGAACAGCAACGCGTCGCCGTTGCCCGCGCCATCGCCAAGCGACCACAGATCCTGTTCTGCGACGAACCAACCGGCGCGTTGGACAGCGCAACCGGCATTCACGTGCTCGAAGCACTGGACCGGGTAAACCGGGAACTCTCCACAACCATGCTCATTATCACCCACAATGTTGGTATCGGCGACATTGCTGACCGGGTTCTGCGCATGCAGGACGGAGAAATCATCGAAGAAACAAAACCCAATCGGCGCCTCAAGCCTGCGGAGATCTCGTGGTGAAAGGCCTTTCGCCTCTCGATATCAAATTGCTCCGCGACATCTGGCATATGCGCGGGCAAGTGATCGCTGTCGGCATTATCGTGGCCTGTGGCGTCGCAATCATGGTGATGGCGCTCGGCACGCTCAGCACCCTGAGCGCCAGCCGCGACGCTTACTATGAACGCTATCGCTTCGCCGACGTCTTCGCATCTGTCCGCCGCGCCCCGGAAAACATCGCATCGCGGCTACACGAAATCAGTGGCGTGCAGACGGTAGAAACACGCATCGTCCGGCTGGTTATTCTTCGTATCCAGAACGTTGAAGAACCCGCCAATGCGCAGATTGTGTCTCTGCCGGATGAAGGCGAAAGTATTCTGAACCGCATTGTCCTTTTTCAGGGACGTTATCCGGAACCGCGTTCGCCCGATGAGATCATCATCTCCAACGCCTTCGCTGAGGCCAATCGTCTGGAGACCGGGGACGCCATTGAAGCGGTGATGAATGGACGCCTTAGATCTCTTACAGTCGTCGGCATCGGCGACAGTCCGGAATTCATCTACGCACTCGGCCCAGGTACGCTACTGCCGGACGACCGTTTATTCGGTATCTTCTGGATGCGCCGCCGTGCAATGGAAGCCGCCTTCGATCTGGACGGGGCCTTCAACAATGTCAGCTTGACTGTCGCGCCCGGGACCGACACCGACACTGTTATTGACCTGGCGGATGACGTGCTGGCCCCATATGGGGGAACCGGCGCCTTTGACCGTTCAGACCAATTGTCGAATGCGTTCGTCGATTCCGAAATGAACCAGCTGAAAACAATGGCGCAGATCATTCCCGCCGTTTTCCTGATCGTCTCAGCTGTCCTGATACATTCCATCCTGAACCGATTAATTCAGACAGAGCGCCAGCAAATCGGCCTGATCAAGGCATTCGGCTATTCTCGCAGCGAAATAACGTGGCACTATCTGAAATTCGCGATCGCCATCACGGCGGGAGGAGTGATTGCAGGCTTCGCCCTCGGCTTTGTCCTCCAAAATCTCATCACTAATTTGTATGCAGAGACATTCCGCATTCCAGATCTCACATGGCGCGTGGACGGATTTGCATTGGTCGCCGGAGCCATTGCGGCACTCGGGTCAGCCATTGCCGGCTCAATGAGCGCATCGCTCGGCGCGGCAAGACTGTCGCCCGCCGAAGCCATGCAACCCGCTCCGCCCGTCAATTACCACCAGGGTTGGCTCCGCTACATTCTTCAGATGCGCTGGCTCGACGAACCGACCCGGCTAATCCTGCGTCACATCTTCCGGTTTCCTGCACGCACGGCGGCGAACCTGTTCGGTATCGCGGCGGCCGTAACGCTGTTGATCGGTACCCTCTTCAGCTTCGATGCCATCGACGACATGATGGACCAGATGTTCTTTCGAACCAATGCACACGATGCTGCGGTGACTTTTTTCGAAGCCCGCAACGAAGCAGCCGTCTCAGAGCTTTCCCGCCTGCCCGGGGTGATGACAGCGGAAGGCGTGCGCGATGTACCAGCACGACTGGTATCGGGCTACCGCTCAGAAAGGGTCAGCATCACCGGCTTGCCTTCTGATGCACAATTAAGGCGCGTTCTGTCTGCAGACGGACGGTATGTCGATATGCCGTCCGCCGGGATAGTCCTGTCTTCTCAGCTGGCTGGCATGCTCGATGTAACGACGGGAGATACCGTGACTGCCCATATTCTGGACGCTACCCGCCCGGTAGCCGATCTGCCAGTCACCGCGATCATCGATGAAGCGGTCGGCACACCGGCTTTCATGGACCTGACGGCGATGAACGCCCTGCTTGATCAACCGCCCACAGTGTCCGGCGCTTACCTGAAACTGGACCCCCGGCGACAGAAGGAATTCGAAGACGCCGTGATTGAGCGGCCCGGCATTGCAGGGGTCTCGCTGCGCGCGGCAGCCATCGCCTCGTTCGAAGAGACCCTTCAGGAAACGATCTACATCATGATGGGGATCTACGCCGTGATCGGCGGAGCGATCGCCGCAGGTGTGGTGTACAATGCCGCGCGCATAAGCCTGACGGAAAGAGGTCGGGAGCTGGCCAGCCTGCGCGTATTGGGCTTCACGAACAATGAAGTTGGATACATCCTGTTGGGCGAACTGGCGATCGTGGCCCTTATCGGAATCCCTCTGGGTTGCATTGGCGGAGTTGCTCTCGCCCACCTGATTGCAACAGCCATGGCAACGGAACTTTATCGGATTCCTGTTACCGTGAACGCATCAACGCTTGGCATTGCGGCACTAATTGTCCTGTTGTCATCAACGATCGCAGCATTGTTTGTAGTCCGGAGGGTCCGGTCGCTGGACCTGATCGCGGTACTGAAGACGAGGGAATAGAGATGCCATCAGTCCGAATTCGAATTTGGATCGGTCTTGCCGTATTGACCTTGTTGGGCTTCGGATGGGCTTTCTCGCCGCGCGCCGTTGAAGTTGATGCTTCCTACGTCACCAGGGATGACATGACCGTCACCGTCTCGGACGATGGCATGACCAGAGTCCGCGACGTGTTTGTCCTGTCTGCGCCACTTGATGGGACGATGTCCCGCGTGGACGTCGAACCCGGCGATCAGGTGCAAGTGGGCGAAACCGTTATCTCCACGATCCGTCCCCTGCTGCCTCCGCTTCTGCCCGCGCGCACGACCGCGCAGCTCGAGTCGAATGTATCTTCCGCCGAAGCAGCCCTCACCGCCGCGCGCGCCGACGCCGAACGCTTGCGCGCCGAGCACAACCGCCTCAAACGCGATCTTGATCGTGCGAAAAAATTGCTTGTTTCTGCAACCATCTCTCAGCAGGCCGTCGACAATGCCGAAGCGGCTGAACGCGAAGGCTACCTTGCCCTGCGCTCCAGCGAAGCCGTGATTGGCGTGCGGCGGCAGCAACTGGCTGCGGCTCGCGCTGCTCTGATGCCCAGTGAAACCCAAAACGGTAGCGACACTGTCACCATTATCGCCCCTTTGTCGGGCCAGATCCTGGCGGTCGACCGTGAAAGCGAAGGCCCCATCGCACAGGGTACGCCCATCGTCGAAATTGGAGACCTGAACTCATTGGAATGTGTCGCCGACTTTCTTTCCGAGGAGGCTGTGCGTGTGAAGCCGGGAGATCCTGTTATGTTCACGGACTGGGGAGGCCCTCCTCTGCCTGGCCGGGTACGGCGTGTAGAGCCGGCCGGCTTCACCAAGGTTTCCGCCCTCGGCATTGAAGAGCAGCGCGTGAATATCATCATGGACCTGAATGATCCGTCTGCGCGGCAAAATCTCGGCCATGGCTACCGCTTCGTCGCCAATACTGCTGTTTGGGAAGGCACAAACCGGTTGGTTGTTCCCATGTCTGCCCTGTTCCGTGATGCCGATGGCTGGGCGGTCTTTGTTGTCTCGAAGGGACGGGCTGAATGGCGTAGCGTTTCGGTAGGCCACACCAATCGAACCTATGCGGAAATCCTCGGTGGCCTTACAGAAGGAACCCGTGTCGTTGTTCACCCGCCGCGCCAACTGGAGCGCGGCGCGAAAGTGAAAATCCGCGCAGCTCCCAAAGCGAACCGAGCGATTGACAGCGCCGTTACGACATCCGGCTGATACACCGTCCGGAAAGTTACGCATCGTCATCTCAGCTACCCTGCGGTATTCTTCTCTCCAGAGGAAAAAAACAGGGAGATTGGTGATGCACCTCAGAAACGGAGATTGGGTCGTCGTTTGCGATGGCGGCAAATACGTTGTCTACGAAAACCAGGGAGATACGGACCGGCTGGATCTACGGATCGTCAGTTTCGATGATCACGTCAATCCGCCCACGCATGAGCAAGGAACGGACAAGCCAGGCCGGTTCAAGAGCCCGGATGGTCAGACCTCATCCGCAGAAAATACAGACTGGCACGAACAGGAAGAAAAGCGATTTATTGGCGCGCTGGCGAAACAAATGGATGGCTGGGCCACTGCCGAACCCGGGCGCCGCTTTGTTCTGGTAGCCGATCCGCGTTCCATGGGAACCCTGCGGCAATCACTAAATGACCATACGTTGAGCCGTATCGAACAGTCTGTAACAGGCGACCATGCTCATCGCCCGGTTACAGCGATTGAGGCGCTGATCAATGGAACCTGAAAGTATCAGAGCCAGCCAAACGAGAGCGCGGCTGTCACCGCAAGCAAAACTGACGAGATGGTGATTGCACCGGTCATAAGGACCATGTTTCGGAAACGTTGTGTCCCTACCCCAAGCGCGAGGGCGACTTTGAAAAGCGTATTGACCACAACGCCGATGACAATTGCGCGGGCCGCCACCTGATCTGACAATTCTCCCGCGCTCAACCGTCCCATGGAGAGGGTCACCGCGTCCGCATCCACTGCCCCGGCAATTGTGGCGACGCCGAAAACGCCACTTTCGCCCCAGGCCGCCTGTGCGACACGCGACAGGACGAGCGCAAGCGTCAGAACCGCCGCAAACACAATCGCAGACTTCAGGTCCAGAGGGTTCGGTAACGCCAGCTTGGCTTCGGTCTTGGATGGCTGGCGCCATAGCAAGGCGCCAGCAACCATAAGTGTTGCCGTGAGCATTGCGGCCATTGGCAGCCATAACATCGGCAACAGCGCCGGGCGGATGGCAGCAACAATCAATACTGTACGCATGACCATGACGGACCATGCCATTGCGACGCCACCCGCATAGGCTGATGCCCGGCCACCAGCTTTTGACAACTGAGACAGCGACAGTGTCGCCGCGGTAGAGGACGCAAGTCCGCCTGCAAGCGCCAGCAATCCCACCCCGGCACGCTCGCCCAGTGCCTTCACACTGACATAGCCGATAAACCCGAGACCGCTGATCAATACCACCATCCACCAGATGTGGCGGGGGTTGATAACCTGATAGGGCCCAAGCCCGACATCCGGCATGGCTGGTAGAACCACAATGGAGATCAGCAGCAAGCGCAAAAATGCGCTCATCTCATTCGCGTCAATCCGATTCAGCAAACCGTGCATCGGTTCGCGGAGCCAAAGAATGAAGGCTGTCACGACGGCGCCGCCACCTGCCAGCAAAGGCGAAAGTTTTACGGAAACCGCTCCCAGGCTGAAGGTAATGAGCGCCGCAATCATGGTTGTGGCGCTTACATTTCTTGTCTCATCGATGTGCGCCTCAAACCCCTGACGCAGCAATAAGGCAAGACCAATAACGCCTGCTGAAATCACGAACCCGTTTCCTGGGTCCAGCGACGCAGCAAGACCGCCCACCAGTCCAATCAGGCCGAAGGTGCGAAAACCCGCAACACGGCTCCCCGTTGGGTCACCGCGTTCTTTCCAGCCGCGCTCAAGCCCGACAATCAGGCCAATCGCCAATGCAGCAAAAAGGTTCGCCGCCAGCGTCATAATACTCTGGGGTGGCTCCAATGCGTCCTCCCGGCTCGTAAGCGAATAAGTTTAGCGCTGATACACCTCTGGCGGCTATCCGTAATCCCCACCGGTACTGGCGACGAATGACCCGCTTGTGAAACACCCCAGTATCGCCTTTGATGGCCAGGCATCCGAAGCATGAAAAGGCTCAAACATGACCGACAAGATCACCTTCCTCGGCGGCGTCGGAACTGTAACTGGTTCAAAATACCTTATCGAGACCCATAACCGCAACATTCTGGTCGATTGCGGTCTGTTCCAGGGCTTCAAGCAACTGCGGAACCGCAACTGGAAGCCGTTGCCTATCCCGCCTTCCGATATCGATACCGTTGTCTTGACCCATGCTCACATTGATCATTCGGGGTACCTGCCACTGCTAGTGCGAAAAGGATTTCGAGGGCATATCCATGCGACGACACCGACGCGTGACTTGTGCAACATCCTGTTGCCGGACAGCGGGTACCTCCAAGAACATGAGGCAGAACTGGCAAACCGCGAAGGCTTTTCACGTCATCACCCGGCATTGCCGCTCTACACACAAGCTGATGCTGAGGCTTGCCTGAAACATTTCCGTACACATGGGTTTAATGACAGGGTTGATCTTGGCGAAGGTATCAGCGCGACATTCATAGAAGCCGGACACATTCTCGGGGCATCTTCGATCCTGTTGGATACCGGCAATAACAAGATTGCCTTCTCTGGCGACCTTGGCCGGTACAACAACCCCATCATGCACGATCCAGCCCCGATTACCGAAGCCGACTATGTCCTTGTGGAATCCACTTACGGCGACTCAGTACACCCTCAGACGGATCCGGAAGATATTCTCGAAGCGATCATCAACCGCACCTTCCAACGTGGCGGCACGGTCATTATCCCGTCTTTCGCCGTGGGGCGATCACAGTCTCTTCTGTTTCATATCAGCCGCCTGCGCGCAGCCGGACGCATTCCACAAATGCCTGTTTATCTGGACAGTCCGATGGCCATAAATGTCAGTGAGCTGTTCGTACGTCACGCTGCAGCCCACAAGCTGACCCAGGACGAGGCTCGCGCGGCCTGTGATGTGGCGACTTATACGCGCCAGAGCGAAGAATCCCGGAAACTCGATACAGACCTGATGCCGAAGATCATTATCTCAGCGTCCGGCATGGCGACCGGTGGGCGTGTCCTGCACCATCTGAAGACCTACGCACCAGATGCCAGGAACACGATCCTCTTTGCCGGATTCCAGGCCGGTGGGACACGTGGTGCGGCCATGTTGGCAGGTGTACAAAAAGTCAAAATTCACGGCCGCTATTATGAAGTAAATGCAGAAGTTCAGAACCTTCACATGCTGTCCGCCCATGCAGATGCGGACGAGTTGTTACGCTGGCTCCGCAATTTCAGCGAGCCCCCCAAGGAAACCTTCATTGTGCATGGAGAAGCAACGGCATCCGATACGTTGCGCCACAGGATCAATGAAGAACTTGATTGGTCCTGCAAGGTGCCTGAACAAGGCGAGACAGTGCGGCTGAAATGAAAGACGACATCGCCAACCAGATGCGGGCACGGCGCCTTGGGGTGCTAACGCAGCATGAGCTAATCGCCCTCGTGCATGCCGACTGTCCGGTCTGCCGATCGGAAGGTATGAGCGCACACAGCCAGGTCACAGTGACTCATGGCGACAAGTCTGTGATTGCGACGCTGTATCAAGTCACGGAAGATTGGTTGCCAGTCGGGTCCGTCGGCTTGACCGACCAGGCCTGGGAACGGCTGGACCTGGAAGATGGCGCTCTGGTGCGCATTACGCATGCTCCGCCGCTTGCCTCTTTGTCTTTTGTCCGACAACGCATTTTCGATGATGGCTTGACTGATGCCCAGATCCGGGCCGTCGTCAGCGACATCGTGAGAGGAGCTTATTCGGATATCCATCTCACGGCCTTCGTTACCGCGACGGCTGCAAAGCCACTTGTAACACGGGAGGTGATCTCCCTGACCCGTGCCATGATCGACACGGGAGAGCGAATTGACTGGGGCGTCACCCCGGTGGCGGACAAGCACTGTGTGGGCGGCCTGCCTGCGAACCGGACGACGCCGATCGTGGTGTCGATTGTCGCGGCCAACGGCCTCCTCATCCCGAAAACATCCTCGCGTGCGATCACCTCGCCTGCCGGGACTGCAGACACGATGGAAACGCTGACTCGCGTGGACCTGAACCGGAATGAACTGCGCCGGGTGATAGAGAAGGAAGGCGGCTGCTTTATCTGGGGGGATGCCGTCGACTTTTCGCCCGCCGACACAGCGATCATCCGCGTGGAACGGGCTTTGAACTTCGATTCCGCCGGTTCCATGGTCGCTTCGGTTCTCTCCAAAAAGATTGCGGCGGGTGCAACGCATGTCGTGATTGATATTCCCGTCGGCCCGACTGCGAAGATCCGTAATCGTGGCCAGGCCAGGGAGCTTGCAGATCTGTTCAGGACGGTCGCTCTGACCTTCGACCTGAAACTGCGTATCGAAGTCACCGACGGATCTCAGCCCATTGGGCGTGGCATCGGGCCAGCGCTGGAGGCCCGCGATGTGCGCGCCGTGCTGTCGCGTTCTCCGGATGCGCCGCAGGACTTGAGGGATAAATCCCTCAGTCTCGCAGGGGCGGTCCTGGAACTCACCGGTAAAGTTCCTGAAGGAGAAGGTATCGCGCGCGCGGCCGAGACGCTGGACAGTGGCAGGGCCTGGGAAAAGTTTCTCGCTATCTGCAAAGCGCAAGGTGGAATATTCGATCCCCCCGTCGCCAAATACCAGCGCCCTGTAAACGCGACACGCAGCGGTCGCGTCGCCGCTATCGACAATCACCGTCTTGCCCGCGTCGCCAAACTGGCCGGGGCGCCGGACGACAAGGCCGCTGGTCTAGACCTTCATGTGCGCATTGGCGACACGGTCCGGCAGGGCACTCCTTTGTACACATTGCACACGGAATCGATTGGCGAACTTTCCTATGTGCTCGACTATGTAAAATCCAACCCAGACATCATTGAGCTGACCAGATGACACGTTACCTTCTTTATTTTCTTCCCGGTACGGGACACCTCGCCGCCCCCCTCGCTCATGAGCTGGGTGCCGATATTGGAGAAATCGAGTTTCACAGGTTTCCCGATGGGGAGAGTTATCTCCGCTTTCTAACGCCGCCGGATGGCCGTCATATTGCGTTGGTCGATTGCCTTGACCGGCCGGACCCGAAGCTCGTACCGCTACTGTTTGCTGCTATGACAGCACAAGATCTCGGTGCCAGATCGGTTGGCCTGATCGCACCCTATATGCCTTATTTCAGGCAAGACGTTGCATTTAATCGCGGGGAATCCATCAGTGCCCGGCATATTGGAGCGCTCCTTTCGGCCCACTTGTCCTGGGTCACAACCCTGGACCCGCATCTGCACCGGCTTGCGAGCCTGGATGATGTGTTCACCATTCCCGGCGAACTCGCCCACGCGACAGAGCCTGTGGCCAGATGGATTAAGGCCCATATCGAGCAGCCAATCATCTACGGCCCAGACGAAGAAAGCGAGCAATGGGTTCGTGCCATCGCAGAGGCTTGCGATGCGCCATATGACGTATTCCGCAAGACGCGAATGGGTGACAAGAACGTCAAGATAGACGTGCCCGCCAGCGTGGATGCCGGCTCTCATACACCGGTTATCGTGGACGACATCATCTCCTCTGGCACAACGCTGGCGACGCTGGTTCGCGCCCTTTGCGAGAGTGGGCAGCCGCGCCCCATTTGCTGCGCGGTACACGGCATTTTTGCAGAGGACGCCTATGAGCAGCTAATTGCGGCAGGCGCAGCCCAGGTGATCACTACAAACGCTTTGCCACACAAGACCAATGCGATCGACATTACCCGGGTTCTGGCCGAAGCCGCCCGCCGGATTGATCTTCCACAGGATTGACGTAACCCCCAAGCGGTAGGACACTTTCTTCTCTGGAGAAAAGCCATGTTTGACGTCAGTACTTTTGTTTCCGACTGCCGTGATGCCGTATCTGCGGATCCGACCCACCGCACTGTGCTCGACGTGATGGAGGCGGCCTTCCATAACCCCGATGCAGTCCTAGCTGCTGTGGGCGAACCGGCGGGCGCGGGCATCGATGTGCTTCACAGGTCGGATACGCTGACGGTTCTGAATGTGATCTGGGGTGCCCATTCGACGTTGATGCCGCATAATCACGAAATGTGGGCGATCATCGGCATCTATACCGGAAGGGAAGACAATATCTTCTGGCGCCGCCTAAAGGACGACTCGTCACGGGTGGAAGCCGCTGGCGCACGCACTCTGCTCAAAGGGGACGTGGCTCCTCTCGGCAAAGACATCATTCACTCTGTAACAAACCCTTTGGGGCGCCCAACAGGTGCGATCCATGTTTATGGCGGGGATTTCTTTGCCCAACCGCGCAGTGAGTGGGATGAAGAGAACCTGACAGAGCGGCCTTACGATATCGAAAAGGTCAAAGCGTTCTTCAACAATTAACCTCGCCCTGGAACGTCAAGCAAAGTGCAGACGGCGATATTTGCCCCGGAAATACAGCAAAGGATCGCGCCGCGGTTCAAATCGGGCGCGAACCACTTCGCCGATCAGGATGACATGATCCCCCCCATCATGCAGGGCGAAGCGGCGGCATTCAAAATTGGCCAGCGCCCCTGAAAGAAGTGGCGCACCATTGTGCCCCCTGCTCCATGGCGTGCCAGAGAACCGGTCTTCGCCTGACTTTGCAAACAGATTTGAAGTTGGTTGCTGGCCGATGTGCAACACGTTCACAGCGAAGTTCTCTGCCGCTTCCATGGCGGCCCGACTACCCGCCGATTTGGCGATGCAGACCAAAAGAAGCGGCGGTTCGAGCGAAACCGATGTGAATGAATTCGCGGTCAACCCAATTGGTTGCCCCTTCTGGTCGAGCGTCGTCACGACGGTCACACCGGTTGCAAAACAGCCGAGCGCATCACGCAGTGTTCTGGCGTCAGACCCCTGACGATACTCAGGTGCGAAACGAGGCACCCTGCGCTCCAGGAAGTCCAGCAATGTGGCGCTGAACATGTCCGCCCGCTCAGCGGCGACCATCTGACCGGCCTCCCGGATCTCGGCATATTCGACATTTTCGAAATGACCCAGAAAACGATTTGCTTCGTCAGCCCCGGAAAGCTCGCTCTTCGCTCCCCTTACGAAGAGGACCGGCATTTTGATTTGGCCAGCTGCGCTGGAAACGCGATCTACCGCCGCTTCGGGATCGAACGTATCTGTGAACGCTGGATCAAAGCACGGCTTGCCGCCGGGCAAATTCTCCTGACGGCACGCTGCGTCAAAATCCATATCCGGT